>Ga0315903_10005287_pt1 | contig 16885 bp, 29 predicted proteins | sample LakEriMetagenome_7_FD_203524 | JGI IMG/M metagenome (GOLD analysis project Ga0315903, IMG submission 203524) | Freshwater fungal communities from buoy surface, Lake Erie, Ohio, United States - Buoy 2 MA119 | ecosystem: Environmental > Aquatic > Freshwater > Lake | place: USA: Lake Erie, Ohio...
GCGCGTCGTGTCGCTCGAACACGCAGCACAACGTCAGCGTGACGGACGGCGCGAGCAACGTGCGCCTCTTCGGCTGCAACCTCGACTGCAACCCGGCGGCAGCTACGACGCGACACGTCTCCGTCGACGGTGGCGCAGCGACCTCCGCAGCGTGCGCCATCTACGGCACGAGCTTCGCGGGGCAGAACAACTCGGTCTCCATCGTCGGCGTCTACGGCAACGCTTGCGAAGACCTCATCGTCGACGGGTGCTCGATCGACTGCACGGGCTCGGACGCTTACGCGCTCACGGCGTCGGCGGTTCGCACGCGCTTCGTCAACTGCGCGCAGATCGTCGGGACGAAGATCGACGCGAGCAGCGCGACGACGCAGCTCCTCCCCGACGGCGGCGTTTACGCCCTTCGCCGTTCGAGCGCGTACACGGGCGCGACGGCCTTCGACTTCGCGGCGGGGTACGGGCGCTTTGACACGACGGCGCTCGTCGATGCGTTCCGGTTCTTCACGCTTCCGCTCGTCACCGTCTTCCCAGCGTTCGCGAACACGCCGATCGCACGCTTCGACGGCTACCGCCTCTGGGTCAACTCGCAGAGCGGAAACCTGCACATCTCGACGACCGATCCGATCAACTCGAGCGACGGTCTTTCCATCGGCCCCGGCGTGCGGTCGTCAACCTTCGCGGCCCTTCCCGTTGCGCCGCCCGTCGGCACGATGGCGCGCTGCACCGACCTCTCCGTCGCGCCCGTCTTCGGCGCGGTGGCCGCTGGCGGTGCCGGGTTCTCCGGCTTCGTCATCTGGAACGGTGCCAACTGGACCGTCTGCGGCGTCTGACGTAAGGTGGAACCATGCAGACCGAACAAGCCTTTCAAAACCTCGTCGCCATCGTCCTTCGCGCGCAGAAGGGCGGCCTCCTCGAGCTCCACGAGGCCGTGGCCGTGAACGAATCGCTCCTCGCGGTTCGCAACGCGCTCGGGCTCAAGGCCCCGGAGCAGGTCGATCCCGTCGTCGAGAAGGCCGCGGAATGACGCCGCTCGTTCCGCTCGCCACCTTTTTGGCAGTCCAGCTCGGCGCCGCGATTTGGTGGGCGGCGCGGGTGTCGACGCAACTCGAAGGCGTGCGCGAGGACGTGCAGGCCATCAGCACCGAGGTCAAGACCTTGACCAAGGCGGTGCAGAGCCACGAGACGGCGATCGCCGTCATCGAGACGATTCACAAGCAGCAAGCGAAGAATGGTGCCCATCGTGCATGACCGCGTCGAGCTCTGGGTCGTTTTCATCTGGCCAGCGCTCTCCGCGCTGCTGAACATCGTCCTTCGCGCGCGCACGCCGGAGCAGTGGGCGGTCGTGTGCGAGGAGCACCCGCGCCTTGCGGCGGTCATTCGTCTTCTTCGTGCGCTCGGCGTCGACCCGGCGAAGGCGATCCGGTCGGTGCAGGAGCTCGTCGCGGGAGGCGCGAAGTGAGTGGACCTCTTCGAGCTCTCGCCGTGGCTGGCGCTTGCGTCCTTCTCTCTGGGTGTGCGCATCGGTGCGTCGTGGCCGATCGTGCCGCGATCGCGCTCAACGTCGCCTGCGCTTCCGCTGGCTTGGAGACGAGCGATCCGGCGCTGCTCGTCCGATGCGAGATCGCGACGCGAGAAGTGCGACGCGCGCTTCGCGAAGGGACGTGCGCGGCACCGATTGAGGAGCACGACCGATGAGTGATCACAAGCCCATGGGGCTGATGCAGCTCCCGACGGTCGAGGACGTGACGGCGGCGGCGGTGCTCGCCGAGTCGATCATCAAACTTGCGCGCGCGGTCTACGACTGGATCACCTCTGAGCGCGAGGACGCGCCGGTCTCGGCGTGCGTCGCGGCCCTCGCCGTGATGCTCGAGCGCGAGCCCGACGCGCGGAAGCGCATCGTCGCTGCGTGCGAGTCGAACGCCGTCCTGCGCGTGCAGCTTCTCGACATCTGCGGGGCGCATGAAGCGACGTGGCCCGCGTTCGGCAAGCTGCGCAAAGAGCTCGAGCGCCCGTGACCGCGCGGGAGCTCCCTGCTAGGCGGACGGTCGTGTCTCCCGCGGAAGTCTACATGGCCCTTCGTCTTCAGCTCGAAGCGCAGCTCGGGCGCGAGCAGACGACGCGCGCGGGGACCGTCATCCTCCTCGGGCAGATGGCGCTCGAGACCGGGCGCTTCCAGTCGACGATGAACTACAACTTCGGCGGCGTGAAGTGCTCGCCGAAGTGGGCGGGGTGCTGGCAGCACTTCACGACGACGGAGCACTTCGCCGAGGCCGAAGCGGCGCGCTACATCGCCGAGGCCCCGACGGGAACGAAGGTCGAGCGCATCGGCGTCGACGACACGGGGAAGGTCATCCTCCGCTTTTCGGGTCGTCACCCGATGAACAAGTTCCGGGCTTACGAGACGCTCGACGACGCCGTCGCTTCGCACGTTCGCTTCCTGCTCGGCGCGCGGTATCGCAACGCGGTTCACCTCGCGATGGCAGGGCGCGCGGATGACTACGCGCTCGCCCTTCGCTCGGCGGGCTACTACACCGGCGACGCGGCGACCTACGCCCGCAACGTGCGGCAGCTTGCGCGCGAGTACGACGGGGCGATGCCGCCGGAGCCTGCGCCGCCTGAGAGGCCCGCGGAGGCCGTTGTCTCGGTCGCGGCGAGTGTGCCTGCGGCTCCGGTAGCAACGCCCGACGTTGCCCCCGCAGCGCCTCGGGAACCGGCCCCCGTAGCGCCACCTCCGGTTGCGCCCGTCGAGCTCCCCCGCATCGGGGAGCCCGCGCCGGTCGTCACCGTCCCCTGGTGGCTGCGCCTCTTGCGCTGGCTCCTCGGGCTCTGAGGCAGGCGGCGCACGAGACGCGACCGTCGGCATGGCAGACCCAGCCGCGCGGGAGGTCGACGACCGACCCCCGCCGCTCGGTCGTGCTCACCGCACCGCAGGCGTAGCAGCGCCAATCGTAGTCGCTCCCAATTGGGTGATTCTGTAGACCCATCGTCTCGTCTCGTTTTGGTTGTGGAATTTCTCGACGAGGCCCTCGGCGATGAGGGTGTCGAGGATGCGTTGAAAGTGGCGCTGCTGACGAATCATGCCGGAGCGACGCCAGATGTCGGTCGTTCGTCGCGGGGTGCCGTCGGCTAGCACGTCGAGGACGACGCGCCGCGACTCCATGCGCGGGCACGAGGAGCACCCGTACGCCTCGACCATCGCGCCCGCGGTGAGCGAATGGAGCGTGCGCTCGTGATGCGCACCGCAGACGGTACAAGCGGCGACGACGCGCCGGAAGAGGAGCTTCTGCGCCGGGTCGCCCGCGTCGACGAGCTCGAAGACGCCGATGCGGTCGCCAGCGACGTAGGGCCTCCCCGGTTTCCGCGGCTGCGTCTTGCGTGCGCAGTCGAGGCAGCGGTCGGCGATGCCGCGGCGCAGGCCGTCCTCGCGCGCGCTCCCGGTGCGCCCGCAGTCGCAGCGGACGATCCATCGCTTGCGCCCGGAGACGGCTTCGATCGGGGAGATAAGGGTGCGGAACCCGATGCGATCACCGGGTTTCATGGCAGGCTGGGGCTTGGTCGTGGTCATGGTCGGTTCGGAAGGCGTCGAGCTCTTCGAGGAGCCTCGAGGCGGGCAGGGGTAGGACGATGGTGCGCGCGCCTCCGCAGGCGGCGCAGTAGACGACGACGCGCTTCGCGTCGCCGGGGATGGCGTGCACGGTGACGGTCATCGCACCGCCATCGACGCCCACGCCGTGAAGAAGCGGCTCCCCGCTCGGCTCATGGCGGCGTCGAGCTCCGGTGCGCTCGAGATGATGCGGTCGCCGAGGTAGAGCAGACGAGCGGGCTCCGTCGGGATGTACTCGGGCAGGGCGCGGGCGATGACGACGAGCGGCGTCAGCCGGTGCAGCGGTTGCCACGGCCCGCCGCAGACCGACGTGAGCGCGCGGTCGGCTCGCCAGATGGCGGCCTCCTTCATCGCGGCGAAATTCGTGAGCGTCACCGTGACGCGCGGCGTTCCCCCTGGGAGGTCGGCCTCGACGACGCTCTGCACGCCCTCGCGGGCGTCGGAGGAGACGACGCGCACGAGCGTCGGGGCGACGGTCCAGCTCGTCGCCGAGTCATCGTGCTCGAATCGGATGGCGTCGCCGAGCACGGCGGGCGCGCGCTTCGAGCGCGCGTGCGAGATGTAGTCTCGCGCGGTCTCCCAGTTCCATTTCGCGTCGGATGGGATGGCCTTCGCCCATGCGTGATTGTACGCGCGACCGAGCCGAATGGCGATGCGGCCTACGGTGTCGGGGTCGATCACGGGCGGTGCCTCCGAAGGAACTCGATCTCGGAAACAACCGCGTCGCCCGCGATGCGGCGGGCCTCGGCGAGACGCTCGGCGAACCCCGGCGCGGCGTAGTGCCACTCGCCTTCGGGCACGTCGCCGAGGTGGCGGATGAGCTTCATCTGCGCCGCCGACTTGGCAGCGCGTGCGAGCCGCCCGAGCTTCGTGTCCTTGGCGATGTGCGAGCCGTAGAGCGGCCCGAGCGCGTCTTCGGCAAGCTGCGCGGCGATGGTCATGGCGAGGATGGACATTTCAGAAACTCCAATCGGAGGGTGAAACAAGGGGCTCGAAGGCGAGCCCCTCGCTTGGATGTGGTTCAGCGCTTCATGCTGGCGACAAAGCCGCACTCGTCGAAGATGGCGATAGCGTAGCCCTTCGCCATTCCGACGTGCACATCGGACGCGCCGATCGCCATGACGTGAGCGAAGCCGCTTTCGACAACAAGGCGAAACTCGATGCCGTATGCCGACGCGACGCGCGAGCGCGCAAGCCGGTCGAGGAGCGCGTTCGCTTGGTCGAGGAAGTTAGCCCCGAGTCCGGGGTGGAACGCCGCGACGCAGACCTGCGAGGGCTTCGCGTCGGAGTCTGACGTCTGGAGGCTGCGGCTGGTGGTGCTGGTGGTCATCTTCATTCTCCGTTTCACTTGGCGGTGTCGAACACCGTGCAGACAATATGAACCACGAAAGACTTAGAAGCAACCTCTTTTTACTAGCTCCTCCACTTTTTCTTTCGCCTGAAGAAACCCAGCGCAAACGAGCACCGTGTGCCCGATGCTTACGAGATAGACGTGCCAGTCTTTCTGCTGCGTGCTGACGCTCCCGCCGTCCGCGCGCTTCATCTCGATCCAGAGGTTCCACGCCGGGATGAGCAGGTCGGGCACGCCGGCGACAACGCCCTCGGCCTTCAGCCGTGCGCCGGTCGTCCGGCTGCGCTGCGAACCGTTCGGGATCGCGAGGATGCGGATCGCCGGGTACGTCTTGCGGAACCAGCTGACGAACTCGCGCTGTTCGACGTGCTCGGTGCGCGGCGTCAGAACGGCAGGAGCTCCGTCCACTGGTCGCACCCGTTTGGCTCCTCGACGAACTCGCGCGGTGGGCTTCCTTCGAACTTCTTGCATGTTGCACCCTCTTCCCAACCTTCGGAGGCCGTTGCGTAGTGGTCGCACGACGCGCAGCAGCGCGGCGGATTCGCGACGACTTCAAGCCACTTTTTCACGGCGGACATCGGCCCACTCCCGTTTCAGGATCTCGGGCAACCCGCCCGGCTTCTTGACCGTGTAGCGTACCACGGCAGGCGGCGGAACGTCGTTCATCGTTCGCGCGATCTCGTCGAGGTCGTCGACGAGCGACCAGCCGGGCGAGAGGCCCGCGGCGGTGGCGATGCGCGCAAGCGTGCGCCGCGCCTTGTCGCCGGGGTAGCCGTCGTGTGCGAGCGTCAGGTACTCGTCGACCGACTCCGTGAGCCCGCCGTAGTAGCGCACGCGCAGCGACTCCTTGCCCGACGAGCGCCCGACGTGGCGTCGCCATTCCCACTCGGTGACGCGGAGCTCGTGGACGAGCGAACCCGGCGGCGGCCCCATGATGTCTACGTCGCGGAGCTCGAGCTTCTTCGGCTCGGGTGCGGGGAACTCGAAGCCGCACGACGGGCACACGCGGCACGTCGGGTGCACGAGCTCGGCGCAGGCGTCGCAGACCTTCACGGGCGCTTCGCCGGTCCCTTCCTTGCGCCGCCCCGGCGGCTCAACGGCGGTGATGGGTCCGTGTCGCTCGACGACGCCCGCGAAGTCAAGGACGAGGCAATCGGCCTTGCCCTCGGCGATGCGAAGCCCGCGGCCCGCCATCTGGACGTAGAGGCCCGGCGACATGGTCGGGCGTAGCATCGCGATGAGGTCGACGCCGGGATGGTCGAACCCCGTCGTGAGCACGTTCGCGTTCGTGAGCGCACGCAGCTCGCCCTTGCGGAACCGGTCGATGATGCGCTCGCGCTCGCCCTTCGGCGTGGCCCCGGTGACGCAAGCGGCCTCGACGCCCTCGGCGCGCAGCACGTCGCAGACGGCCTCGGCGTGCTCGACGCCCGCGCAGAAGAAGAGCCACGAGCGACGGTCGCCAGCAAGCCCGATGACCTCGCGCACGACGCGCTCGTTCTGGTCTTTCGTGTTCACTGCGCGCTGGAGCTCGGCTTCGACGAACTCGCCGCCGCGCGTGTGCACGCCGGTCGTATCGAGACGCGCGCCCGTGACCTTCGAGCGAAGGCGCGAAAGGTAGCCGAGCGTCACGAGCTCTTCGATCGACACGGGCTCGATGAGGTCGTCGAAGAGCGCGTCGCCGTCGGTGATGAGCCCGTGCCCGAGCCGGTACGGCGTCGCGGTGAGGCCGACGACGCGGAGCGCGGGATTGATTGCGGCGAGCTCGCGCAGCAGGTCGCGATACCCGCCCTCGTCCTTGTGCGAGACGAGGTGCGCCTCGTCGATGATGACGAGGTCGACGTGCCCGAGTTCGGCAGCGCGCTTGCGAATCGACTGGATGCCCGCAAAGGTGATGGGCTCGCCGAGCTCCTTGCGGCCGACGGACGCCGAGTAGATGCCCATCGGGGCACCGGGCCAGTGCGCGCGCAGCTTCGCGGCGTTCTGCTCGATGAGCTCCTTCACATGCGTCAGCATGAGAACGCGCGTCTCGGGCCAGTTCGTGAGCGCGTCGTGGCAGAGCGCCGCGACGATGTGCGACTTGCCCGCGCCGGTCGGGAGGACGAGGCACGGGTTCCCGGTGTTACCCGCGCGAAACCAGTCGTAGAGCTGGTCAATGGCGCGTTGCTGGTAGGGGCGCAAGTTCATCCGACGACCTTCGCGTCGAACTTGCGACGGAGCTGCACGAGCGTCGGGTCGACGCACGCCTTCGGATTCGCGATGACTTCCGCCGTTGCGAAGCCTCGCGCTTCGACGCCGTCGATCGTGTGCACCGCGTCTCCGTTCTCGTCGTAGGCGATGGGCCACGGTGCGAGGTGCTCGTGCAGGGCGTGGCACTCGTGCGCCTCGCGCATCCAGTCGGTCGGCATCACGTTCCCGTCGTGCCGCGCACACGTCCACGTTCCATCGGCCTCGGCGGTCGAGTGCGCGCACGTTCGGCAGTTCACTTCGCGCGTCACCTTCGAGCCGTGGCAGAAGTCGTGCGCGCTGCACCACTTGCATTCGTACCAGCTCGGGTCGCTTGAGATAGGCGGCGGGATCTCGTCCTGCGTCGCGAGACGCTTCCCGCGCTCGACGAGCCGCTGCGCGCGTTCCTTGTCGAGCTCCACGCGCTCGGTGTAGAGGCGATCATCGTCCTTGCACACGGCGACGTAGAGCGCGCGGTCGATGCCCGTCCCGAGCATGTACGCTTGCATCTGCGCGAAGTGCTTCGGGTGCGCCTTCTCGACGCCATCCTTCTCGAGCGTCTCGAAGGACTTCTTCGCGTGCGTTTTGATCTCAAGGACGTGCGCCCGCTTCGGAGCCTCAGGCACGCCCGCGGTGATAATGCCGTCGATCGAGCCCGAGACGTGCGAGCCGAAGTCGACGCGCGTTTGCTCGGAGCCGGTCGAGCGCACCTTGCAGCCGATGGCGCGGAGGTCGTCGACGACTTGCGCCTCCTCGTTCTGGCCGCGGCGAAAGACGCGCAGGATGCGACCAGGGAAGGTCTCGCGCACCGCCCAGCGGAACGACAGCCAGAGCTTGCGATCGCACTTCTCACCGAGCGTCGATGCGCCCATGTGGGGGCGGAAGACTTCGGAATGGGAAGCACGCTTCGACTCGTGCGCCGCGTCGACGAGCGCGGCGATGGTGTGGTTTGGTTCGGGAATCTTCATCGCTCCTCCATCTTCATGATGCGCTTCTCACACGCGCGGCAGTCGGTTCGCGCGCTGGCCACGTCGTCGATCCACTCGTCGCCGTGCGGCACCTTGCCGCAGAGGCTCCAGTGCGCATCGGCTTCGAACCAGTGCGCGCGCGTGATGCGCGCTGGGTCTGCGCTCCCTGGTTTGTACTTCCAGGTCATGGCTTCATGGCCTCCAGCAAATCAAGTTGAGCGTTCGGCTCTTCGGCAAGTCCGCGCGTCGGGTGAGCGCATGGCTTCATCTTCTCCCCGATCTCCCATCGTGTTTTCACGTCGATTGGATGAAGACATTTTCCTGGCCTCGGATGATGTAGCCATCCATCTCCTCCACCAGCCGCGCCCTCGTTGCGCCATCCTGCCCCTCGCAAGCTCGCGCCGCCTTCCGCTGGAAGCGTGTACGTAATCATCCGTCGCCAACCGAGCGCCTTTGCTGCGCGCCATGCGGCACCGTAGAGCGCAGAGCAAGCGTTAGCGGTGCCATCCGTCGCGACACGCACAACTTCGCACGTCCATCCGTCATCGGCCTTGCGCGCAACTGGACGCCCGACGATCGCGACGCCGTGCAGCGTTCCTGCTTCATCGACCACGGCGAGAGCGAAGAGGCCGGAGGCCGGAGGCGTGTGGTGGCGGTGCCAGCGGCGCACGATGGCCTTCGCGTCTTGAATTGAGCAAGGCACGATCTCCAGGCGCGCAGCGTTGGCCGGCTTACTCATGGCTTCATCGCCTCCAGCGTCGTGATGCGCGCCTTCAGCTCATCGACGGTTGTGCGTAGCGTTTCGATTTCGGTCGCCGCAGCGTCCACCGTTTCGTTTGCCGTTGGATTTTGGCGCTGAATGCCAAGAAGCTCGATCAGCTCTCTTACGTACTCTGTAATGATGCCGTGCTGAGCAGCGCCCTTGTTCACACGAAGCAGCTCGGCGATCTCGCGCTCTGCGGCCTTGCGCGCGTCGTACTCGTCCACGAACCGCTGCTCGGCGACTGCGACCTCCGCTCGCGCCTCGTCGCGCTCGCGCTCCATGTCGCGCATGTCGATGCACGTCGCGTAGAGTTCGCGTCGCGTCGCGTCCTCGCGAGCGTTCACGCGCTCGACCTCGGCCTCCAGCAGTCTCACGCGCTCTAGCGCCTCGTCGCGCTCGTGGCGGTAGCCTTCAATCATCGAGGCTAGCGCGTCGTATTTCTGCTCCCAGTTCATCTTCGTCCTCCTGGCGCGCACATGGCGCACCCTTTCACGGCTCGCCCGTCGCGCACGCGACGGAGCCAGCACTCCCACACCGTCGACCGAAACCGACACCGCGTGCACTCGACGGCAACGCGGCGGCGGTCTGCGTAAGCGGCGGGATCGCCGGCGTGCGTCACTTGATGAACGCCGCCGACGACCTCGCCAACCTTGAACGCAAGCGCCCTTCGGTGCCCGCGCACGAACTTTACTTCTTCGCCCACGGCGGCGCGGCCTTTGCGGGTGCCGTCGTCTTCACCGAGGCAGCCGGTGCGGGCGGCGCAGCGCCGTCGAGCGACTTCGATCCGCTCACTTCGTTGCTCGCGTCGTACCCGTTCGCGGCCTCGCGCACCTTCACCTTGATCGACACAGCGCTCCCGAGGAGCTCGTCGGTGTCGCCGAGGCGCGGCTTACCGACCGCGCGCAGGAGCTCGGCGAGCTGCTGGCGACCGATCGTCTCGGCCGCCGAGTTTTGGTTCCTGACGTTGTAGTTCGACCAGACCTTACGGCCCGCGGGGTCGGCGACGGTGAACTCCACTCGGAGGTAGGAGCCGGTGCCGTTCTTCGTGGCGCGGACTTCCGCGCCGGTGATGGTGGCCGAGTACCAGCCGGCGGGCAGGAGCTCGAAGGAGCGTTCAGCGGCGGGAACTTCGGAGGCGTCGAATTGGAATTCCATGTCTACTTGTCTTTCTTCGTGATGGTGAACGAGGGGCGACCGGGGGTCGTCGTGATTGCGCCAAGGAGCGGCGCGGTGATGTTCGAGGCGGCGGCCTTCCAGGCTGCGGCGTTGATGTCGGCAGACCAGCGGAAGAGCGAGGAGAGGTGCTCGGAGAGGCCGTGTTCCGCGGCGAGCTCTTGGAGGCGCTCGGTGTCGACCTTGCGGTTCATTCGGCCAACGATTTTCAGTTGCCACCCCTGCTCCGTCGAAGCGTTCGTCGTGCCTTCCTTCGTCTCGGGGATGGCGAGGAGCTCGACGAGACGGTCTTCGATGGTGCGCCGACGAGCGACGGCGATGGCCTCGTCCTGCTTGGCGTCGGCCCACTGGCGGGCGAGGTCGTCGAGTTCTTGGCTCACGACGCACCTCCGGCGATCTTGCGGATGACGGCGCCGAGGTCGGGCGCTTCCCACGGGTCGAGTCGCCCCGAGCGGTCCTTCGCCGTCCAGAGTCCGTCGGGGGCGCACATGAGCGCGCGCTGCGGGATGCCGTCGGCGTCCTTCTCGACGCGAAGGGCGAGGACTTCGTCGACGAGGTAGGGGATCGCCTGCGCGAGCTTGTTCCCCGGCATCGACGGGGCGTACAGCATCCTGCCCTGCTCGTCCTGCGCCTTCTCGCATTTGGCCGACATGAAGACGTGCTTCCCGCTGAGGTCACGGAACGCGCGGAGGAGCTCCATCATCTGAACGCCCATCTCGCCGTAAGCGGCGCGGCCGTCCTTGTTCGCGCGCTTCTCGTGCGCGAGCACGACCTCGCCGATCTCGGAGATGGAGTCGACCGCCACCGACTCGAACTCGCGAGCCTCGGCGGACTCGGCGACCCAGCGGTAGGCGTCGTGGAGTTCCGCCATCGTCGAGACTTCGACGTAGGGGAGGTCCTCGCCGACGAGCGACAGGAGGCCCGCCTCCGCGCTGATGATGACGGGCGACGGTAGCGTCTTGATGAGCGTCGTCTTGCCCGCTCCGCTCTGGCCGTAGACGACCAGCTTCACGCCGTTCGCGTGAGCGTTCGACGTGCGTTTGAGTGAGATTGCCATGTTGCTGCTTTCTCCGACGGTCGGATGATTCCGGTTGTCGGGGTGCGCAGGCGGGGCATCGAGCCCCGCGTCTCCCTCATGGGCTGCGCTGGTAGGCGTTCAGCGGAACTCCCATCCCATGGCTTCGAGCTCCGCGCGCTTCGCGGTTTCACGCGCCAGGGCGGCGTGGAAATCGTCGATGACGCTTTGGTCAATCGCGTTCAGGCTCATACGGAGACGGCGGTTCCCCGCAATCTCGGTCGCGCGCTGGAGGTCGATGAACTCGAGGAAGAGCGCGCGGGCGACGGGGTTCTGGTTCGCGGTCATGTTCGTTTCCTTGTCGCCTCGGTCGGGTGATTCCGTTTGGGCGATGAAGAGACCTTACGTCATGCATCACGAACGCGCAACAAAAAAACGCATCGGTGCGCTTTTTCTTTTTTCTTGCGCTTCGTTTTCGCGCGTTGCTACGATGCACGCGCCATGCTCACACTCGAACAGATTCGCACCGCACTTGCCGACCGGCGGCTGAACGTCGTCGCGAAGGCAACAGGGATTCACGTCACGACGATCGCGCGCATCCGCGACGGAAGCACGCTCGACCCGAAGAGCTCCGTCGTCGCTGCGCTCTCCGCGTACCTCGAGGCCCGCAAGTGACGCGCCTCGAAGCCGCGCTCGCTTACGCCTCGTGGGGCTGGCCGGTGCTGCCCATCGTCCCGAATGGGAAGTTGCCGGCGACGGCGCACGGCGTGCACGACGCCTCCACCGACCCCGATCAAATCCGCAAGTGGTTCGAAGGACGCGACGATCTCAACATCGGCATCGCAGCGGGCTCGCGTTCCGGCCTCGTCGTCTTCGACATCGACCCGCGCAACGGTGGCGACGACAGTTACGCCGAGTGGACGGCGAAGCACGGCGCGCTCCCCGACGGCGCGCTTCAGCTCACCGCAGGCGGCGGGCAGCACTACCTCGCCGCGCACGACCCGTCCATTCGCTCGTGCAAGCTCGTCGACGGCGTCGACCTTCTCGCCGACGGTCGCTACTTCCTCGCGTTCCCGAGCACGATCGAGGGGCGCGCGTACCGGTGGGAGGTGTCGAGCGACCCGTTCGATGGGGTGGCACCGGCGAGCATTCCCGATGCTTGGCGCGAAGCGATGCGCCCCGTTGAACGAAAGTCGCCCGTTACGCCCGGGGCGGCGCTCATTCAGGGCAACCGAAATAACGGCCTGTTTTCGCTCGCGTCTGCGATGCGATACCACGGCATGACGGCACCCGAGATCCTCGGCGCGCTTGTCGTCGTCAACGAAGAGCGTTGCGAGATTCCGCTTCCCGCAAGCGAGGTGAAGCAAATCGTCGCAAGCGCAATGAAGTACGAACCCGAGCACGACACCGCGGCGAACGCTGCGATGGCGGATGACGCCGTCGCCGACTTGCTCGCGAAGGTCGAAGCGCAGCGGACCTCGGAGTACTTCCTCACCCGCGCGACGGCGTTCCTCTCCGAGCCCGCGCCGCTGCGGTGGCTCATCAAGGGCTGGGTGCCGGAGTCCGGCGTCACGATGGTCTTCGGCGAGTCGGGCGCGGGAAAGACGTTCATCACGCTCGACATGGCGTGCCGAATCGCGACCGGCCTCGACTGGCACGGGCAGCGCGCGAAGAAGGGCGTCGTCGTCTACCTTTGCGGCGAAGGGAACTTCGGCTTCCGCCAGCGCGTCGCGGCGTGGGCGAAGATGCACGGGCGCACCGACCTCGACCTGCTGCTCGTTTCGAACAAGGCGATCGACCTCGACGCCCCGAACGCTGCGGCGCAGATTCTCTCCGCGGTGCGCACCGTGACCGACGGCGATGTCGAGGCTGTTTTCGTCGACACGGTGAACAACCACATGAGCGGCGACGAGAACTCGGCGCGCGACGTTCGCAACATGTTCGGAGCCTGCAACGTGGTCGCCTCGGCCCTAAACGCAACGGTCGTCTTGAACCATCACACCGGGCACAACATCGACGCAAAGGGGCGAGCTCGAGGCTCGAGCGCGTGGAAGGCGTCGCTCGATGCGTCGATCCTCGTCTCGAAGGGCGACGACGGCACCATCGAGGTGAGCTGCACGAAGATGAAGGACGCGGAGCCTCCGTCGACGTTCGCTGGTCGTCTCGACTCGGTGGCCCTCGGATGGGTCGACGAGGACGGCGAAGAGGTACAGGGAGCCGTCTTCGTGAAGCTCGAGGGCGAAGCCACGCCTACTCCAAAGCGCCCGAGCAAGATCGACGAGGCTCGGCGGCAGTTTGAACGCGCGTGGGCGCACGCGGGGATGGAGTGGCGAGCGGACCGCCCGTACGTCAGCCGAGCGGCCCTCAAGGCATGGTGCATCGAGTGTCTTGGAGACGCCGCACGCACGGCGACGAACAAGGCAGACGCGAGCCGAGAGGGGAGCATCGCGCACCGGCTCATCACCGCTGGCGTCATCGAGCTCCACGAGCACGGGTGGGTCGCCGTCGACGAGCTCGTCGTTCAGGCGGCGCGATTGTGCTGCGTCAAATGAGGCTTCCCCTGGTTTCCCCTTTTGGGGGAATTTGGGGGAGGGGAGGGGAGGTGGCAAAGGCGTCGGCGTTTCCCCTCCCTTCCCCTCCTCCCCTTTAGGGGAGGGGGAAAAGGGGGAACACGATGCGCGAAATTTTGGGGTACTCTAACGTGATGCGTCAAGATGCAAGGCAGGGGGAGAGATATGAGAAAAGAAAAAAGAACGCGCGGTGCTTTTTTCTCTTGCATGTCTCTCGTTCGTGTTGCATAGTGTGCACATACCAACGGCGAACCCGCCGGAAACTGAGAGGAACGAATCATGAACGCGATCATCAAGAGCTTCGAGTCCTACACCGACGGTAGCGGCGCCCCTGCTTGCGTTCAGGTCGGCGCGTTCACCTTCGCGCTCGACACCCTCGGCGAGACGAAGAGCACCCTGGTGAGCGGCCCGAGCGGGTTCGTCTCCCGCCCGCATCGCGCGGCGTGCATCGCGGCTGCGAAGCGCGCTTACGAGCAGAAGGTCGCTGCCCTCGGCCCCGAGTGGAAGAAGCTCAACGCCGAGATGTACGCCTGAACAACCCCCCCCGGCGGCCAACCACCGCCGGGGCTTCACACCCTACCAAGGACAACAACGATGATCCGCATCCGCGGCAACGCCGCCACCCTCGCCGACATTCGCGGCCTCCTCGCCGTCACGACCGACCCCGAGCTCCGCGACCTCCTGACCGCTTGTCTGCGGATGCGAGGTGTCGCGTGAAGCTCCCGCCGCCCCGCCCCGGCATGGTCCGCGCCGCTATCCTCGAGGCGCTCGTCGTCTCCGGCTCCCTCGCGGCGGTCGGGGCGTTCATCGGGCTGCTTGCGGCGCTCGGTGCGCCATGACCCCCGTGCTGCGCCCACGAGGCCGAAGGGGAGGCTTTGACGACGCCGCCCTAGCTCGCCTCGCCCTCGTCATCAAAACCGCGTCCTTGGGCCAGTCTCGCGCGACTGCGAGCCTCATTCAACAGTCGCTCGGGTGGGGGCGCTCCACGACGCACAAGGCGCTCGCCGAAGCCGTTCGGCGTGGACTCATTGAGCGGGTGGGCGTGACGAAGGGGACGTGGTACAGGATTCCTGAGGTGAAGCCGTGAAGGCCCGACTCCTTACCGGCGACTGCCTCGAGCGCCTGCGCGAGCTCCCCGATGCCAGCGTCGCCGCCGTCGTGACCGACCCGCCGTACGGCCTCGGCTTCATGGGCAAGGCATGGGATCACGCCGTGCCGTCAGCGGAAGTTTGGCGCGAGGTGCTCCGCGTCCTTCGCCCCGGCGGACACATGGTCGCGTTCTTCGGTTCGCGTACGTATCATCGCGGCGCCGTCGCGATCGAGGACGCGGGCTTCGAGATCCGCGACCAGATTATGTGGATTTACGGATCGGGGTTCCCGAAGTCGCTCGACGTGTCGAAGGCCATCGACAAGGCGGCGGGGGCGGAGCGGACTCCAGAACGTTGCCGGTATTGCGGCGGAACAGGGCGCGCGTACGATCCGCACACGAACGAGGGGCCGTGTTGCCCTGAATGCAACGGGCGAGGCTTCATGTTCGTTGAAAGGCCAAAATTTACAAAAGGCCGCGGCCATGGGCGCGAAGACGATGGGAGCGTAAAATATAAGGGCGTCAACGGCGGCCATGATGGCAAACTTGATCACGCCATCACCGCCCCAGCCACCGACGCCGCCCGCCAGTGGTCCGGTTGGGGCACGGCCCTGAAGCCCGCGCACGAGCCGATCGTGCTCGCCCGGAAGCCGCTGCAAGGCACCGTCGCGGCGAACGTGCTCGCGCATGGGACGGGGGCGATTAACGTCGAGGGGTGCAGGGTGGGCGACACGGTTGAGACGTGGCCAACGACGCGGAGCTACGCACCGGGGCAAATGCAGCCTGGCGGCGTTGGGAAGACCATGCAGTGCGGCGCGCCGCCGCCAGGCCGCTGGCCCGCAAACGTCACGCACGACGGGAGCGACGAGCCGTGCGGCCTACTCGGTGACGCTGCCCGCTTCTTTTACTCCCCGAAGGCCGACGCCGAAGACCGGAACGAAGGGCTCCCGCGCGGGATGCGCAACACGCACCCGACGGTCAAGCCCGTCGACCTCATGCGCTGGCTCGTGAAGCTGATTACGCCGCCCGGCGGACTCGTGCTCGACCCGTTCATGGGCTCCGGCTCGACCGGAAAGGCCGCGCTCCTCGACGGATTCGACTTCATCGGAGTCGATCTCGACCCGAAGCACGTTGCGATTGCAGAGGCTCGGCTGCGGAATGCAGGCGGGCTCTTCGTTGAAATTGAGGTAGGGTAAGCTCATGGCAGGCCGCAAGAACCAGAGCCATCACGGAACGCCGGAAGAGCGAGACGCAAAGTTTCTTCAGGTCATCTCGATGATGGAAGGCGGAATGTCGGCGTTCAAGGCGTGCAAGACGCTCGGGATTCCGTTCGCGACGTTTAGCCTTTGGACCTCGTCTGACCCGCAGAAAACTGAACTGTACGCACGCGCGAAAGACGAGTTCGTGGCCAACATGGCGCAAGAGCTCGCCGACATCGCCGACGAGCCGCCGCCGCTCGGCCCCGACGGCAAGGTCGACAGCGGGTGGATTCAGAAGCACCGGCTCCAAGTCGATACCCGCAAGTGGCTCCTGAGCAAGCTCGCCCCAAAGAAGTACGGCGACCGGCTCGAGGTCGCGGGTGACGCTAGCTCGCCGCTTCAGGCCGCAGTGACCGTCTCGTTCGTCACGAAGAAGGCCGATGGCTAACGTCGAGCTCCCCGAGTGGGCTTCGGTGCTCTTCGACGAGGCGCTGCGCAACATCGCCGTCCGCGGCGGTCGTGGCGGCGGCAAGTCGCGCTCCATCGCGAGTGCGCTCGTGCTTCGCGCCGCCCAGAAGCCGCTGCGCATCCTCTGCGCCCGCGAGATTCAAAAGAGCATCAAGGATTCGGTGAAGCGCCTGCTTGACGACGAGATCGAGCGCGCGGGCCTTCGCGCGTTCTTCACGTCGACCGACACCGAGATTCGAGGGGCGAACGGAAGCCTGTTCCTCTTCGTCGGCCTTCGCACGAACATCGACTCGGTGAAGTCTATGGAAGGCATCGACGTGTGCTGGATTGAAGAGGCGCAGAGCGTCTCGCAAGGCTCGCTCGACGTGCTCATCCCGACGATCCGCAAGCCGGGCTCGCAGCTCATCTTCTCGTGGAACCCGCGTCTCGAAACCGACCCGGTGGATGCGATGTTCTGCGGGGCGACG
>Ga0315903_10005288_pt1 | contig 16884 bp, 18 predicted proteins | sample LakEriMetagenome_7_FD_203524 | JGI IMG/M metagenome (GOLD analysis project Ga0315903, IMG submission 203524) | Freshwater fungal communities from buoy surface, Lake Erie, Ohio, United States - Buoy 2 MA119 | ecosystem: Environmental > Aquatic > Freshwater > Lake | place: USA: Lake Erie, Ohio...
GCAACCTCTGTAATAATTAAGAGAAGAGCCTCAGAAACATTTCTTTTTTCTTCTTCCCAAAATCCTTTTTCTTTGGCCATTCCGTGTGCCTTTTTAATTACTTGTTTAATTTCCATAATACTTATATATTGTTTTGTTTTTTCTTCTGCCGTTTAATTGATCTTTTAATGTTCCATGATTAATTCCAGTAAAATCTGCAGCTTCTCTAGCTGAGTTAAATATTACACCTGTTTCTATATTTATTACTTTCTTTGCGGTCGCTGGAATTCTACCTTTAGTTTTTTCACTAATCTTTTTTCTTGTTTCTTCAGAGTGCTTTTTACCATACATCGGATTTTTTTCTTTTGCAAATAATATTTTTAAAATATTTCTTCTTTCTTCTGTAATTGGAATTTTCTTTCCGAACATTGGATTTTGTTCACCTCGTTTAGACTCGCTCATTTTTTTCTTGACATCTTCAGAAAATCTTGTGCCAATTTTTTTCTCTCTTAATTTTTCTTTATGTTCTTCTGTTAGACTTTTACCAAATCGAAAATGATTTTCACCGCTTCTAGATTTACTCATTTTCTTTTTTGCTTCTTCTGTATGTTTTTTTCCTTTATTGGCATTTCCTATTTTTATTTTCGTTTCTTCAGACAATCTATAGTTTTCTCCTCCGAATTTTATGTTGTATCCTTTTTGCTTTTTAGTTGTATCAAAATATGAAATATAATATTCTTCCATCACGTTGCATTCTTCAATAGAAAAACAAGAACATAGAATTTCCCATGTGAAATTTTCCGAGCCATATTTATTGATTGCCAAATGAAATCTTACTTTACAATTTTTTTTGGCTTCATAAAGATGTTTTCTTTTTCTATCGGAAAAATTTTGAATGGTCTGACCAATGTAAATTTTACCATTAATAGTATTGGTAACTTTATAAATAATACCGACCGGTTTTTTAATTTTAATATCGGACATTTGTCTAAGGGCTGCAAATATAATCTGAGCCCCAACCAAAAAGCAAGTTAAATTTTACTTTTTTGTCGACTTTCCGTTAGCACCTTGGCGAGCACGATTGGCTGACCTCTTTTCTAGTACTAACTTACCTGATTTGGTGTGAGATAAGTCTACACCATTTGCGTGTCTCTTACCATAAACGCCACGCTTACGAGCTTCTCTATTCAGCTCGACTCTTTTCTTAACTTCAGAAGCTTTCTTATTGTACTCCTTCTGATACGACAAGTCACGACCTGTAGCTTTGTTGGAGCCAGGCCGTTTATTTTTTCCTACGATTGTATTCCTTGCCATCTGATATTACAAAGATAAGTCCGAAAATGAATAATATGATAAAGATTCCGGACAACTCATATTATTTTCTAAATTTTGCCACCTTCTTTGCAATTGCTTTTGGCTGTGCCACAAATTGCTTTCCGGCTTTATTACCAGCAGCCTTTGCTCTATTGGTTGCTGCCTTCTCTCCTGCTGTCAGTGATTTCCATGCTGCATCAGGTAAATATCTTTTCTTTCCTTTACTCGGAGACCCATCGCTAGTCCTCCACTTTTGTTTGGTCCACTTGGATAAAGAAGTTTCCTTTTTAGCACCTGAGTAACCTCCTCCAGCTTTTTTATAAATAGAAACTGCTAACTGCATAGCCCTTGCAGAATGCTTACCGCCCATCTTAGCTTTCGCTTGACTCTTGGCTTTCTCCCACAGAGCAGGATTGGTCTTCTTAGCAGTCTTCACACTCATCACTTTCTTCCCTGCGAATTGTAAGCTTTTCGGTAGTTCTTACTACTTTTTAATTTGCTGTTCTTCTTTTTGGAAACAACCCCCGGTCTTTTAACCGAGGGCTTTGGTTTCCATTTGCTTAATTCTTTTGTGGCTTTAGCTTTGGCCATTATTTCTCTTTGATTTTCTTGATGTAGTAAATCGCTGCCATGCTACCAGAAACAATTGCTACGCACGCAGCAATCATTGAAAATACTGGGAGCCAGGCGGTGGCAAAAGCAATCAGCGTAGAACTACCCGAAACAACTGTGAGCGTGTTAGCTGCGGTATCGCTTTGTTGTACAAACGTAGGCATCACTTTTTCTTTTTCTTGGTTAATGCTGTCCACATTTGCTTAGCTGCGGTAGCTTTTCCGATTTGTTCTGCTTTCTTGGCAGACATACCTTTCTTCTTGTAAGAAGCAGCAACCTTAGAGGCTACGGTTTTAAACTCTTTGCCTTTGCCTTGGAGATCCTTGCCAGCTACTGCCTTCTTGACAATCATGCTGCGCTGTTTTTTAGTACCGTACATAATATCAAAGTTAATAATTGTAAAGCAATTTTCAAAATTACTTTTTCTTCTTAGCAACTTTTTTCATCATGGGCTTGGCTTTGGCATACATGGATTTTTCTTTCATTTCCATTTTCTTGCCTTCCATTTTCTCATGTTTCATCATGGCCTTTTTGCTGCCATACATTTCCATACCACCGTATTCAGACATCTTCTTCATACCGGCTTTTTTCATTGTTTTTTTCATTTTATTCCTTTTTTAATTTTTTGTGTTTTAGGAGGCATTTTCTTGCTGCCCTGAGACCCAGCCCAAAAAAACTTATCGGCCCAGTAGGCAGCACTTGTCTTCCCTTTGGCTATATTCTTAGCGTGTCTTGCTTTGAATGATGCTCGGGCCTCAGGCGAATAATTATGGCCCATCTTCTGGTCTCCGAAGCGAATTAATTTAACCGTATCTCCTTCTTTAGCCAAAACAACACCCTTTTTAGTAGGATGCGATGGAGTCTTCTTGGGCTTATTAACCCCACTCAGACCATTCTTTTTGAGGAGCGACTTAATTCTCTCCGGACTTGTCTTCATCAGCAAAAAAGTTAGTGATAAACTTACCTACCGCACCACACACACCAGAGATTAACATCACTTTAGGATGATCCAAATTGAGTCCGGCAATAAACAGAGAAGCAGCAGCAATGCTGTCTCCGATTACACGGAATCTTTTGGGTGTGGGCGAAAAGTAATTTTTCAACTTCATATATTCAAAGTTACAAAATTTTATTTAATTATGGAAATGGAGGAGAAGGCTTTGGATTGTACGGAATCAAAGGCAACTCTTTCACCCACATAAAATCAGGGTTGACACATTGTGCAATTTCCTCAACAGAAATTACCCACTTATCATCAGCATCCTGAATGGGGTTGAAATAGCTGTCTTCCATGTACCACTGCCCAATAAGGCTGTCTTTGTCTTCAACGGTCAGCACACCAACATAGGTGCTGTATTGTTCGGGGGTTATGTCTTTAATAGTTATCATACGTTGCGAGATAATGATGTTTGATATGCTTGTACTGCGGTGTATAAATTAGCTGCTTCGGTGTCTGTTAATCCGTCACCGATTGATGCAAAGGCACATTCTTTGCCTGAAAAATTAACAGCTGTACCGTTTCCATTTTCGCCACCAATATACATTGGTAGAGTTGACAATGCGGCTGTTTGTGTTTGAGAAATTACTTTTGTGCCATTTTTGAAACCAGTTGTTAAAGTGCCTGAATTTCTATTTGTCACAAATAAACCACGGCTGTCTGTATTTGAAACGGTTGCATTGTAATCTCCATAAGCTGCATAAAACAAGCCATTGCTAAATTTCGAAATAATGGCATTAAATCGAACAGCAAGGCCACCAATAACCTCGGATGTTCCCATTTCATACTGCGCAGCATTTGCAGGGTTGCTCCGTGAATAATAGCTAAAATGACCGCTTGAAGTTGTTAATGATGTCGCAGGACTTAAATATGTATTGGCAAATCCGTTTGTTCCGTTCCAAAGCACACCCGTACTGCTGTGCGTAATTCCTCCCGAAAACACCAACCTAAATGCAGCATCTAAATCTCTGGGGTCTTTTAAGTTCCACTTGTGAGTTGATGAAGTTCCTCCGACAAACGGATATATAGCTTTCATTTTTGTCCAAATGCCGTAGCCTTTTAGGTCAGTTACAAGGGTATTGATTGCTGATTGCTGCGTGGCATCGGTAATTCCAGCAGCCGTAATGAATGCCTGTGCATCGGGATCAAGCGGTGCTGCACCACTACCGAAAAACTTTGGCCTTATGGATGGACCAATTCTTATCATATTAAGTAAGCAATAACGCTACCGCTTGTTAGAGTTATAGAGGAAAAATGTGAACCTTTTGCAGCAGTAATTAACATACCTTGTTTTATAGTCACACCTGTCAATCCAATTGTCGATGTAACGTCAACGCCAGCCGGATTTAAAACTTGTGCTATAACTGCATCAGAATTAACAATGAAACCCTGAAAACCACCTACGATAGGTGAAGTTCCACTTATTACTCTACAACCAGTTAAACCACCGGTAAAGTCGATACTTCTTGAGAAAACTTCTTGCATAATTCAAAGATACAATTTTTTTTTCAAAAAACAATCATACTTGCGTTGCTGTAACAATTACAGATGGTGCAAATGGAACAGTTCCAAAACCAGGATTTATTGACTCAATCTGAACACCTACATGATTAGCTGTCCAACGTAGTTCTATATTATCACCAGGATTGACCGAATAAAATAAATTCATAGCCAAAATATAATGTCCATTAATTCCTCCATGCGTACTAGGTACAGTAGCTACAGAGGTAGATGCTATTATATTTACACCATTGTATGCAAACCATGTATAAAAGTCTTGATCTTGATTGTGTATATTAGCTAGCTGAAGAGATATTTGAATATTGTATGTTCCAGCAGTTGAAAATACCAATTGATTTGCACCAAGTGTTACTCCATTACTATGAGAAGTAAAACCTATATCAACTGTTTTTTCTTGAAAAGCAAGTGCTAAATTTTGAGTGCCTTTATCGAAAAAAGCACCATAATTAAAAGAAGTTGCTGTTAAATATGTATTACTATCGACACTACCGTCTGCCTTTAAAAATTGAGAAGATGTTCCTCCTGATTTTACAAAAGCATTTGCTGTTATTGAATTGGTTGTTGTTGAACCTAGGTCTGTGACTTGCTGTAAGTTCTGAGGCCCAACCCCACTCAAACTATCTAAATCAGTAACAATCTTTCTGATACGAATCTCTTGTGCCTTTAGCTCAGGATCACGATTCTTTTTATACTGCTGTAACAAATCATTGGCCTGTTTTAGCAGTTCCTGTCTTGTTACCTCAAATGCCATTATTATTTAATTTGATAGCCGGTATTGTATATTGTCCAGGTTCCGGCTGTAGTTACAATGTAGCCATTTGTTACCGCTTTAGCTTTTAACTCTATTCCTTTGGGAGTAAGTAGAAAAGCGTCAATCTCTGCTTGAGTTACAGAACAATTACCACAATTCTTAGCCCATCTATTTGCCACAGAAATAACCTTATCTGTTGTTGTATCGTTATAGCAATCGATATTCTCCAATGTCCACAATAGGAATAAGCCTTTTTTCTGAGACCATTCCTTTTGGCAACACGGACGATCATACTTCATAGCAGCTTGGATTTCGGCCTCGTTACTAACAATAGCCTTTCTCACCGCTAGGTAAGTACCGATATAACTATATATAGTAGCGTAAGCCATTAGCAACCGCAGTCTCTAATCATTGTGTCACAATCGGTAAGGAAATCATTGATATCCTGGTACAATTGCTGAGCCAAAGTATACTCTCCGCACTCAAAAGCCTGTACCATTTTGTCGTACATCAATTTAGCTTCCTCAAAATTGTTTGTGTCCATATCGCCCAAGGCAAGTTGACCGAGCTGACATCTCAAGACATTATCACGAAGAGCATATTTTGTAACTGTAGTAGGGGTTCCAAGCACTGTGAAAACAACCACAAATTTCCATACACCATCAGCAATAACCGGGTTTGTAGTGAAAATATTAGTCACATCAGCAGTTATTTCATACGCTCTTGATGAACCAATCCAAAAGGTAGTATTGTACAAACTATTGGGCGGTACGCTATCAGCGAAAATAGTGCCTGAAGGGTTGGTAACAGTCAAACGAACAGAAGTAACATCTGTGTTATTTCTAACAGGGTTAGGTGCACCCCAACCCGTAGGGTTTGTGATTGCATTATAGTCCCCGGTACTATCAGTAACGATAATCTCGTTCTTGTTATTGATAATACTTAATTTAATGTCCAGTGCCATAACTCAAAGTTACGAATTATTTTTTGAATTTCAATTAATCAAAAACGTATTCACCGTCTCTCAGCTTTATTACTGTTTTTTTTCTCTTTTTTGGATCTGGTTCCGGATCTCTCAGAGAATTCAAATAACCATATGCTTCTGTGTTTTCAAGCAATCTTTTGAAATTCTCTACAGTTAACCTACCGCTCTTGACAGTATTGAGAACAGCATTCTTTTTGACTTCATCAAAATCCGGATCGCTTTCGAGTGCATTGAGGGCTTCGTTTATACTACTTTTGACACCACCGCTTCTATTACCTTCCGTATCAAGGGGACCAAGCATCCAATCCAAGAATTCGTTTTTTACAGTTTCGTTATATTCTTCATCTGTTATGTTTGGATTATTTGCCCTTTTTTTCCATCCTTCCATCAAACTCTTAGCCTCAGATGTTGACCAAGCATCCACTAAAACCTGACCCCTCATTTTCTGCAATTTTCTTTGATCTTCGCTAGAAACATAGAGCGCATATGTTCCCTTATTATCTTTGAAAGTTACTGGATCACTGTATATTCTGCTGAATATATCATAGTTCTTTCTGTCTCCTGTGGCTCGTTCATACATATTTACCAAATCAAAAAGAGTAGCTGTTTTTTCGCTGCCGATTTTATTAGCTTTAAATCTTTCAGAATTCATGAAATCGGTCTTTTTATCTATATATTGATAATCCACATCAAGTTTTGCTCTCGAAAAATCTGTACCGGCTTTTTTATTTGTAAGTGCTACATATACAGCATCATTGTATTCAAAGTAATCTCCCTTTTTATATTCTTTATTTTTGTTGAAAGGTTTTACATTAGATACAAATCCTTCATAACTACTAAAGCTAAAGGGGTCTATTGATGCCTGTAAGAAAGCTAAGAATTTATCTGATGCACTACCACTACGAGTGTCCCAAAATGTACTCTTTTTGTATAGCTCTTCTTTATGAGGCCCAATCTGAGGACGATAGAATTCTGATGGTTTGAGACCGAATACTTCCAATGGAGCCACAAAATCTGAATCCGGTTCATCCGAAACTCTGATCCCAAAACCAAACAAAGGAGAACGAGAGGTTAATTTGGTCCACACTCGAGCAGTAATTTCTCCACTGAAAACTTCATTTGCCTCTAAATCAGGATTGAAATTTCTAAATGGATCTGCACTGATACCTTTTATTCTTTCAACAGGACTAAATATACCATAACTCAAGGTAGGAACAGTAAGTGCTGTGGTAGTTATTCCTGTCATATAATCTTTAAACGCTTTGCCAAAGTCACCTTTTGCAGCAGTAGCGAGTGTAGCTATATTTTGAATAAAGCTAAGCTGAGTAGCACCATTAGACAAACTTTCTGCAACCATTTGGAAACCAATCATACCAGCTAAGTCTTCCTCTGTTCCAAGTACTTTTTCTTGTTTTGCCTTTTGAACTCTATAAAAAGATTCTCCAGAACATATAGCACTCAAAGCAAAACCTAACATACCTAAATTTCTATAATCAAAAGTTATATCTCCTTTTTGCATTGTTTGTCCTCTAGTTTCTCCCATTAAAGATCTAACTAACTGAGATATGTTTATTTTAGCAGGGTCTTGTTGTGCAATACCGGCAGCACGGGCTCTTTTCTTAGCTTCATCATCGTCACCATAAGGAGCTCCTATTGCACCAGCTTTTAGTAAAAGCAAACCAATTCCTAATAACTGTAAACCTTGGAAAAATTCTGTCCAATATTGAGCAGCTAATCTTTGTTGTTCAAAAAGTTTAACCCGATCAGCCTCCATTTTCTTCTTCTTGCTCTCACTCATTGTAGCATTTTTATCAAGACTATAATTTTCTTGATAATTTCTCATCTCTTGAGACAATTTCATCTGAGCCCCAACTGCCAAAATAAGAGTAGTTGGTGTAGATGTAATTCTAAAATACTTTGCAAGTGCGTTTGTAGGAATTCGAACAAAAGGAGCATTTATATTTAATGCTATTCGTTTGGCAACAGAAGGCGCAGCATTTAAATTTTGAGTCGTTGCTGCTATTGTGTTTCGATCAAAAGGTTTCCCGGTTCCTTTTGCGTATTGCTTTAATTTTCTATTATAAATTTCTTCTTCTTTCTTTTCGAATCCTCCCATCATTTTACCAAACCAATTTACAACTTGGTTATCTGTTGCAAAAATTCTTCTGTTTCCTGCCTTCTCTGCTGCTTTTCTCAATTCTCCACTACCGATACTATTGAGTCGAATAAATCTTTGAACTTCAACTGGATCTGTTATGCCCATAGAATTAGCATAGGAAGCAAGAAACTCATACATTCCTAATTGCTGAAAATATCTATCGCCAGAGAGTGCGATTGCTCTTCCTGTTATAGTAGGCAGTACTCCAAAAAGACCTCTGAAGAAAGTAGCAATTGTATCGTAACCCTGGCTATGCTGCAAAGCCAAAACAGGTTTTCCATTTGCATCTTTTTGTTCCATGGCAACCAATACTTTATCAAATGCATCTGCCCATTCTTCATCAGTAAAACTTTTTTTATTAGGTAAGAAACTTTCTATGAGTTTTGCAATCATTCTATAAGACATTTTGAAATCTCTAACACCATCTATTTCCGCTCCACCTTCTAAAAAGTTTTTCTCTGATACAGTTGACTGAGAAACACCTTTGAATACAATTGCTTTGATCTGCTCCCAACCTCTTTGAGCAGCCATTTTACGATACAAAGAAGGATCCACACTTACACCGGTTCCTCTTTTTAGTGCTTCTGCTGCCAATGGTACTTTTCCACCCATTGCTTTTGCTGCTATCTGAGCCCCAACCATTTTATCGGCTAAAATCCTTGTCCAACCCAAAACTTTTCCTACGCCTCTTCTAGGCATATTGGCGAGCATTTGTTCGATGTTAGAAGGAATACCAATAAATATTGTTCTAAATGAAAGAAGTGCCATAGAAGTTACAGATGTAATAAATCTAGAAAACAAAGGCTTTCTGCTTCCGTACAATTTATTAATAAAATCTTTTAACTCCCTAGCGGCATTTTCATGATCAGCTTTTGCTTTATCAAAGGCTTCAAATTTAGGATCTGTAAGGGCATTTGCTCCTTCTTCTAAATCTTTTGTTGCTTTTTCGAATTCTCCTTTAGTTTCTAAATATTTTTTAACACCAGCTTCTATTTTCTTTCTCTGTTCTTCTGTAACTTTAAATAGTTTTTTCTTTTTGGTAAAAAGTTGTGATTCTCTCAGCGTAGCAGTTTCAAGATTCTTGATAATCAAATCTGTGAGACCCTTTTGAGTCATAAATAAACCACGACCCATACGAAGTATTCTACCACTAAAAGACAATAGACTAGTCATATTCAAAATTTGCTCTTCTGTCATTTCTTCGCCCTTGAGCATCTTTTGAAAATTTTCTAGGTTATTTCTATTCTGAGCCCTCACTTTATCGGTCACAGTTTTCATGGCCTCCTCTACTCCGCTCATTTCAAAAACATCTGCTGCTGCTTCGACTAATTGTTCTGCGGTAGCGAAGTCTTGGAGTTCTGTGAATATAGAATTTGCTTCTCCAAGATTTTTAAGAGTTTTACGTGAGCGGATATCATCATCAATCTCACGAATAAAATCAGGGTTATAATTTTTAGAATCTATTGCCCTTTGGATGGTCTGTCTATACTCTGTTCCAAACAATTCGTCTAACACATCAGTATCTGCCCCATCTTCATAGAACATTTTGAAAAGTTCGAAATCGCTATACTGATCTTTGAGTTGCTGATAAACTTGAGCATAATCCAAGCCAGGATTACTTTCCATAAACTTTTCAATCTCTGCTCTACGCTTTGATATTTTATCTTGGAAATTTTTTACAAAATCTTCAAATTTCCTTACAGACTCTTTCTTTATATACTCTTCTAATTGAGGAATAAAACGCTTAATTTGTCCAATCGAATAACCTTTTGCTTCTAGATGAGCCCCAATTTGTTCGGGTGTAGCGTTGGGATTTTGTGCTGTATAATCATTATATGCTTGATTTATCTCTTGCTTAATCTGAGCAGATGTTTTAACAACAGGAGCAGGAGTTGGAGCAGCAGTAGGAGTTGGAGCAGCAGTTTGCTGTTGTTGCAATTGAGTATTAGCTCTTCTAAATACGTTAGGCAAATACTGTTTAACACCACGACCAAATTGTTCTACCATCTTTTTGGTAAAATCTGCAAATTTGCGTGACCCGGCTTCTATGTGATACATAGCAGCTTTTACTAAATCGCCTATCTTACTAAAATCAAATCCAGATGGTAAGTTAGGATTACGGAGATTCTTTACTGCCTGGTCATAATCTTCTTTTGTTACGATTGTGTTCTGAGACCCATAACCTTCGGCTGTACCTTCGGTAGGAGTAACTTCTGTGGGAGGAGTAGTTGCTTCAGGTGCAGTCTCTGTTGCTGTAACCTCTGCTTCGGGTGCAGCCTCTGTAGGAGCAACTTCCGTAGGAGCAACTTCCGTAGGAGTAACTTCCGTAGGAGTAACTTCCGTAGGAGTAACTTCCGCAGGAGCTGCTTCTTCTGCAACAGTAGATGGCACAGTACGTGTACCATTTGCATTAAGCTCCGGCTTATTGATTTTGGCAATCAGATCGATGGGGATAATATTCCCTTCGGGAGTTTTGATTACGTTTTTAGGTGCAGCATCTTTGAAAATAACTTCTTCGTTACCAAATGCATCTTTACCAACATATAATCTTTCGTTTTCTGTAAAACCTAAATTATTGAAATAATCTTTTATTTCCTGTTCTGTAGCTTCTTCTCCTTGGATATAGGGTTGCTCAGTGATAATTTCAAAATTACCTTCCGCATCAGTACCAAAACCTACAACAGTTATTTTTGCTGCTGGAAAATAAGCATTGCTTAATGTAATGCTGTCAAGTGCTTCTCTTAATGTAAAATAATTTCTAGTATTAGAAGATTTGATTACAACACCACGTTTTCTATCTAACCAAACTACAGACTCTTGACCGCTATTAATAGGTTTTCCGTGCTGCTGTTTTAATTTGGCGTGAGCGTCTTCGGTCCAAATACCCTTTTTCTTGGCGTATTCTTTTACAATCTCCTCTTGCCTGTCATTGCTTTCGTCCTGCGTGTCTGTTCCTCTATCACTTTTTCCAGTGATAATGGTTGCTTCAACATGGATTGGACCTCCTTCAATGAGGCCTCGTTGCTCTGTCGGTGAAAATCGTTCAAAGTCAACATTTCCCGATTCAATTTCTTTTCCATAATCTTCTATCTTTTGCAAAGATACATCAGTTACACCCCCTTGTGCAACTTCTGTGCTTATTTCTTGTAAATTTGTTTTTGGCTGAGACCCAACTGCTTCGGGCGTAGCCTCTATAGGACCAACACCCTCTTCGCTAGGAATAACCTCGGCAGTAGGTTTAGTCTCAGGAGCACCTTCGAATGTTTCCATTGCAACAACCTCAGTCGGAGACGCTTCGATGTCTATAGTATTAACTGGCTCCTCTGCTTCTTTTTGATCCAAATTTTGTTTGGTTGAATCCATCATTTTTAAGCTAGACTCAATCGTTTCTTTTTCTTCCAGGCTAATATTTGGATTCTGTAATTTTTCTTCGGCTAATTTGCGAACATCGTCAAAACGAGTAGCTTTGATAAATAGTTCGGGAGTGTTAAATGCAGAAGACATTACAGCTGAACTTGCGGCATAAACAGCTAATTTTCTAGAAAAATCGCTCACATCTTTTCCAAATGTATCTTCGGCAGATTGAGCAAAATCAAAACCTGTTTCTGATAAAGCATTGGTATATTCACCAACAAATTCTTCGGCTGTTTCACCGACTGTACCAAACGCAACTTTCGATAAATAACGAAGTACAGGATTCCACTGTGCTCCTAGTTTATTTAATCCTACTTTATCATAAATACCTTCTGAGAATAAAGTTTCACCTACACCAGTCGCACCTGTTTCGCTAGTTGGCGCATATGTTATGTAACCATGGGCTGCACTTGCAACCATATCAGAAACAAAGCTAGCAAACTTTTTGCTTCCGGTTACTTTTAATGCACCCCTTGTAATTGGTCTCAGATATTTAGAAGCACGAATCGCTTCAACACCTGGAGCTACGCTTCTAGTGGCAATAATTTCAGCCATTATAGGAATAGAAGCACCCATTGCTCCAACAGCTTCTTCACCAATGGTCAATTCTCTCTTTTCCTTTTCTTCCGGTTTTAATTCGATAACACCATCCACCGCATCAACGTAAGCACCATAATCGTCTTTTAATGTGCGATATTGTGTTTGATAATCTCCACCAGGAAGAGCTGATTTTAATTGCTTTACAAATTGTCCTGTCTTGTCTGTGGTAACTGGCTCAATATCTGTGTTTGTAAGAATACGAGAGTTAATAGCCGAAAGCTGAGCTTTGTATTTATCCAATGTCCCAAAAGAATTTTTCAGTGCTTCTTCTTGCTCATCAGTCATTGTACCCGAAAGACTTTTCAGCCATCCTTTTCCTCTCCACTGAGGACCTAATTTTCTATCGTAGTCTTGCTCTAAGAAGTTGACCTTATCCATCAAATTACTTCTTATTTCTTTGAGCTTATCTATATCTGTGTTTTTATATACCTTTATAGCATCGTCTAAGTATGCTTTAAATACAAGTGCTCTTTTTGGTGCTGAGGCCCGATCATAAAGTTTTCCGTCTTCAGGATTATATAATCTCTGTCCACCTCCAACAAGACCGCTCATTTCTTTCTGTAAAATACCTAATTGCTTATTCCATTGATCATAACCAGCTTCACCAGGTCTTTTGCGATTAGCTATGTGAGCTTCTAATTCTCTTGCCTTATCGCCTACACTAATACCGTATTGTTTAGTTAATAAATCTAAACCGTATTCATTTTCTTGCTCTCTGATTTTGTTAATTTTTTCAGCAGTTGTTTTACCTTCTACCTTAGAAAGTTTATAATCAACATCTTCAACTTTAGAATCAAGAAATTTATTGATATAATTTTGTACTACAACTTCAGCATTCCTTGGTGATAAACCTTTATTTTTTAAGTAAGTAACAAAATTATCTTTGTCAAAAAATTCAGTAGGTCCAGTCCATCTACCTATATCCATAGGTTTTGATAAACGCACTCTTTCGTTATTGTATAATATTTCTCCGATTTGTTCATCAGTGGGAGCAGCTGCCGTTTTAATCATTGGACGATAAGCATTACCGCTTGCGTCCATTTCGGTTTGAGGACTAGGAGTTTCAAAAACAAATTCATTTCTTTTGAATTCATTTTGATCTTCTAGCATCTTAATTAAAGACGCTTGTTCTTGAACAGGTTTTGCAAATTGTTTTGCTGTCTCAGTTATTGCTGCTTTTTTAACTAATTGAGTAGCAACTTCCTTTTGCTTTTGTTCTAATTGTTTTTTCTGTCCTGCGAATTGCTCATTAACTGGACCAACATCAAATGTTCTTCCTTTTAATTCGCTAGCAGGTTTAAATAATGGCTCTTCTTTTTTAACAGGAGTTGGCTTAACAGGACCAGGACCGCTAGCAAGAGGACCTCCTTTTGCTCCGCTTACAGAAGTATCTTCTATACCCATTTCCATGTCCTGAGAATCAACCAAATCAGTTGACACAGGAGGAGCAATAGGCATCTGTTCTGAAACATTCTCAGTCTCAGTTACAACTGCCTGGGGCTCAGATTTAGAAACGGATGGAGAACCGAAATCTATAGATCCTAAGGCTGAACTCAAAATACCGGTTCGGCCTGTTTCTTTTTTTTTTAATAGGTTATTGAACTGATCGAAATCAATGTCTTCGTCTTGAAGAAAGGCATCATAAAAACTTTGTTTGTTTTCATCAGGTAATTTTTCCAAATAGCCTTTTAACTCTTCTGCTGAATTCAACCCAGAGCTAGAAAAAATTTCATCCTGGGAGAGCCTATCGTAAAGCTCGTTTATGTTCTGAATAGCCATTATTCAAAGATAATAAAAATTTTTTAATAAAGTGTAGAGTCTAGATAACTTTGCTAAAAGAGTTTAGTCTTCTTTTAGACTTTTTTTAACTTTAGCTATATTATCAGCTTTTGATTTTTCGTTAGCAGCTTTTGCTTTCATTGACTCAATATATTTTTTAAACTGATTTACGGCAGTCGGTTTAAGAGCTACCTGTGCATCTAAGTTGCGGAAGTTTTCTTCTTTGATATAGTAGAACTGATTAGTACCACTCTTAAGTCTAACAAACACACCAGCTTTCTTTATTTTGTCTGGATTGTCTCGTTGAAGGTTAATAGGAGCACCTTTATCATCCGTATAAAGAATAAATACCCCATCCGGTTTCACGTTTGATAGCGTTCCACCTGTTGTTGGGCCAGCATCTTTAAAGCTTCTATCGAAAACTTGACCTGGTGAAAATGCTTGACTCAACTCTTTTCCGAATGTAAATGTATATTGACCTCCTTTAAAACCAGGATCAGATGTTTCTGAACTCTTGAACTTACCATCGTTAAAATCAGGTTGACCAATTGCTTGATCTACCGGTTCTCCTGCTGAAACATTTACCACTGTTCCGCCTCTCGGTGCAAAAGCAACTCTTTCAGATAGTTTTGGATTAGTATATATACTAACTCGATTCATAAGATTTTGTTTGATAAGAGCCAAATCTTCCATATTTGTAGTTCCATCCGGATTCTGCCTCAGATTCAAATTATTCTGATCTGCGTATTGACGAACACCATAAGGATTGGTTGCCAAATAAGTATCAACAACATCTTCAATGGTTTGAATTTCATTGATGTCTTGGAATAAATCTTTATTGTTTTTAAGAATCTCTTGGGCCTCAGCAATAGTTGTTGGTCTTTTTTGTACTTTTTTGGTAATTACTGAACCAAAAGCACCGGGTTTATCAACCTCTTTATATTCAATAGTAGGAACTTTTTGAACCTGAGACACAATAGTTTCAAGCGGTTTTTGATTTGCAAATGGAGTATAAGATATACTGCGATTAGGACGAATAATAAAATCGGGAGCTTTTGAAGCATCAAATTTCTTTTCTTCAAGTCTTCTTGCGAAATCATTTAAATCTGATGCATTCTCATATGCCTCATTGTATTTCTTCCATTCATTTGAGAAATAAGTATTTCCTTTGTCGATGGTAGCCGTTCTATTATCGTAATCAGACAAATCCTTCGACAGAGTTTTTAGTTCTCTTAAATCCAAATCAAATTGTGTAGATAAATTACCTACCATATTGGTATAAGTATTTGGATATTCAGTTTTTAAATCTTTGAGTTTTTGTAAATATTCAAAACTCTTTTTTCTAACTTCCGGAAAAACAAGTCGATGCCAATCACCAGAAGGAATTTCAAATTTGCTTTCTGCCTCTTTAGCTCTTTTAGCTTCTTCAATACCTCTTTTAGCAGCACGATCAGCTTCTTTTAAACCAAGCTGAAATTGCATTCTACCGAGTTGCTCGGCTACCGTGTTACGACCTTGTAGAGCTATTGCTCCACCTAATGATGGTTGTTCTGCCATGTTTTATCTAAATCTTGTTTTTGGAGTAGAGTATCTTGTTCCTAAAGTAGGAAGACCTAAATTATAATTAAATTCTTCTCCTGGATATTGTCCTATTCCGCTCATTAAATTATTAGATGGAAGAGAAGAGAAAGTTCTAGTATTAAGTGTCGGAGCCCCAATGTTTAACTCAGAACTTCCAGTTGGAAACATTCCAGCTTGCCTTCCCATTAATCCTTCAAAAGAAGTAGAAGGTGTCATTGAACCTGTAGCAGGAGTTGTAGGAGTTGTAGGAGTTGTTTTTCTAACTCCATAAATATCTCTTTGTAATTGTCTATTTTTTTCTGCCTCTCCAAGTTGCATTTGACTCATTGCCAATCCGCTTATTCCACCAAGAACATTTTGAACTCCCTGTTGCATAGCAAGACCATAAGCCTGTTCCATTTGTTGACGCTGCGCTAGACGCTGAGCAATATCTGCTCTTTGCAATCCGGAGATAGCTTGATTTGCACCTACCATACCAGCCATACCTGCTCTTTGAGCAGCTTCGTTCTGAGCCCCAAGACCAAGGGCAAACTGACCGGTATTAGCAGCATTCATACGAGACAAAGCAGAAGACATCTGTCCACCGCTTAAATCCATAGCTGCTCTCTGCTGACCTAACTGAGTAGCTGCAAATTGCTGCTGAGCTAAATTTCTTGTTGCCGGAGTGAGACCCTGACGAAACTGTTGTTCATACAATCTGCGATTTTCTAGCAAAGGTCCAGCAGAATCCATTAAACTAGGCATTCTCTGCTTTTGCAGTGCTCTCTGACCTTGCTGAGCTTTAAAAGTTTGGTATAAACCATAACTAGTTTGTGCTGCTATAGCTGCTATAGTAAGTGGATCCATATTACAAATTTACTTATTTATTATTGATTATACAAACGTGGACTTGGACGGAATTTGATTATAAAGTTTTTAATCTTCTGATTTCCGCCCACAGATTCAAGACTCATCTTAACTTTCAACCAATAACCCCACAGACGGCTTGTGTCTGCATTATTGACTAAAGCTACAGTCATATCATTTTTTATAGGACTATACCACAAATCTTCTCTCAATTCAAACTCGGTCTCATCTAGTGTAGTATAGTGATTTTTTGTGGTAAATACGGTATTGTATGGTGTTTTATCTGAGTTAACTAGAACTGCCTCATAATGCTTAATTAAATCCGCATCGTAATTCATTACTGCTGT
>Ga0315903_10005290_pt1 | contig 16882 bp, 22 predicted proteins | sample LakEriMetagenome_7_FD_203524 | JGI IMG/M metagenome (GOLD analysis project Ga0315903, IMG submission 203524) | Freshwater fungal communities from buoy surface, Lake Erie, Ohio, United States - Buoy 2 MA119 | ecosystem: Environmental > Aquatic > Freshwater > Lake | place: USA: Lake Erie, Ohio...
ACCCTAGCGTAAACGTCAGCCACACCTTGAACATAGCCAAGGGCAACCATCTTTGGAATAGCCTCCGAGTCGTTCATCCTAGACAACAGGCCGTTGCCATCCATAAACTCAGCACTCGCCATGCACGGGACAAACAATAAAGTTGCGATTAGTTTTTTCATAACAAAGCCTCTCCTAGGTCATTTAACATTTTTTGCTTTTCTTCTTTATCTGCTGCTTTCTTTACACGGTCAAAATACTTTGCTACAAGTTGTCTCTCTTGTGGTGTTTTAAAGGGCCACTCCCACCTTTCCCACGTTAATCCTGATGGGTGTTTATCCATTATTCATCCTCATCCATCTTCTCAAGTTCTAATTCGTAAGCCTTCGTTAGCTCCGATATATTTTCTTTACGCCGCATCCACTGATAGTTATATCTAAAGTTTCTGCGTTTGGATGATTCAAACTGTACAACTTTTTTATTCATCTCAAACATTAACTTTAATAATCTGTCACGAAACTGTTCAGGGTCAATGTCTAAAAGGTTTAGGTAACTATCAGAGTGTTGAAATAGAAAGTAAATTGCAGAGATTGCCTCATCTGTAGGTATTCGTATCCTACCTATTTTGCGTGGGGCTAACTGCGCATCCTGAACCGCTAACGCCACAACTGCCGATAGCAATCTACTATTAGCAGTGCCTTGCGCTCTGTAATCTAACTTGTACGACATGCTACCCCTCTTTCTGCAATTCAATTAATTTTTTAAGATAGTGCGCGGCTTTGTTTAAATCATCGACCCCACCTTTGCTCTGCCATCGAGAAACGTACTTAATAATGTTGCCTTCAAAATACCCAATATTGTTTGCGGCTATGTAATCCCAAGGCTGAATAGACTTATTCTTGTAATGCGTACCACCAACCTGTTCATCATTTGCGTTCATAAAAATGAAATTCTCCTTACCTTAGTTTGTTTTCTAGCCCACTTAAGAATTAGTTCATGCTCCCTAGCAGTCTTAAAAGGCCATGCCAATCGAAGCATTTCGTAAGGTACCTCATTTAGAGGAAAAGTAACCTCTTCAACCTTGGGGGTTTTCTTAGCCGTCATCTCCAGTCACCCTTTTCATTGTGCTCACAATCTTTTACATGACAAAACTTTCTACATGTGAAGTTTGGTCTTGCGTTCCATACGTTGTTTGCCATAGCAGCCTCAAGCCTTTGGATCTCGGGCAACCATCGCCCCCATGCGGTTTCTTGTATATTGTTTACAAAAGAGGCTTTGACTAAATCTTGGGCTACAACAAACACTAACCCTGCTTTTATTGACTGCACATGGGGGAAGTGTTTAAAAACTAATAGCGCCAGAAGTTCTAATTGTTTGGTATCAGCATACTGAGAAGACTTACCCGTCTTATAGTCTACAAGGTGAGCGTGGGCGTCGTCGATAATTAATAGATCCGCGATACCTCTGAACCATACGTTCTCATCACGGAATCCACAAGGTTCAAAGTCTTTAGTTAGCCCCATCTCGTACTCACACAACTTTAAGCCGGGTAACGCTTTGAGTGCATCTAGCGTCGGCTTTATAAAAGCATATTTAGGATCTAGTGACTTGTCCCCACATACATAGTCCTCGGCTGCTTTGTGAACCTCGGTGCCATAGTCAAGATGTGGAGTTGGCGGTTCAATAATATCTTTTACAATCCGCATCCGGTAATACTTGCGGGGGCACTGCTGAAACAGCGAAATGCTGCTGTACGACCAAGTGTATTTATTCGACATGACTTTTCACCGCTGCCCTCATTAGTCGCAATTCAACAATAGCCTGCTCGATTGTAGACGCTGCCGATACATAGTTGTTTCTCAATAGGTGCTCGTGGATCTCTTTTAATAGTTCTTTTACTTTTAACTCGTGAGCCGTGTAATTTAATGATGTATCTATTTTCATTGTTGTACCCTGTAATGACGCTATATTGTTGTACGCTCCAATACCCTTAACATTTACCATAACTATCTCCATATCCAATTTCACACGATAAAGGCAAAGTCTCTGCCCATTTAGGTCGCCACTTCATACACTCTGTAACATATTCTTTTGCTTCTTCCGCTTCTTCTTTTTTGACAACGCAGGCAACAGCGTCATGCACTGTCAATACAACTTTGTATCGCTTAGCAATCCGTAGCATCTGCTCACCAACTACACAACGGGCTACAGCTTGGCAAATGTTTTCCACCACCTTACCACCATAAATCTTGGTTGTACCTTTGCGGGTGTCGTAGATGTAATGCTTTTCCCACATCCCGCTCTTAGGATTTTGCTCCTCGATCACACGCAGATTCATATACTTCAATGGCAACCCACTTGGTAGGTCAAACCCAACTCCGGGAAGTAAACTTACTGCCTGTGGTTGCGTACCAAAATCAGCAGTCTTTAGGTCTTCACTAGCCAAAGCATCTAAGCATCTTTCGGCTTGCATCCACAAGTCCGGTATTCTTGGATGTACATCACGGTAGGTATTAATAATATGTTTGCAAAGGTTATCTTCTATTTCAACACCAAAAGTTTTTAGTTGTAGCTGAAACTTCTTCCATCCCATTCCATAGCCTGCCCCCAAAATGGTCGTTTTACCTACAAAACGCTCTGCAGTAGTAATACTGTTAAAGGGTTTATGGTAAATCCTACACGCCATGATCTTGTAAACATCCTCACCATCTTCAAATGAATTTACCAAATCTGCTTGCCCTGCTAACCAAGCGACAGTCCGTGCCTCAATTTGAGAGGAGTCGGCGTCGATCAGCACATAGCCGTCAGGTGGGACAATGGCGTCTTTAAGTTTTGATTTTCTTGGTAGGTTCTGAAGATTAAGTTTGTCGTCTCCACCCCATCTGCCTGTGTGTGCAGCGTAATATCGTAGAGGGACAGGGAGGCTCCCGCGCTTCGCTATTGAAATAAATCGCTCTGTCCTCGTCTCTTCTAAAGTGCTCTTTGCCCCAAGTCGAGCAGCCACTAATGCCTGCACTTCCTCGTTCGGGTGCTCTGCCAAGGCTTTAAAACCGTCGTCACTTTTGGCTAACGCTAACGCTACCTTGCCTGTAGTAAGGCTAATCTTTGTCGGGGGTAGCACGCCCAATTCTTTTAGCTTTTCAGCAAACTTTTGATTGCTCATCAATGTCTCACGGTCAGACATTGCCTTTTGAATTAGTGTTTCTTTACGGTGTTTAACTTCCCCCAAGTGCTGCTCAAGGAGCGGTAGGTCTAACTGCAACACAGGGTCGGTGAACATCTTCAAAGTTAAATCAATTAATTTTAGCTCCTTAAGTTTATAGTTCTGCTTTAGGATGTTGTAGATGTTGTAGCAAAGATCTACGTCATTGCAGCAATATTTGCCATACTGCGCTAGTTCTTCGGGGGTAAAATTCACCCGCCGTTTGCCCATAGCCATGATGACTTCGTTGCCTTTTTGTCCTACCCCGAGACGATCTGCAAGTTTTGCAAGACTGTTTGATACTTCGTTGTCAATTGCTCGAGCCATACATAACGTGTCTAACCATGCCATTGGTTTGATACCAAACTTCCAAGTAAGTATCGCGCCATCGAACATAGTGTTATGCGCCAAAACAAATGCTTCAGACCACTTAAACTTACCTAAGAAATGCATGGTCTCAGAATACGTACCGCTAAACCATTCGGTTTCGGCATCGTCAACCTTTACGCCAACCCCTATCACTTCAAAGTTATCGTCGCGGACATACTCTTCTGTGGTAATCTTCGAGAGCGAAAACTCTCTATCGTAGTACGTCTCAAAATCTATTGTTATTACCATTTTTATTCTTTTTGTGTTTTCTAAGTGCTTCTACTAACGCAGCGTGGTTAGTTACTTGGTTAGCTGCTTCTACTCGATCTTCAGTAGGTTCGTATATTATTGTTGCCAATATTAAGTCTTGCGTGACTTTGCGTTTTAGGGCACGCACTTTGCGTTTGATAAGAAATCGTTCTAAACGATTAAACGTGCCTTCGTCTAAGACCTCCCCCCATCTAGAATTTATATTTCTAGATTCATACGGATGCACAAATTCTTCGGGGTACAAATCCATGCGCTCGAGCAATATGCGCACTTGGTGGCTAATGAACCTATCACGCATCGCTACCCTTCCTGTTCTCAGGAACGGTCATCATGTTCAGCCAAATCTCGACGTCTTTTATATTGTCTTCGTTGATAATAAAAGTCTGTCCCCCCGCATCTCTAATATGTTGGAGTTCGCGTTCTTGCAGCGCGGTAGCGGAGTTGCCTTTTGCTTTGCATTCGATGGCAAAGAAGTAGCCTCGGTAGCAGCCAACGATATCGGGGACACCGCTTCGCCCGTACCCACCCGTTGCGGGTAGGAAATGGTAAATCTTATTTATCTCCAAGATGCGACGGAGCCGCGCCTTGACTTTACCTTCGGGTGTGTACCCCATAACTATATCCTCTTGGTATTAGATCTATATCTCACTTCGGAGATACTTAACGCAAGATTACACCAAAAGAAAAGCAAAAGCAAGGGGGTAGGTGAAAACACCAATAAAAAAGGACAACCTGACGATTTGTCAGATTGTCCTGTAAGAGGAAAGAAACGCGAGTTTAGTGCGTGACTATGGTGTCCCCCGAGATGAGGTAATACAGTTGGATTTGCACATCTTCAACATGCACGCGCATCTTAACTCCGGTGCCTTCGATTGGTTGGCTATCCTCCATAACCTTCAAGATAGTAAATTTTTCTTGATAGTTTTTAGGTAGGTCGTAGGTAGACTCCAACTTACTAATCGTATTGAGTTGCAGATCCATCACAGTTAGTTTGTCTTCCCTATCAAGATAGGCAATTACACCTTCCCGAGATGAAAACCTACCGCCCACTAGTTTTGCGATGCGGTGGGTATTTCGCGATTCCTCAAACTTTGGATTTCTTACTTCTTGCAAAAGTCTTGAATCTATAGGTTGGGGGTCTCCTTCAATTACACTAAGTGTATAGTCAAATGCAAGTTGATACAGAGGTCTGCACCGAGTAGCAACATCGTTACCCGCGTAATGAACCATGCTGTCGATTTCTCGCCTCATTGCTTCATACACTTTGCCAACCAAAGTGGGGGTGTCGTCTTTAACGAATACTTCTTTTGCGATCTTGAACGCAGACTTGAGACTGCTTGTTTTCTTTACATGTGCGTCACCCCTGTATTTTCTGATTTTCCTAGAATATATCCTGTACATAAACACATACTCTCGCTTAGTGTAAAACTCGTGCCAACCTATCGAACCAAGTTTTTGATCTCCGCTAAATACTTCAAGAGTACCAACTTTAGAATGCCTTGCACTCGTTGCGTGAAACTCTAGGTTCGGCATTGCCGCAAATAACTGCTTCGCTAGAGCATTCAACTCAGGAAAAATTTCCGTATCTTTAAATTTTTCACCCATGTGAATCATAGTAGTTACCTATCCTTTCGTGGTTACCAATCAAATTTACCTAAGATTTCATCGACCTGATTTTTCACATGCTTACGCACATGGGGGCTTTCCTTCAACTCATTGATCTCTACCCCAAGAATAGCCTGAGAAAGATCTTTCCGAGCCGCCTCTAACTTAGGGTCTTTAGTGATGTTGAGTTTCTGCATCAGGTCAATCAGTTCTGACGCGTTGGAAAGCAAGGTCTTGTGAAACCCCTTGCGGTTGCCTTCTGTGTCGGCGTCGGATAGACGATCTGACATATGTGTCAGACAGTCGTGAACCCTATCCCACACATCCTGCATTGCATCTTGTATCCGGTTGTTAAAAGTGTTTTCGTATTGTTCTACCAATTCCTTAGCAGCCTGCTCGCCAATGTCTACCCTAAAGTCTCCCGCGTTGGGCAACGGGGAGAACAGATAGTTAAACCGAAACTTCTTGGCTACCAAGTCAGGCTCAGGATACTCATTGCGGTCAAACAAATCACCGAGTTGAAAGGCAGCCGCACTAATTAGCGTTGGGTAGGCTACTAGGAAGTTGTTAACTAATCGATTGTAATTGTTTTCACATTCGCTTAGTTGCGTCTTGTAATCCAAAAAGTTCTCCATTGTGATGATCCGCGAACCCGAATCGCTCCAAGGTAGCGTCTGCTTGTGATGCCACAGGCGCACATTGTTTCCGTATTTAATTACCGCATCAAGGGCTTGACTGCCAGCAAGTAAGTTCTTGTGGTAGTTCCCCGCTCTTGTTTTGGTTGCCTTATTAGCATCTACTTCTTCGGATACTTTCTTGTCTAGTTTCCTAGCAGTCCATTGCGAGATGGATAAATCCACAAGCATGGCACTCGTACTTAGATTAAATGGTGCATATGTCATTTTGATTCTCCTTGTTATTCAACACAAACGGCTTGCCCGACCTTGGGCTTGAAGTCTTTATTACCTACCACACACCACAACACAGGCACACCCAACTCATCCCACTTACTAGCGTTGTGCCCAAAGAACACGCCATCAGTTAGCATCACCAAGCATTGCGGTTTGATTCCCTGCTTTAATAGGTAAGTAGGAACACAGTCCGGCTCAGTTCCACCACCACCCGCAGGCTTAGTAGAGTTAGCAAAGTTACTGATCTCTGAACCCGCATAGATCTCATGCTTTGCTACATGGCTATCCCAATACATCATGTCCACAATCTCAGGCTCGACATCGTCGCAGATAAGTTTGGCTTCGCCTAGGAATCTACCGATAAGTTCTCCACCAATCGAACCCGATGTATCAGCCCCGATAGATATGCGCTCGGCTTTGAATCCAATCGTTGAGGGCATGATGATGTCCATACCAAGATACTTACGATGTGGTTTGCGCCATGTAGATTCATCTAAGCCTTTAGTATGCGCCTTTACAAAGTCACGCAGAGCTTCTTTCCAATCTACTTTGGGGTGCAATAGTTCTTCTATGCCTCGTGGCACATTACCTTTCATCTTACCCGCGAGGATCGCACCTTCACGCAAGGCATGGTCAATCTCTTTACCAAGTTCTTGCTCATCTTCTTCAGACAACTCGGATGCACCTTCCCAATCATGCTCGTCAAACTCGTAAGGCTCATCGCCACGACCATCTGACGGTTTGTCAGGTTGTCCATCGCTACCGTCGCCTTTAACTTTGCGACCACCGCTATCACCATCCTTCTTTAGTATTTGATAGACTTGCATGGTATCCATACCACGATATTGCTCATCGATAAGTCCCAAGACATTACCCTGCGCGTCTCGGGGCATCTCGACTGTGGTGCGTGACGGATCATAGTCTTGGATCTGCAAGTTAATCACATAGTCCATCGCCATGTTTGCCAAGCGTGCATTCTCTTTAGCGATCTTCTTCCACACCATCATGTGACGATACGCTTTGTGCATGGCTTCATGAATTACTAGGAAAGCCAATTGTTTGTCGTTTATGCTATCGACAAATGCACGACCATACTCGACATTGCGCCCGTCTGTGCGTGCGGTAGCCACTTTGTCAGAGATGATTACCTTGCCAATCATAAATACACCTGAGAACAGGCAGAAGTTTTTATCTCGCATCAATTGCACATGAGTGCGCTCAATGCGTTGTTCAGCAGTTAGTTTAGCCATTATCTTTTATCTCCATTTCTACACCATCTTTGGTGTGGGTTAACACAACTTTTCCTGCCAAGATCCCTCTAATCATGGTATCTGCCATGCTTAGATTTCTACTAACAATATACAGACGCCATGCTAGGAATAGCGATAGCGTTGCAAACATCGTGGTCAGTTCAACCATTTTCTTTCCTTTCAAATAAAACATTTAACGCAGGATCAAGTTCGGTACACAGACTTGCATCGACATACCGCATCCATATAGCGTGCGGGTGGTCTGCTTGTATATGCCAAAACCTTTCATCACCAAAATGATCCTTGCGCAGTAATATCCATACATCCCCTCGGAACAAGACATATTTCCTATCCATGATTAGAACAGGTACTGATGTTCACGCATCCAATCTACGAATGCACCGCTCGTCATCAATACTTGTTTCTTCTCGGTGTGCTTGGTAGCAGACAAACAGAACACACTCTGCAACTCTGTCGGAGTCCGCTTCAAGTATGTGAACCACTTCCCGATGTTGGCTCGGTCGATGCGTTGAATTGCGCCGTAAGCCATGATGCATAGAGCGGCGGGAGAGGTCGGTACTTGTGCGTTAACAGGATCGTTCATCACTTGTTCCCATGTTGGTAGACTATCAGCAACATCGACATATGCGGTTAGATCTCTCGCCGCCGATTCACCGATTGTGCCAACCAAGCCAACCACCAAAGCATTTTTAGAAATCTTGTCGCGCTTCTTGATAATGTTTGACGCGCGATGCCCTGAGCGTGGCGAGAAGAATGACCGTTTCGGGAACTTGGGGTTGAAGATGTACGGATTGTCAGCCTGCGACGGGTCAAGATACGATGCCATAGCGTGCGGGTACGCTTTAACCCATGCCAACATCTCGGGAGCAACCCCATTCTGACTACCCCAATCCAACCATTCCTCTGCCGTCGGCTTGCGTACAGGCATCACAGTAATGCGGTTTAGTGAGTGCGCCTTGAGGTTATCGCCCACCCCATCGCTTGAGTTGTTGCCTGCCGTTATCACGATGCTATCAGGATGCAGTTTGAAGTTAGCAATCCGCCTCTCGTTGAGTAGCGGGTGTAGGGTATTCTGCACCGCTTGGCTAGATGGTTTAGTAAACTCGTCTAGGAATATCACCATAGGCTCAGACTTGTGAAAGCCCCACGCATCGTTCGGGTACAGGCTCGTCGTCTTGGTCTCATGGTTCGGCATTGGGATACCAACCTCACCCAACTCTAGATTCGGCACATCCATGTACACACCCTTAAAGCCTGTGCGATCAACGACACGCTCAAACATCGCGGTCTTGCCAACTCCAGGTTCACCTACCAAATGAATGGCGTTCTCGTTACCACAGGCAAGGATCATGTCCTCGGCTTCTTGCAGGGATACTTCTGATGTCATGCGAATTTCCATTTTAGTTTTCCTCTTGGTTACGACAAACTGACAAGATGTCAGAATGTCCGGTTAATAAAATACTTTGCATTACTATCAGCAACTAGTGTTCCTAGCGGCTGAACAACTTTGTCAAACAGCCCTTCACAAAACTCATACTTCAATAACTCTGTTAAAAACTTCTTCAACCGATCAGGATTGCACTCGGATACATACCCGTTGCCTGTCCATCTCTGCTCCGATGCACTCGCATGCAATACAAAAAATAGCGGGTACATTTTCTCGGGGTCGTTTGTTCGCGACGCTTCCAACATCCGGTCAAGGAATTTTCCTCGCGTAGGGGTCATATTCCCTCTGTCATACCTAGTTGCTCTTGCCCCGACGCCCAAAAACGGGAGCCTCAAATTTCCATCCTTTGCTAGTGGGCATATCCCAACCCAATATTCTTCTCCGTAGGTTCGTATCAAGGATTCAAACTCATCCACTAAATCAGTAGCCTGCCTAGACTCCAAGAACTTTGCCATGTCCTGTGCGTATAGGGAGAATGGTTTTACCTTCTGGTTCAAATCCTTCCACCTTGCTCGGTTTAGCATCTTGGCGTACTCAGGCAGAGGGTTGATCGGCGACCCGCCATCGTCAAGTACTAGACCCTCCTTTGAATGGATCAGAAAATACTTATCAGTTGCCGGTTGCTTGTAATAGATCTTCCCTTTGTACCTAGTAAAACGATCCCCAAGCACCCCCTCTAAAAACATAAGGGTCGTGGGTGAATGCCAACACCCCACATCAAGGTGAACCGTGCCGTTCTCGTAAAACTTAACGACATCGGTTTTCCAAAATCTGCAGAAGATCGCATTACCCTGCAAGGTCTCAACCTTGAGAATCTGACTGCGCTTGTACCGCCTGTTCCAACCCAAGGGCACAAGCCCCTTGTCGTCGCCCGCACGCAAAGGCTCTGTCTTGTCGTACCTATGCAGAGCCTCCAAGTAGTTACGTAACCTTGGTAGGTTATCAGGCAAACTAGTTCTTCCCCAAGTCATATCATTTATCCTTTCTCATATCTAACCAAATCACTACACCAATACCCACCACAACTATTATTACGAACCACATCAACTCATGGGCGGCTTGAGAAGCCATGCCCGAATCAATCCACCAATTAGTTTTCATTTACCACCCCCTCTTTCTCGATTTGGTTAATGTGCTTGGCTAGTCGTCGTTTGGCTTGGCGATGGTATAACTGCCTCGCCCTTGGGTCTTTGCGCTTGCCACAACAGGGACACTTCATGCCGCCTATGCCACACAGATAGGTACGCTTGAACAAGCCTTTCATTCGTCACCCCTCCCCATAAACATACATGCCAAGAAATATACACAGAACGCTATGGCTATCAGCCCTAACGCACCGTTCAATGCTCTAAGAAATTCGGCTATCTCACTCACCGGACAATACCCCCCTTGTTGTTAGCACCAACTGCCGCCTGCCTAGCAAACTCAGGAGTGAAGAACATCGGTCCCTGCTTGTGTAGGGTCAGGATGCACCACGACTTGCGGACATCTTTGGCTTTGACCTCGGCGCAAGGTTTACAGGTTAAGTGCCCGTATGCGGCACGACGCTTGCCAATGCCGTTCTCGTTGCAGATACGGCAACGACTGTTTCTGCGGATTGCGTTGCTCTTGATAGACATATACAGATTCCTCATGGTTGTTGATGCTTGGTTGATATTGCGACAAACTGACAAAGTGTCAGAATGTTCGGGTTTTGTGGGTGCAATGTTCTTAGAACAAATGAAAGTAAGAACAATGTGAAACGAAGGTAAAAAGCAAATTCCCACTCTCTTATTATACCCTAGTTTCTTTACAAAGTCAAGTTAGTGGTTTCTGTTTGGGCGCACTAATATGCTGTAAGTCATTGATTGTTCGTTGGGTATTGTGGGTAATGTACGAATGGGGGTTTCAATGTTCGGAGAGAGGGGGGTTAAATTCGAACAAAAGAATGGCTTGTAGACGCCATTGTACCGAAATTGATGTAATGTTCTGAATGTTCTAAAAAAGAGAAGAGAGATTGATGCTACGCGCGACCCCTGCTTATGACGCTGAATTGCACTTGCGGGGAGCCTCGTTCGAGCAGAATTTATTTTATTTTGGCGGGTACTATCGGGCAAAAAGTCAGAACATTAGAACATTACTGAAAAATCAATGACTTGCGACGGAACAATTACCTAGAACATTATGTTTCATTCGAACAATACAAAAAATTGCTCCCGCGTTGGTATGACCGTTCCTAGAAAAATAAAAACTTGTTGCTGGTAGGCTAGATGTTATTTGCTATGCACCTACCAAATCTGTATAGTTTTAATTGGACTATCTGACATGGGGTCAGCGTGTCCTAACTAACCAAGAGGAAATTATGAAAAACGAAAAAACAGTAGTAGCCCAAGCCATCGAGCAAACCAAATCAATTGATGCGGGTAGGTTATTTGCTCAGTCTGAAGTAAATGCATCGGAGTCATTCCAACTGTTTGCTGAAGCCGTAGGAACCGAGCCAACTTTTCAGGTATGGGAAGCCGAGCGCGTATCGTGGGTAAACGGCTATGTGGAGATTAAGCCGAAAGCAAAGGGTGATACAGCGTACAAAGCGTTTAGCCGTTTTAAGGATCGCTTGGTAGATACCTACGGAATAACAGTTCCAAGGGGGGACAGCAAAGCCGCAACTAAAAAGGCTGAGGAACGGGCTACCAAACTAGCCGACACCATGAAACGCTACGAGTCAACTAGCACCGACCAACTGCACCAACTAGTCAGTCAGGCTTACGAGCGTCAGGCAAAAAACCCATTGGGAAGTGACGCGATCCTGAAAGAACTAAAAACCGTTTTGAAGGCTCGCACCAAAGACCAACAAGCCGAAACCAAAGCCGAACTGAAAGCAAAGCGTGACGAAGTGATTAAAGCCGTCAGAGAGTGCGCCGACATAGAGAGGCTAGATCTAGTGATCGAGATGCTCAGTCAGGACAACGAAGTTAGTTTTGTGACTCAGTAACAAAGCCGACCCCGAATTGCTTCGGGGTTTTTGTGCTCCCGCGTTGGTATGACCGTTCCTTGCCCCTAGAGTGTCCTATTGCTGGACAACATTGTCCGCTTTGCTATGATCCTAGGGAGAATGGTATAATGTCCACAGGACAGTCGGACATAGGGTCTGATTGTCCACGACCAGCAGGTCAAACTAACCATGAGGAGAAGTACAGATGGACACACCACAGAAGAACACAGTCGCAGCCGCGATTGACGCGCTAACCCCTGAGCAGCACGCAGCAGCCAAGAACGCTGGCGCAGCTTGGGCGCGTAAAGACAGTCTCGCTGTTGAGACCCTGACCAGCTATGCCCGGATGTTAGGGGACAAGGTCACCCGGCTGCAATTCGAGACAGCGCAGCTTGATTGGAAAGAAGGCTGGATAGGCGCGAACCCCGGCAAGACCAGCGCAGCAGTAGACAAGGCTTGGTCTAGATTCAAAGGGGATCTCGAGGATATGTTCGAGATCGAGATCATCAAGCCCGAATCCGAAAACCCACTGTCCCAGCAGCGCGCAGCAGAACGGGCAGCAAAGAAGAAAGCACTACTCGACCAGCACGCCAGCAGCAGCCCGGACAACATCCGGCAGCAGATCGAGAAGAACTACGCAGCCCTAGCCAAGAACCCGACCAGCAAGGACTTGAAGAAGGCAGTAAAGGATCTCGAGACTGTCCTGAAGGATAAGACCAGCGAGGAGAATAAAGAACGGATGGAGTATCTCAAGGGACTGCGCAGCCAAGTGAGAGAGGCAGCCAACAAGTGCACCGATGACTCCGCACTCGAGGCAGCCCTCGAGATCCTGACAGGCGAGGCCGACTTCGATATCGAGTAGACCAGCAACACCCAGCAACAGCCCCGGGCAAGCCCCGGGGTTTTTTATTGCCAGGCGCCACCCAGCAACAGCCAGGCGCAGCCGAACCCACCCAGCCCCGACCCCCCAAATATACGCATATGTTACTAGTCCGACACATACACACAGTTTTGCACTGTCAATATCGCATTTTTCAAAATACCCCCCACCCCCTAGGTAAATTTTGCCGTCTTAGTCCATCCTTATTATGGAAAACACCCCCCTTATGTTTTTGATTTTCAAACACCCGGGGGGTATATAATTTTTTCGTGGGGGCGCCTCTTTTTGACGATGGAGGTTTTCCAATGCCCCCACACTTGACTTTTTTAAAATTGGCTATATACTCGGCGCCAATGAAACGCACCCCCTATACTTTTTTGGAGTCCCGTTTCCTCCATGTCACTATCCATTACGCCAGATAGCGCCCACCCTTTGCCTGATTCCTATGATGATCAGGTAGCTTCTTCGTTTTCGGAGAACGCTAGAGTTGCCGCTTCAACCGCCGCATTGCTATCTGAGCTTGGCATGCCGTTTGAGATGACTGAGGAAGACGAGAAAAAAGCTCAGACATTGTTCCGATCTGTCGATACAACCAAAAAAACTCAGAACAATCCACCCGACCTATATAACGGAGCAGTCGCCCTACGGCTATCTGCGATGCTGTCGGAGTACGACAAGGCTATTGTGGCTGACGCTGCCCAAGCCAGAACCTACATAACCAATAAGCTTCTTGACATATCTGCTTGCGGGGACCCCAAGCACGAGCTACGTGCCCTAGAGTTGCTTGGGAAGATGTCGGACATCGGGGCGTTTACTGAAAAGTCCGAAATTACTATTACCCACAAGACCTCTGGCGACCTTCGCAAGGCCATTGAGGACAAACTAAAGCGGCTACTACTAGCTAATACACAGGACGTCGAGGAAGTTAAGCCCAGTGCCGAAGAGGAGCTAGGGCTAATTGAGGTTGAGGCACGCGAGGTAGACGGGAGCGACGGTGCAGATAAACCAGAATGAGGTTAAAGCGCTCCTAAATAACCTCAGTTCTATACCAGAGGCGGATCTACGACGCCTTTTGGAGGATCTAGATAGGCTAGAGGTAGTAAAAGACCGCGAAAATGCTGCCACTAGCTTTATGCACTTTGTAAAGAAGGTCTGGCCCCACTTTATTGAGGGTGCACATCACAAACGGATGGCTCGTGCCTTTGAGCGGGTTGCCCGTGGAGAGCTAAAACGGCTAATTATTAACATGCCACCCCGGCACACTAAGTCTGAGTTCGCCTCCTACCTACTTCCAGCTTGGTTTTTAGGTAATTATCCGGGTAAAAAGGTCATCCAGACCTCTCATACGGCAGAACTTGCCGTGGGTTTTGGGCGAAAGGTGCGAAATCTTGTCGATCAGGATGTGTATACAACGGTATTTCCGGGGGTTGGCTTACAGGCGGACTCTAAAGCTGCTGGGCGGTGGGCGACTAACGCTGGGGGAGACTATTTTGCTATCGGTGTGGGGGGCGCTGTCACGGGTAAAGGCGCGGATCTGCTCATTATTGACGACCCTCACTCGGAACAAGAGGCAGCCCTAGCTGAAGTTAACCCAGATATCTACGATAAGACCTACGAGTGGTACACATCAGGCCCACGGCAGCGTCTACAGCCGGGTGGGTCTATCGTAATAGTGATGACGAGGTGGTCTAAGAGGGATCTGACGGGTCAGGTGCTTAAGAGTGCTGCCCAAAGGGGTGGGGAAGAGTGGGAAGTGATCGAGTTTCCGGCTCTTTTACCGTCTGGCAACCCACTTTGGCCTGAGTTTTGGTCATTATCAGAGCTTTCTGCATTAAAAGAAGAACTTCCTAACAGCAAATGGCAGGCGCAGTACCAGCAAAACCCCGTTTCCGAGAGTTCAGCCATAGTTAAGCGGGAATGGTGGCAGATTTGGGAAGAAGATGACCCACCGCACTGTGACTTTACCCTTATGGCGTGGGATACGGCGTTTGAGAAGAGCCAACGCTCCGACTATTCGGCGCTAACTACGTGGGGAGTGTTCTATAAAGAGGACGACACCGGGATTTCTCAGGCAAATATCATCCTACTTAATGCATTTAGGGACCGGATGGAGTTCCCGAGGCTTAAGCAAGAGGCCATCGACCAATACAAAGAGTGGGGGCCAGATAGCGTAATTATTGAGAAAAAAGCTTCTGGGGCGCCCCTAATATACGAGATGCGGGCGATGGGGATACCCGTGCAGGAGTTCACGCCGAGCAAGGGTAACGACAAGATTAGCCGTTTGAACGCCGTGTCAGATCTGTTTGCAAGTGGTAGAGTGTGGGCGCCAAACACGCAGTGGGCTGAAGAAGTAATCGACGAGGTTGCATCTTTCCCGGCGGGCGAGCATGATGACTACGTTGACTCTGTATCCCTTGCGTTGATGAGATTCCGCAAGGGCGGGTATTTGCGTACTAATTTAGATGAACCGGATGAGGTTCCATACTTTAAACGTAAGTTTGAAGGCTATTACTAAGGACAGAATATGGCAATTGATAAATCATTAGGACAAGCCCCACTGGGTTTAGATCTCGAAGAGATGGTGGGTGATGAACCTGCTCTTGAGATAGAGATTGAAGACCCAGAAGCCGTTCGTGTTGGCATTGATGGGCAACCCATATTAGAGATTGAGAAAGAAGAAGTAGAAGATGACTTCAACGCCAACCTCGCTGAAGAGATGGATGACGGAGAGTTGACTGAGTTGTGTGGTGATCTGCTTGGTGAGTTTGAAGAAGACTTATCCAGCCGCAAGGACTGGATGCAGACCTACGTCGATGGCCTAGAGTTGTTGGGCATGAAGATTGAGGATCGCACAGAGCCTTGGCCCGGAGCCTGCGGTGTCTACCACCCACTATTAAGTGAGGCGCTGGTCAAGTTCCAAGCAGAAACAATAATGGAGACCTTCCCAGCTAGAGGTCCTGTTAAGACTCAGATCATAGGCAAAGAGACACCAGAGAAAAAAGAAGCTGCGCAACGGGTTCAGGACGATATGAACTATCAGTTGACCGATGTGATGGTGGAGTATAGGCCCGAGCATGAGCGCATGCTGTGGGGCTTGGGACTCTCGGGTAATGCGTTTAAGAAGGTGTACTACGACCCAAGCATTGAGCGTCAAGTCTCATTGTTTGTTCCCGCCGAGGATGTTGTAGTCCCATATGGGGCGTCTAACATCCAGACTTCGCAGCGTGTCACACATGTGATGCGTAAGACTGAAAATGAACTGCGCAGATTACAGGTTGCAGGCTTTTATCGTGACGTAGAACTTGGTGATCCGGTTGATGCATTCGACGAGGTTGAGAAGAAGATTGCTGAGAAGATAAGCTTTCGTGCCTCATCTGACGACAGGTACAAGGTCCTTGAGATGCATGTGGACATGGACCTGCCCGGCTACGAGGATAAAGACGAGGACGGCGAGCCAACGGGTATTGCTCTGCCTTACGTTGTCACTATTGAAAAAGGTACCCAAACCGTTTTAGCGATCCGTCGCAATTGGCATCCAGATGATGACACTAAACAAAAACGCAATCATTTTGTCCATTATTCATACATCCCGGGATTTGGCTTCTACGCTTTTGGTCTTATCCATCTCATTGGCGCTTTTGCTAAGTCTGGTACCTCTATTATTCGCCAACTTGTTGACGCAGGTACTCTCTCGAATCTCCCCGGAGGATTTAAAACTAAAGGTCTTCGGGTTAAGGGAGATGATACGCCAATCGCTCCGGCGGAATTCCGTGATGTAGACGTAGCCTCCGGCACGATCAAAGACAACATCATGACGCTCCCCTATAAGGAGCCGTCACAGGTGTTGTATACCCTCTTGGGCACCATCGTTGAAGAAGGTCGTAGATTTGCTAGTGCAGCAGATCTGAAGGTATCCGACATGAGTGCCCAGTCTCCTGTTGGTACGACGCTGGCTATATTAGAGCGCACATTGAAGG
>Ga0315903_10005295_pt1 | contig 16872 bp, 35 predicted proteins | sample LakEriMetagenome_7_FD_203524 | JGI IMG/M metagenome (GOLD analysis project Ga0315903, IMG submission 203524) | Freshwater fungal communities from buoy surface, Lake Erie, Ohio, United States - Buoy 2 MA119 | ecosystem: Environmental > Aquatic > Freshwater > Lake | place: USA: Lake Erie, Ohio...
GTGGCTTGTGGCTCACGTTGGGTGTGTCTAGTTCTTCTAGACTTTCCAGTGGTGTGTGAGATGCAGTGTGTTCCCAGAGATGTGATTCCCGCCGTTGCGGGCGATTCATCATCATTCGGGTCCACCAACTGGGTGTTGATCCCATCCAGTGCCATTCAGTATCCACATCCTTGCGCTTTTTAGTTTTATAGCCTGGTATTTCTTTGTACCAGTAACGTACAGTGTCTACCCACTCGTCTGGGTCGTAGTATGATCTACGCTGACTACTATAAGGAATCTTTTCAGTGCCAAACTCCCAAGTATAGCTCTCTGGAAAGCGCACTCGGGCTGGGCGATCTTTGTAGGTTCTGCTCATTTTTATTCTCCTACTTTGGTTTAAGATAAACAATACCCTAAAACAAAGTAACAGGCTCGAGGTTCCGGCCTGTTGTATCTAACCCGGCTTGTTCCTAACCGTTAGACTTTGCGTTGATCACTCGCCTCTTTGATCTGTTCAAACAGTTCGTGTACACAAACCTGTAACTGACTTCTGCTTTCCATTAAGGTATCATACGTCATAGCACTCAATTGACTTGCTGCCGCAGCCATGTTATCTGCAAGTGTTAGGACGTCTTTTTCTGTAAACATTATTCTTCTCTCCCTAAATAATTTTACCTGCTCAAGTTCGGTTATTTACTGCAATTCTAGGGTCGCAGTTCTCGATAAGTGCGGACTGAATCGATTTTTGCTGGAGCATGCCAGCCACTTCATGAGCAACAATAACAACACTGACCCGGTGTTGTTATCCAACATTATTTATACTGAGATATGATGTTCCAACCGTCACCGCGAAATATTATTGTTATGCTTTCATAGGGGTTTTCTAGTACCACAGACGGTTTTCCATCTATCAACTTTCCATTTCCTTTGACAGTTACTTTTTTATTTCCTACTGGTGATGGCATCTCCAATTTAATTATATAGATTTTTCCCTCTATGGGAACGCTTGGCAGAATTATGTTTGTTGGTTTAGTTACTTTGACGCCAATGTAGTAGTCTGTACTCTTTACACTGTAGTCTTTTTCTGTTAGTATGTAGTCACTGCAATTGATACACTCTGAGCTTGGTCCAGGCGGTCCTGGTGGACCAACTGGTCCTTGTACTCCGGGTACTCCTTGCTCTCCCTGTGGTCCGGGTATTCCCGGTTCACCTTGCGGCCCCGGTATTCCTTGCTCGCCCGGCGGACCTGGCGGTCCGGGTGGACCAACTGGTCCTGGTGGGCTAGGAGGGTCGTAGTTTATGATAACAGGTTCGCTCAAGTCTATTGGGCCCGTCGGCACAAAAGGTATGGGTGGCCATGTCCAAGGTAGTATTGCTTGTTGTTGATTCATAGACAACCTCCATAAAGCCCAGTCCTTGTGAGACTGGGCCTAGCAAACCAGAGATTATCTAATGTTTGTATTTGTATTACTTGGATTGGCGGTTAGTGTGCCGCTTCCAACGTTGATTGCTTCGTTGTTACTACGAATGTTTTGAGCAAGACCCCAGATCAGGTTAGCAAGCTGACCATATTGGGCCTGCTGCTGCTGTTGCTGCTGCATCTGGTTGATGTTGTTGGTTGTTGTAACTTCAACACCACGGGTACGCTCTGCAAGATGGTTTTGGCTACGTAGCTCGATTAGAGCTGCATTGGCTTCACCAAGCTGACGATTTAGTGTGGCTTCGTACTGTTGTGTGATTAAGGCACGAGTCTTGTCGCCATCGTTAGAGATGTCCTTAGACAATTCATAACGATTTTCCATGATCTGCTGTTGCACGCCATTTAGTTGCTGTGCAAGTAGCATGGCACTGGCATTGACCGCTTCTTTAGTGCCATCAATACGGGTGGCTAGTGAGCCTGTCTGAGCATTGAGCTGGCTTGTAAAACCAATGGTTTGATTGGCTTGGCTGGCTTCCATAGCTGCTGTACTAACGGCGACCGCCTTGTCAACAGCACCAATGCTTTGCATTAGACTCATGTTGGCTTGTACTTGCTCTGGAGGTGAGCGCAATACTGCACCGCCCGCTCCATCACCATTTCCGCCAAAGAGATTTCCGTTGTTGCGTAAGAGACTGCCTAGGATAAGGCCGCCAATTAGGCCGCCGCCACCGCCGAAAAGGCCGTCGCCGCCCATTGCCATCATACCAGTTGGTGTAATTTGTTCTGCCATAATTTCCCCTTTGTTATTATTTTAAGTGGGTTAAAAAACAGCAAGAATTACCGGCAAGTAATTCTTGCCGACCACAATCAAGCGACTGTGGGTTTCTTTATAATGTGTTCGTATTCTTCGATGGTGAGCGGATCTGTGTCTTTACTCATCCATGCCAAGTTGTTCACCAACCAGTCAAAATCGGCTGGCGTCACTTTAGGGTCTTTGACAAACTCAAACAATTTTTTCATCAATTGTGGAGTGAGTTCAATCTCCATCCTTTTGTATTTGCTCATGAAGCCTCCACTACAATGTCTGGGTAGTTCTTCATGGCCAAATAACTGTTGTCGTTATTCAATTTTACTAAGTTCTCTACTAAGAAGTGCAGGTCAAGGTCGCTGTTAGCGTCCTCACGAGCATATTCCAGTAGCCTTAGCATAAGCGGCACATTTAGCCGCAATACTAATTCGTCTGACATAAGATTTCCTTTGTTTTTATTATTATATGAATCTTTATGTTCATATTCTGGCTCTTTACCATATTGAAACACACTGCTGAACAATCGTCAGGTTTCCTAAACAATCGTTAGGATCAATGTGCTTTAATATGGTACCCCAGAGGAGACTCGAACTCCTAAAATTCGGCTTCTAAGACCGACACGTATACCAATTCCGTCACCGGGGCGATTGGTGGGTTCTGATGGTAACGCTCCACCTGTCCAACTTCCACTCGGTTTAGGGACACCGGATTTACAGTCCGGGGAGTGGGGCAGAACCCTAAATTGATTGTTTGTAGACCTTAATGGCTTCAGCATCTAGGCTACAGTATGTACGAAACTTATCACGACCAACTTCGTCGTAAAAACGATTGGCCATGTCTTCTAGCTCAACTAGCTTTTCAATAGAAATCAGTGAGCAAGTCAAAAACCTGCTCATAAATGCGTCAACTAAGAACTCTTTGCTGTAACCTGCCATGAATACCTCAATTGGTCGAGCCACCAGGAATCGAACCTGGATTGACGGCTTAGAAGGCCGTTGTTCTATCCGTTGAACTATGGCCCGAAAGATTCTATTATAGACAGTTCAGTGACCAACTTCAAGACAGAATTTTCGAGTTGCCAAGTTCTTCATCTTCGACTCCAGCATAATATCATGTGTGTTGCTAAACTGATAACACCAACGATTACTGGCCATATTCCAATAATAATCGCTATGAGCACGTAGTTGTGTTTTTGTGTATCCATGAGTACCCACCAATTCGTTTAGATCTGGCAGGAGGTTGGGGTCCCAGTACTCACCAATGACCTCTTCTCGGCTCAGTGAGTAGTGAATGACGGGACGAACGCCACGCCAGGACTCCATCATCCTTAGAACTCGTGGGTCAGATGGTTCGATATACTCGCCTGTTCTGATCCAGTGATGGTGAATGTCTAAGACTAGGGCAACCTCATCAACCAATTCTAGACTGGCTTCGATACCCCACTTGAACTCGTCGTTCTCGACAGTGATTACATTGCGTGCTTCACGGCTCAGCTTCTTCAACGCAGCTTTAAAGCCTGTCGGGCCTGCTTTGCCACCAATGTGAATGTTACACTTGAAGTCCTGAAAGGTTTTGCCGAAACCCATGTATCGGATGAGGTCAACATGGTATTCAAACTCCTCTAGAGAGTTTTCCACAACTTGAGGATTCTCGGAACCTAGTACACAAAACTGACCAGGGTGAAACGATAGTCGAACGTCTAGCTTGCGGGCCAGGTCGCCCACGGCTTTGAGTTCACGCTCTAACATTGCAACTGTGTCGGGTTCCCAGTAGAACCAGCTCCAGTCGTCGTGGGTATATGCTGGCAGTACATCGCTAGAGATACGCAGCATGCGCTGGCCACTTGGCAGTCCGCCTACATAGCCCACCTGTGCTTTGAGTGCACTGAGGTTGTGTACCATCAAGCCATGCAGCTTTTCAACTGCTTTCTGACGGGTGGCATTGTTCAACCACGTAATAGTGGTAGTCTTGATATTGGGAACTGGTAGTTCCTCAAACTTACAGGCAAAGCCGACGCGATGGATTTGTTGATTAAACATAGTTGTACTTGATTAAAACACTATTGTAGTCTAAATTAAGATTAAAATCAAGTCAATAAATCGGCAAAGTCTTTTCTAGATATTTTAGGTCTGTTCTGTCGGAATTTACACTGTACCAACCATTGTCTGTGTATACCTTTAATACAGAGTTAAAGTACTCTTTGTACATTGTTCCTACTTTTTCTTGGCTATAGTTGCTAACAGCCCAGTGTCTACAGTTTTCTGGTTTTATTGTGTCGATATTTCTAGCGGCCCAACAAAATTCTTCAAATGTTTTGCAGCGATAACCCGTTTTGCCGTGAACAACAGTTTCAGTAAAACCACCCCAGTCTGTACTTATAACTGGAGTGCCACTCAATTGTGCTTCTATTGCCACGTATCCAAACGGTTCCATATACAAAGTAGGACAGAATAGTGCTTTTGCTCTACTCATATAGTACTTTCGGGTTTCTATGTCTGCGTACCCTATGTACTCTACATGAGGCGGCCATTTTTTACCTAAGTAACAGTCTTCTGGGCCATATGTGGTTCCCATTAAGATCAGTTTTTTATTTACGTACCCTGCGGCTTGTGCAGCTATATGTACGCCCTTAGCCCACACCAGTCTACCACACATTACAAAAAAGTCTTCTTTTTCTTTTCGATACTCAAACTGACTAACGTCTAGTCCGCTTGGTATAACTGCATGATAAAAGTTGTTTTGAGGAGAGTTTACGTAATCTGCTCCACAATGTGCATGCAGCATGGCATAGGACTCAAAAACTTTGTATTTAGCAAAACTATATCCGTATCCTATGCTAGGCTCACACTCTATTAGATCTGGATGAGCATCGCATATCACCTTTTGTGGGCCGCCCCAAAAAGTCAAAATAAAGTCATTCTTTTGTTTTCGTAACTGTATTTCTTTTATACAGTTTGTATTAAAAGTATCGTAAACCAGTGAGTCATCGTGTTTTAAACCATAACGCTTCCAGTCGTGGTTACCAAAACGTTCCTGAAAGAACTCTCGGGTAATTACTGTTACGTGTTCGTCACAAACTACTTCCGAGTCTTCGTGACCATAGTGTATGACGTGCATTCCTTGGTCTTTGAACATCTTGCAAAAGTTTAACACTTTTTGTGTAAAAGCACAAACTGTGAAATCTTTCCTTGATATTGAATGTGGCACACTCAATACATGAAGTCTTATAGTCATTTGTTAGATAGATAAAAGGCTTTGCTAAAACCCAGTGGTGTCATTGATCGGAGTTCTTTTGTTCGTTCGCTCTTGCCACCCAGCTTCATGATGGGTGAATTGCCCAAGGAAGGCTCAACCGGCTTCTTGACTGGAATGTTGAAGTTTCCCCACAGTCCAGTACGTTTATTGTAGGCTTCTACACTGGGGTCATCCAAGTAACCAGCAAACTCGCAGGGATTGAAATACCATGGCGTTCCCAATTCAGGGAACAATTTGTTTAACCTGCCAACAGGGTTTTCGATTGTCCAAGTTCGTGGCTTATAGTGTTGGATCAATTCTAGGGTCTTGGTTACCAAGTCCATGCTGGCCTCAGTACGGCCGTCATCGTCCTTAGCTTTCCAGTATTGAGCACCACTTGATGCAAAGTCAGTACATGGTGGAGCTGCTAGGATCACTCCTATCTCTGTGGCAGGAATGTCATCTGGTGTTAGGTCCAATATGTTGACGCCAAGTTTGACGTCTACCTGGTAAACTTCGTAGCCTGCTTCACGATACGGACTACTCCATCTGCCACTAAAGTCAAATAGTGATAATACTGTCTTACAGCCCATAAAAACGATTGCATACTTTGCATATTGGATTCCCGTCTAGGTCTGGAATCAGTTCAACACTCTTGTACCAGATACTACAACTACTACAAGTCTCTAAATTTGGGATTTCTGCATCTTCGACAGGGATACCAAACTCTTCACACGCTTCAAGCAGAGTGATCTTTTTACGGTAAAGTGCACTCTCTAGTTCATTCATCTCTTAAATCTGTCATCGTTGTTGTATCGGGCTTTGTACCGATTGTAGTAAATCAAGAAAATAATGTTGCATCCTGCGTGGGCCAAGTGTGACAATCCACTTTCAGGGTCTAAATCCTCACCACGACTCCATGCAAATAGGTGTCGGAACAGCGAGTTTAACACTCGGGTATAACGGAAACCATCGCCTTGTGTCCAGTTGTGGGCAGCGTACTTCTTTGCCCCGAACTCCAACACCTTGTTGATCTCTTCTACGGCCTCGAAGGGCATCAGACTCCAGTCGGTCTTCCCACCGTCAAACTTAACTGCAGTGGCTGCAGTTTTAGGGTCTGGTACTGTAGCCACAGTAACCGTAGATAGAATAGGCGAACTATCTTGTACTGTGATTGTGATATTATCATCACCGGGTGGTGGATATGGATGGTCAAAGTCTTTCCAGAATTGTCTGAGGTCCGAACGGGAATTCATAAAGCTATAATTTTTGGATTGGATGGTAAACATAAATTGTTGGTTAGGGGCCCGGGATCGCACCGGGCACACAGATGGCCATCTGTGTTGCAGATCTTACCCTCTTGCTCGGTACTAACTTCACGTTAGTCAAAACAGCTTTTGAGCACACAGATCTCTGCTGTTGGGTAGAGCTACTGCACTAGTTTCGGACAGTCTGTATAGTTCTGTCCTCATGAGATACAGCTTACGGACAGTTTAGTTTTTTCTTGGCTTTCGCTCGTGCGAGGTAAATGTCAAAACCCCACTAGGTATTCAGTGGCCATGGTTTAAAGAGGGCCGGCTCTTTGCGTGATAACTTGTCTACGATGGGCATTTCCAGTACTGGCTTTGGTCCACCTACTAACTTGTAGTACTTGTGGTATATTGGCAGCAACTTACTGCACAAGTTTTCAAGGTCTTTAACGTACTGGGTATCGTAGTTCATGGTGGTATCCTCGCTATTTCGTATTATAGCACCATACCTTGAACCACGCAAATCAAAAATTCTTTTGCTCATAAATTAAATTTAGATAAAACAAAAGCCACCATGCCTTTAACAGCAGGGTGGCTTTTGAACCGATCGAGTTTTTATTGCCTGTAGAAATTCAGACTGGGTACTACCCCCAGTATTCTACGAGTACGTATTCAGCCCTAAGGCCAGGCATTACAGGGATTTTCCAACCTCCCACTACAGTGTTCTAGTTTACGCTAGCTGTACGGATTTAAGTGTTTGGTTACCCGGTTGACTCCGGGGAAAGTTCGTTTACGGCAACTTCAATCTATCACGTATGGACTCGGGGTTCCATCTACCCACTGGTTTCGGTACCAACAGTGCACATCGTAAAATGGCTAACGTTGGGTTTCGATGTACCGACTAGATTTTAATGACCACTTCTATGTCAGGCTGCTTACTGACTACTGGCGTGGATTTTGATGACAGCCGTTGCGTACACAAAGTGCAGAGGCTTCGGGCATATCTGACGCTACCACACATGATGCGTGTGTATCACAGTTAGTTGGTCGGTTCGGTATTAGATTTCCAATCCTTATACCTTGGCGGAGTATTAATACCACTAATAGAGCCGCCTCTCATTAGTGTATCGCGTGTGGGATTCCAGACCCACATTACAGGATGTATCCTGCTCTTGTTGTTCAGTGTTTGTGGCACTGAGTTAGAAGAACGCTGTATTTTAAGGACTTCTTTGTCTGCGAGGTTAACGTCACCTCACCGTGGACGCGCCAATTTAAGGCAGCAGCGAAGCCAAGTACACTGTTTAGTTCTTGCGACCTGTCCAAAACGAGTTGGTAGAGGTAGTGTACTACTAAAAATGTTTACCGTAGCCTGAAAGAAGCTGGTGTGGGTGTCATATTAACCACCTTGCGAGCGGCCCTCACCATCGATAGCTTAGGGAGTAAACCTGTCTGCCGAAACCTCAACAGTACAATCTACGAATTAAACACTTTAGGATTTGGAGAAACGAACGTGCTACTTTGCTCAGAGAACTTTTCCAATTATTCCGTTCGACAACGCGTAGAAACTCAAATATGCCTATTCGGTTTCTAGGATCTAGTTGGGCAGTGGGCATAGACTCGTACTGCGTCTAGCGTGATCTTTGTCCTAGGCATTAGGACCTTTCTCCAAATTCTAAAGGGTTTGTAGAGGGCTGTGGCTCGGTGACGTAGCTTGTCCACAATTAAGTCGTATCACATAGCAGTAATATATCGCTGTGACCGCTGACACCCTTTTCTCAACAATAGAATCTATTATACACTAACGGGTAGTTACCATCAAGTCTAAATTTTTATACCATATTGAAGCATACAACCTTCGGACTTTCACCGACGAATATCCCTGTTATTACACCCTTTTCGGACTTAACAGATATTTTGCAACCTGTCCTGCGGGATTTTGACGTACACTTCAATATACCATAGTTTAACACACTGCACTATCTAGATGGATCAGTAGCTGTATTCCGGAATTATCTACTATCCCCACCCTACGCTCCCGTGGACCTTTGGGAATGGCTTGCAATGTATTAAACTATGGTACTCAGTACGGGAGTCGAACCCGTCTTTCCGGCGTGAAAGGCCAGCGTCCTAACCAATAGACGAACCGAGCATGTTACTGGTTACGTATCCAGTGTACCAGCGCCAGGTACCGCGACAGCCGCTCATTGAGGGATAACACCGTGCTGGCTAGGCACTAGCGGATATTTGACGCATACCTGCGGTCAATGCTGAGGCGGTTGACATACCTATGAACACATTGATGGGCTATTACTGAGTTGCCTCACCCCGCACCCTAGTGGTTTATTCCCCTCTATAAGAGGTTGTTTTCAATGTGTTTGAAACGTGGGCGGCGACTAAAGGGCATTGTTCCTTCGCCATTAAGATGCTATCCAGTTAGACTGGTCTTATATCACCCAACAAACTATATTATACAGGGTTGACGATCTAGACACAAGATCAAAATTGTCAACCCTGTATAACAGGGGCTGAAACTACAACCTAACAGGTTAACGACTCCGTGCCGGTAAATAGCTTGTCGAAGCTGCACCAAAATCTAATGAGTTTCTAACTTTAGCCCAAGTTGTTGTCTTGTAGCCAGTCAGAATGGCCCTTCAATAGAGAGTGCTTACTTCTATCAACAGAAACATTATTATATGACAAAAGGGGGTTGATGTTCAAGCCAAAATTTATCAATCTGTAAACAACATATTGTCTAGGCCTTCGGCTTTGAGCTGTGCCATGTCAATATCTACCACTTGGAAACCCACAATCTTTTCGCCAGGTTCCAACACATCGTCCATGTGAGCCAACATGAAGTCACCATATACGTCTTCTGGAAATTCCATAATAAATGTTGCTTTTACGAGTTTGGTTTTCATGTTTGTTCTCCGAATCGATAAATCTATTATGCCACAACAAGGATCAGAGTTCAAACTCAAAATCTTTAATGTAGTGAGATAGCCACCAACTTTTTGGATACCAATGACTGCACAAATTGCACAACCTCTGGTATCGGTGGAAGCCATTGGTTACCTTGGCCATCGAATAAATCTATTATGCCACTTTGGCCTCGGGCCTTCAAGAAAATATTTTTGAAGTTGAAGGGCAGCCGCGTTGGCGCTGCAGGCAAGAAATTTTTGGCTTGTGTTACCCTTGCTTTTGCTATATAATAGTGGTCCAACTGTGAGATTTTCTATGATTCAACAAGAGTTACGAAGCCCTATCAAAATTTTCAAAGTTCAAGACGATGGTACTGAAACGGTGGAGTACAAACCTCCTACCAGTTTAATGTTGAGAGCGGCCAACCACATAGATCAACTCATAAAAACTATTGAAGTCCTACAAATTGAATTGAACAACATCAAAGGCGGTGTACAATGAGGTATGTATTTTCAAGAGACCAGCTGGAAGAAATCAAGTGGTGTGTAGACAATCACGGAGTTGAAGAAACTTTTAAGGTTGTACACTGCCTAGACGAAACCGATACTGTACCTGTAGACGATGTGGTAGACTTCAATCAACAATTCAAAACTCAATACACCCAAGCCTTTGGGTGCGGTTACTGATGAATAAGACACTTTATAGAAAAACCATGGAACTGGCTCGCCAGGCCAATTTTATTTTTTGGGATGGTGAACCTTGGGGCCCTCCACCAGAAATCAGCGCCATTGATTGGAGCAGTGACTATGATGACGAACTTGTAGAGATCGTACGATTGACTGTTCGTGAGTGCGCTCAATTAGCAAGTGCTGATAGCCGAACTAAGATTTTAGAACGCTTTGGCATGGCCCGATAATATACACTTGTTTTGACAGTTCAGATCGCCTATAATAGTTTCACTATGACACACTACTGCATTAACTGTTCAGATGACGTCAACCCCAATCGCTGGGCTATTGGGTTCAAAACGTGCTTGGCTTGTGGCGAGGCTCTAGCCCGTACAATCCGTCACACCATCGTGCCCATGCACAAGTCTAACTATGTTCCTGTGTTCAATCACAGTGACCTAGTAGGCATCAACTCAAAGGGTGGCATTGTCCACAACCGACATGAAACCAGAACTTGACAAACAATTGACCCAAGCATTCCCTGAAATCTTTCAGCCCAGGTTCATGAAGAACCATCGCGAACATCCCCTAGAATACTTTGGGTTTGAGTGTGGTGATGGCTGGTACGAACTGATTTACAAACTGTGTACAGAATTGATGAGTGTAGCTGCACCTGCACCACTAGCAGCCCAGGTCAAAGAGAAGTACGGCACACTACGCTTCTATGTAGATGAGGCCGTCAATGAACACCACAACATAATTGACCACTACGAATACCTTAGTGGCAAGACCTGTGAGGTCTGTGGGGCAGAAGGCAAGATCCGTACAGGCGGCTGGATTCGTACTCTTTGTGAACAACACAATCAATCAAGGCACAACACATGAAGTGGTTTAAGAAGGCAATCAGTCAACCCGACTGGCGTACTCAAGCAGTGCAAGAGCTGGAAGAAGCTCGTCAAGCATTGCTACGAAGTGAGACTGCCTTGGATTGGGCACAGGCAAACTGTGACTACAACTACAATCGTATTGAACGATTGGAAAAGAGGCTAAAAGATGAAATGCAATCAAACGTGCAATCAGGGCAGAAGCTGCAAGGGGTGTGAAGGTACAGACCTAAAACCGCAATGGGCTTGGATGTGGAGTTGGGTAGTCATAGCTGGCTTTGTAGTGGCCCTGTGTTGGGCCATGATTAGTACGGCTCATGCTAAGGTGGAAACTTACCAGCAAAAGGTTCGTTGCCTTAGCGAAGCAGTGTACTATGAGGCCAGAGGCGAACCCTACCGCGGTCAATTGGCAGTAGCACAGACTGTACTCAACCGGGTCAAGAGTTCCAAGTTTCCTAACCATGTCTGCAGGGTAGTATTCCAAAAGGGTCAGTTTAGTTGGACCAAGACCTGGAATAAGAGCTGGAATGCAGACTATCAAAGCAAACAAGTAGCTCTAGTGGCTCTAATGGGTACGCACTCAATGAAGGACTTCAAAGCCCTGTACTTTCACAGTACATCTGTTAACCCCAACTGGAATCGTAAGAAGTTAGCAACCATTGGCAATCACGTATTTTACCTATGAACAAGAATACCAAAAAGGCCGTCATCAACCAACAAGTCCTAGAACGTCTAGGCACTGGTGACGAGTTTCTAGAAGAAGTGGCTCAAGAAGTAAAGCCCAGCCGTATCGACAGCCGCAGACAAAAGGCTGAGCAGCACGAACAACGCAAAGCTCGTAAGAGGCTGTTTGATGACTATCATTGAGTACCCCATAAGGCTGAGCTGTGGTCATGGTGTCTACGATATGGATGATGGCTACCCAGCAACCACAAAGGACTGGACACATGACCAGTACGGCACACACCGTGCACTCCGCTATGGTACTGTGTGCAGTGACTGCTTGATCCGCTATCGTGAAAACGACTTACTATTTGACAACGACGAAGTGGCAGTAGACTGGGTGACAGAAGACGACATTGTGTATCGTTTACAAAAGCGCGCATGCATTCGCCGTCAGATTCCTAACCGCAAGAGTGTCCAAGAAGGCAAGCCTGATCGCATAGCAGAGTTGCTAGAAGAAGCGGCAGCTACAATCATACAACTACGTGGCTATTGAACAAGGGGAAACAGCTCAAAAATTATTGGGTTGTTTCCCCTTTCTTTTTAGTTTATAATGATTTATACAAGTTGAGAAACCCATGAAAACAGAAATTTATATCAACCGTGCCGGCTTGAAAAAGGCTTTAGAAGTATTGGACAGGTTTGAGATACACATAGATGAAAACATCAAAATTATTCAGGTAAGTGACGACATTGGCTACAGTACTGAGGTCCAACTAGAAGACTGCCAAATTCACGGGGTCTTTTGCACAGTAACTGTACCCATTGTAAGCCACGAGAATTATAATGATTTATAGAAGTTGAGAAACCAATGATGAAGAAACACGAACTAAATGACACACTCTATCGACTTCTAGGGTCAGAAGACCTGGTGAGCCGTTGGTGGCACTCACCCAACAAGTTCTGGGATGGTAGTACGCCCTATCATGTGTGGACTCAAGACCCACAATCAGTTGAACGTTACATCATGGGCTTTGCCCTAGGAGGAGATTACTCATGAAGCCTAAAACCTACCCTGTGTTAGAAATGGCTGTAGAAGACGGTGTTGTCTACGGAGTCAACCGTGCTTTTAAGTACAATGACAATCCCACTCGTGAAGAAATCGTAGCACAAGTCACAGACAGTGTGATGAATTCACTCTGTGAGTGGTTTGACATGACCGACGAAGACCGTGACAGACACTCTGACGCCCTGTCGTAGAGAATGTAGGTTGGACCCTAATCGAGTCATCTGTCTAGGGTGCTTTCGTACCCTAGTAGAGATTCAGGAGTGGTCAACCTATACCACAGAACATAAATTAAAGATAATGAGAGAACTAGGATGTCCCATCCCGATTACACACCAGACTGTTGGAAGATAGTAGAGTTGAAGAACGTGGCCACAGGTGAGACACACAAACGGATATTGTGTTCATGGTACGGCGGTTATCTAGGCGGTGATAGCTGGAAGCTATCAAGCGGTAACCTAGAACCAGAAGATCATGGAAATTACTGGATCGTACCGCAACACAGCGGGTCGGTCTATCAGCTATACAAAAACCGTGAGCGTGTTAGTGGCATGATGGAAAACGTCTTCCACAGCTTTAAAAGAAAGCCACAAGATGTGGTAACCATGACCTGGAGTACACTGTAGTAAGGGGCACACAACGTCAAAAATTTTTGGCTTGTGTGCCCTTTCTTTTTGGTTTATAATGTTTTATTAAACAATGAAAGACCCGTTCCATGTACACAATGATGTTTATTATGATGATTTGCCTTACAGGTGTAGTTGCTGTAGCCTGTTGTGCAATGATGTTCATGATTCTCGACCTGATTTTCAGTCACCGCATCAGTGATTCCATCAAGTCTTGGTATGACCACCGTTTTGGAGCACAATAATGAACACCGTAATTGCAGATCTAATGGAACAAGCATTTGATCGTTGTAAGAAATACGACGACGAAGGCAGTAGTGGACTGGTTAAGACCACTGAAGCTTTTGCAATCTTTGCCGAGTTGATCATCAAGGAATGTGTTGATATCGCATGCAATTATGACAAACCCAAACTGTCTGGACCAGGACTTGCAATTGCCTGCAATATTGAAGCACATTTTGATATCTACACTGAAGAAGACGGTAGGTTTGTAAAATGAATGCACGAATTCGAGAACTAATGATACAAGCTGGCTATGCCGCTCCAGAACTTGCTGGCCGGGCCCACCGTCTCGCCGAACTGGTGGTCAAGGAGTGCCTAGATGGTGTGATAGAGAAGGTCCAGATCCGATATCAGGGCAGCGACGTCGACCGCCACATTGGCTATGGCATGGAAATTGTGTACTACGATGTACTGGACAAGTTTGGAGTACAAGATGACTGACCGCGAACTACTCCACTACGCTGCGAAGGCGGCTGGCATGACCATTGGGGCTTGGTGTGATAACTACGGTGCGTATTTGTACCGAGGCGTGGAGCCGGGAAAATCCTGGTGGAACGCACTCAAGTCCGACGGCGATGCCATGAGGCTGGCGGTTAAGTGTCTGCCCTTCTACACTCTGAGTTACTCAAGAGAGGACTGGGAAGAGTGTGGTGGAGATGGATACGCCGCCACCCGATTAGCTATCGTAAAGGCTGCTGCCGAAATTGGAAAGGAAATGGAATGACTGACCGTATTCAAGAATTGATGGATGAGTGCTGGGACTCAGGCCGGGGGATTGTGAACCCTCGCAAACTGGCCTATAAGGTCATCAAGGAATGTGCACAAGTGGCCCGAAAAAACCAACAAGAAAACATGAACTGGGATATTGCTGAAATCCTATTGGAACACTTTGGTGTTGAAACAAGGCGTGGCTGGGTCTGCCCCAAGTGTGGGGTTGATCGCACTAAGGAAGCATGTCCTAGTGGATATAATAGCCTACTAGTAGGTCAATGTCCAATGGTTGGAGAGTCCCAATGAATGTACAACTGGTAGAAACCTTCTCAGAAATGGCAGATGGGTATGCGGATCTCAAAACAGGCATGCCCGGTGAATACCACCCCGACTGGCATACTCTTCGTGATACTCGCTTTCTTGAACTGGTGGTCACAGATATCTTGGACATTCTAGCTACGTACCGCACCAAGGTGGTCTTCCACGACGGGGTCGAACACAATTGTGTTCATCCCATCCATGCAATCAAAACCCACTTTGGGATCTAACCATGAACCCACGAATTCGTGAATTGGCTGAACAGGCTGGAATTACAACCAATTTGGATACTGATTTCTTTGAGAAAGATCCTAACAAATGGGTTGACTATTATTCGGAAAAGTTCGCCGAATTGATCATCCGTGAGTGTATGATGTTGAGCGTCATACAAAGCGAGGGTCTCTATGTTAGTAACTACATTGCCAAACACTTTGGGATTGAACCATGAACATTGAACCATGGACGCCTAAACAAGCAATTATATTTGTAGTGTTGTGGACAATTGTATGCGGTCCACTGTTATACCTAATCTGGAACATGAAATGAACCAAAAACTCTTAGAAATCTTACAAACCCAGCCCCGACTATTGGACTGGTACCATATCGGCCCGGTTCAGAAGGCTGTGTTAACAGACTTGGTCCACGATGTGATCAACTCAGTATTACACGAGGTGTGTGACGAAGTTCAATACGAACATGACTGGGAACTGAGTTACAGTGTGGTTAACAGAGTACGGGAAACTTTTGGAGTCACCCCATGACAGAATTTATGCTTGTTGTTTTAGGGGTGATTACCATAATCATGGTTACCCTGATCATGTTTTTGTTGATAGACGCTATTAGCTTTTTTAGATTGAGCAAGGCGTTACACCGTTGGTTGGATCGTAAATTGGGAGTAGACAAATGAGCGGCGGGTCCATGAACTATCTCTACCGCAAGTTACTGTGGGAGGCTGACTTTGAGGACTCTACCGAATTACGTAAAGAGTTTCGTATGCACTTGGTTGTAGTAGCGGCTGCCTTGAAGGCTATCGAGTGGGTTGACAGTGGCGACATGTCACCGGGTGATGAGGATGAAGCAATTGATCAAGTTCTAGGGTCTACTAGCCGGGGGCAGCGTATGAGGGATAGTGGATATACTCGCAGGCCTACTCTCCGAGAAATGAAAGAGCCGGAGCCAGTAGCTCACGTAAAGGTACATCCACTTCAAGGAAACGAATCGCAGCGGAAAGTTGAGATCACATGGGTGGGCGGTCCTTCTGCTGGACCACTCTATGCCAATCCACCACGAATCGAACAAGAGCCAGTCTCTTGGGGCATTGACTGGAGCAACCCATCATGTTGCACTATCATCAAACAACACCCAGATGGCGTCAAAGAAGTGGTGGCAGTAGAGTACTCACCGCCACGAGTTTGGAAGAGCATTACACCCGACGAAATCTATGAAATGTACAACGAACCCCGTAGCGACAGCGAAATGGTTGAGTTTGCCAGATCTGTGGAGGCCAAATTGAAGGAACGTAATCATGGATAAGCAAACTGAAGCCCTGCGACTGGCCCAAGAAATTAACATCTTGTTTGTTTCAGAGTGGGGTCTTCACAGCCCAATGGCTAAAGATTCAAAGATTGTACTCGAAGAAATGCGTCGATTGTACCAGGTTAACCAAGAACTCTTGAGTGCCCTGAAGGACGCTGCTGATGCCATTGAACACTGGGGTGCTTACGTCCCAGACTACTTTCAGTCAAAGCACGACTTAGAGGCTGACATTGATAGGGCACGTGATGTGATCGCTAAAGTTGAGGGAGAACCATGAATCTAGATGTCTACGAAACATGGAGCAATCTGGTCAAGAAGCACACAGTGGATGGAGCCTGCAACTTTCAGGCCGCCGCATGTGAGCTTGCCAAACTGGCTGTAGAGGTTGAACTTGAGAACTGTATTACAGTTTGCGAAGTTTTAGACGAATCAAACCTACAGCTACGATATGAGTATCGCAGGGGTGTATTAGACTGCGTTGACCTTATCAGAAAAAGGATTCAAACGT
>Ga0315903_10005296_pt1 | contig 16872 bp, 16 predicted proteins | sample LakEriMetagenome_7_FD_203524 | JGI IMG/M metagenome (GOLD analysis project Ga0315903, IMG submission 203524) | Freshwater fungal communities from buoy surface, Lake Erie, Ohio, United States - Buoy 2 MA119 | ecosystem: Environmental > Aquatic > Freshwater > Lake | place: USA: Lake Erie, Ohio...
CGCTCCATCTCTCTTTGATGAAGGGCCTTTAAGTGTTCTCTATTAATCACTTTTCAAACCTATCTCTTTGAATGCTTCCAGGGCTTGATACGGAGCAAGTCTTTCCTCAATTTAAACTGGCTAATTTCAATGTCATAGGCAATCTGAGCCCTTAGCCAGTATCCATTTGAGAGACCAAAGAAGCGACAGAGCCTTAGATCAGTATCAGCGGTAATACTCCGCCTTCCCTTTAAAATCTCGCCAATTCTCTGTGCTGGCACTTCACACTCTTTGGCTAAGCGATAGGAGGTTAGGCCCATGGGAATCATAAACTCTTCAAGAAGTAGCTCTCCTGGAGAAACGGGCTCAAGACTCTTACTCAATAACTTCTTCTGGGTAGGACGAACTCTTAATTTAGCCTTAACGCTCTTGCTAGCCACATTCCACCTCACTCTTCATCTCTTTGCAATAAATCTCATTAGTGATAATCGATAATCTCAACATCTTCAGCTCCGATACTGCTCCATCTAAAGCATATTCTCCATTGATCATTAATGCGGATACTCATCTGACCGTCGCGACTTCCTTTTAATCGCTCTAAACGATTGCCAGGAGGAATCCTCAAGTCATCAAGCCTCATAGCGATCTCCAGCTGGCGAAGCTTGCGCCTAGCCACCCTCTCGAAAGCAATAAAGCGTTCAACTCTTTCTCCCCCTGCTAGTGCTTGCGTATCACTGCAGGAGAAGGAGAGAATCACTGCTCAATAATAACGCTAGGCGTTATTAACGCAACTCGTTACTACTGCCCCTGTGGATTACTTAGATCTCTTCAAATACAAAGAGCGCTTCTAGATATGTATCGCTACTAATCCCAAGATTTGCAGCATCAGGGGGTGCGCTCTGTGGCTCGATACAGACCCCTTCAGGATCTTGGTCATAGATCACCCAATAAGGCGCATCTGATTCAATCTTTATCTGCAATACATCTTCCCAAGAAACTGTTGGTACTCCTCGCACTTGAGTAAAGGCATCATCCCAAGGGGGAGGCGTTGGGTTTATCAACTTTCCAGTTGGCATGTAATCACTGCCACGTTCAAACATTTTTCCAGGGTGAAAATTAATCTCAGCAGCCCCGCCTCTATCAAACTCTCTTGGAAACCAGGGATGAAGCCCCATCCAAAATGGCAGATCACTTCCCCCTGCTTCATACTCTAAAGACCAACGCAGAGCATTATCAAGAAGTTCAAATCTCTGCTCAACTCTTGCTCCAAGATATGGCTCGGCAAGATCAAGTGCAAAATATCCATTTCCTATCTCCTGCCAAGAAGAGGTAGGGGCAAGGCCATGGATCGCATGAGGTGAGGCAAGATTTGTTGGAAGTTGAAATTCTTCTTCTCTACTATTTTTAATTAGACCATCTTTGATTCGCCCTGCCCAAGGAGCCATGGGATACCAACCCCAGGTAAGCACCTGACCTCTAAATGGGAGCACACACTCAATATCTCTAAACCTAAGAGATGAGATTCTCCCCCCTTGATCAACATCAATTTCAAGTGAGATCTCACCGCCATCAATTGCATGAAGAAGGCTCATAGCGCTAAATCTAACTCCTCTTTCCAAGGAGGATTAGCACCTGCTCTAGAGCAGTTAATTCCAGCAGCTTTTGCTGCCCTTTCTAGAACTTGTTTCAATACATCTGCCCTTAGCCCACCTAAACCGTATTTAAGAAGACCTTCAACAATTACAGCACCAATAGTGTCGCCCGCTCCAACGCTATCTACCAATTTAACCTTAGCTGCAGGGCAATCGATTCGACCATCTCTAGTAAAGGCAGATAAGCCCCTCTCAGCCCTTGTCACGATAACTATCTCGGCACCTCTTGAGAGCCAGTTAGCAATTACATCACTCTCTGAATTCTCATAGAGCCAGGAGAAATCATCTTCACTTAGCTTCACAATCTTTGCTAGCTCTATCCATCTCTCAACGCTATCTCGATAGATTTTTTTATCACTTTGAATTGAAGGTCTGACATTGGGATCAAAAACTACCGTTGCGCTCTTATCTGATAGCCACTTATGAAGCTCTGAAGCGCCAGGCTCTAAAAGAGTAGCAACTGAGCCGATATGAATAACTTCAGAATCCTCTCTAGGAAGCCAAGAGGAGTGGAAGTTAAAACTCACTGTTGACTCTAGCTTGAATTCATAGCTAGCAAGGCCTGCTTCATTGATAGTTGCTATAGCAAGCGCAGTTGGAAGATCTGAGCGATGCACAAAATCTAGGCTAACCCCGCTATCTAATAGCTCCCGCTCAATCGCCTCGCCATATCCATCACTTGAAATTCCTCCAATAAAAGTAGTTAAAAAACCAAGACGAGCTAAGGCTTTTGCGCTATTACATGGGCCCCCTCCCACCATCTCTGAGATATCTCCGCCAGAAACTGGTATCAAATCCATTAAGGCTTCACCGACGACCAGAATTTGCCTCACTTCTTTAACCACTCCTTAATTATTGGTGCCAAGGATGTCGCATCAAGTTGCCCACTTGCAAGGCCAACGATGACTTGCTCTGCTTCATCGATTCCAACTTTGAAATCTTTATCATTGATTATTGCAAATAGTCTTCCTGACGCCCAGGTTAATCTCTTATTGCCATCAATTAAAGCGTGATTTGAAGCTAGCGAGTGCATCAGAGCTGCAACCTTTTCGGCAAAAGACTCATAGGCCTCTTGTCCATAGATAGATGTTGAGGGTCTGTTAACAGCAGATTCAAGTAATCCAATATCTCTAATGCGAAAGTCTGGAATTAGCGCCTGGCCAATCTCAATGACTTCCTCGAGGCTGAGATATTGGATTTCCTTACTCACTTTGCAAGACGCCGAAGGAGTTCAGCGTCTTGAGTTTTAATCTTCTCTATGCCCTTTAATAGCTTCTCTCTGCGCCTAGATGTATAGGCATCAATAGCTCTAAGAGCCGCCTCCTGCATAGAGATACCATCCTCAGCAGCAGCCTTCTTAAGCGCCTTTGTTTGCTCGGTGGATAACCGTAAATTCATAGCCATGGCCAAATGGTACCACCTTGGTACCACATCAAGAATCTTCATTTCTTGAATCCTCTCTCTTATGTAGCCCTCTCTTTGGAGGCGGAGTATTGACCTTTAATTACTGGCAGAGCTAAAAGTCAATTTCAAGCGGTTTGAGAGCATTGATCTAACATCGATTCAGCGAGGTGCTTCTGTAACAGTTTCTACTCTTATAAAGGATACAAAAGGCGTCTTAATTTCTGTAGAAGCACGTGATTGGCACACCCTACAGGCTCAGATCACAACCTTGGCTAACACAGTTGCCAAGATTGCAACGAAGGTCAAGGCGTAAAGCCTTAATCCTCCAAAGGAAGTACTCAAAGGGTTCCCAGAGATGGGGGGGCCTTCGGGCTTTTAGATCAGTATTTGAAGTTTCTATTTATCCTTGGATGCTGGAGCTGGCTTGAAGCCTCTCTGCCATTAGCGCTCCAGCTTGCAGCCATCGCAATATCTCTTCATCTGGAATTGGTTTCTCGCCTGCTACGACAATATAGAGCCCGGTGAAATACATCCCGCTATATTGATAGATACCAAGAAGTTGTCTAGCAGATATACCTGTGCCAATAGTTGCTCGAACTACGACCCGTGATTTTTCATCAACCAATTTAGCGTTGCTTTTTGGCAACGCTTGGACTGAGTAATCAGTAAAGGTGCCATTATCACTTCCACCCTTATTGGCAACGCAGGCTTCATAGTTCTTCTTTAGCTCAGCTAACGCAGCACTTGCTGCGTTAGCGCTCTTATATTTAACTGATTCAGAGGAGAGAAAGAGGTAGGGCGAGCCAACCTTTGTCACTGAAATTTGGCGCCGTATTTCTCTACCGATCTCAGAGGGATAGCTAGCAGAGCAGAGATCTAGAGTTGGATCAAGAAGAGTTGTTCCTCTCGCCATAGGAAGAACAGTCCAATCATCTGTGAAATCCTCTTGATTAAAGCCAAAGCGGCTCATTGCTTTTTGAACCGGCTCATCAAGTGATGGATCTGGAAACTCTGGACCCTTAGTAATCTCTTTAAACTCTCCCGCTTTAGTTTCAAATTTAGCTAGCCCGCCAAAGACAAAGTTACGACCAGAGACTCTGATAACTTTATTTCTAGCCCCTAGTGTTACTGAATCAGAGATACGAAGAATCTGCGCTGTTGAATTAGCAACCTTTGCTGCAACTTTGCCAGCAACTAATATCTCAGCAGATCCCTCGCCAATTAAGGCTGAAATGCTGCCATTAACGCTCATTGATGCGCTGCACTTTCCAGAGCACTTAAGCGCTCCAGCTCCATAAGCTATTGGCGCTGGGCTCCACTTGCCAGTGCGCCTAGATTTTGAGGTTTCAATAATGGATGAGGAAAGAGAGATATCCCCTGCCATGCCATTTCCTAGGCAATCAAATACTTGAGCGCTTGCACTTATTGAGCTTCCTGTTGGCAGTGAAAATGTTGGCGAGCTCTTAGCCTTTGATCTTGATAGCACAAAGCCCTCTTGGTTATGCAAGATTGTTGAACATAGTCCAATTCCCTCATCACGAAGGCCAGACCAGGTAAAAGTTGTCTGCTTCGGGTCAATGAATGAAACCTTAAGATCAGAGGTAATTATTGGGCTTCCTCTATCAACATAGGCTCTGATGCTCTTTGACCAGGGGCTCTTATTGCCCCAGACATCAGTTGCTCTGAGAGCGATGTTGTAATCACCCTCTGGAAGATTCTTTAGATAGACAGTTCTTTGTGGTGTGAAGGGATTTAAGTAAGTTGGTGAGAAATTCTTATCATCGCTTGACTCAACAGTTGAGACTTTGCCATTAATATCTATCTCAAATCTAGCGATTGCGCTCTCGCCATCGTCATAGCCCGTTTTGATGATGGATAAGTCAGGATAGCGCCAGAGGCTTGAATCAATGATTTCTGGCGCTGGAGGTGGAGTTGTATCCGCAATTCTCTTGATAGTGACTTTGACTCGTTTTTCATTTGTCGATTGTGTGGCTGTAATGGTGATATTGCCTCCAGAGATGCTTCCCGCCTTGCCAAGAGTGAGCGACATCGAGCCTGAAGATCTGCCTGCCATGGAGTAGGTGTAATCATCAAAATTCATCATCCAGATATCTGTTCCTACGCCAGGATTTACCGGTACTTCTAGACGATCATCTGGATTAGGACTTTCAATCGCTGATGCTGGTGGTGGATCGGTGCGATAGATGACGAGCCCAGACCTATAAGAAACTCCTGACTTGGGACGGCGATATTCAATCCAATAAGTAGATTTTCCATCACGAAGGAAGATTGCCCTCTTTCCATTCACAACATCTGTTGCGCTTAATTCAATATCTTCATTAAGCCAGGATTGGGCAATTTCTTCTTGATCAAGTAACCCCATCCGCCACTGGTGATAGGTCGAGAGAGTCGAGGTTGTATCCACATTTCCCATGACATCAATGGTTCCGCCGTATTCAACGGCCTTGCAATCTCGCGTCCATAGCCCATCAGCTCTAGTGGGGCCACAATTAATAAAGTTGCTATGTCCTAGCCCCAAGTTGTGGCCAAGTTCGTGGGTGATAACAAAGGCGCTAGCTGTGTTATGAAGCATCATCACCCCACCTTTGCTGGATGGACTTCCGACTTGAGCGCGCCCCATCCAGATACAACCCGCGCTTGGCGCATGAATGATGAGATAGCGATCGCTCCAAGATGTGATTCCTAAACGTTTATATGTCTCAGCCTGTATTTCGCGCATAAAGGAGACGAACCCTGGAGCGTCGCAATCAAGGGGAGCGCTTAATCGAATAGCAGATTCCAAAGTCTGACCATAGGTAAAGTTGATTGCTCTAGCTTTCAGATCTCCTTCATTGGTGGTGAAACTCCGCCAACTAGGTGAAACGACATTGGTAATTGAATCTCTGATTTCGCTCAAGGAATTGCTAGGCCTTGGAGCTCCAGCCCAAGTAATTTGAGCGATATCAATCGATCGAGTATCGAGGGCTTGCGCTTGGGAAACTGGTGCGAGCACTGCGAGGAACAACGCAACTACAGCTATTAGCGATACTCGAATTCGCCTCATTGCGCGAGCCTAGCAAGTAACTATAAAGGTGGAGTATCTAAGGTTTCTCACCAGATGCCCACATATTTCCCAGGGGCACTGAAATTTTCACCTTCTGCAATATCCGTCCAAGCCCGCTATTTAGTATGCCGAGCTTGACTCGATTAGGAAGTGGAATCAGATGTACAAGATAGGAGAGAGAGTAGAGATTGCGGTAGGAACCGGTGCGTATATTTACCAGTCCTGCTGTCTTGAAGAGTTCTGCAACAGTCTTCTTCGTATATAGGTAGGTATGTTCAACATCAACAATAGGAGACTTTCTGCGGAGCAACTTTGAAGACCAGGAATTGAAGTTATGTACTGCCACGACAAATGTCCCACCGGATTTAAGTGCGGATGCACAGACTTGTACTGTGCCAAGTGGATCTGGCAGATGGTCCATGACGTGGAACATCGCGACAATGTCATGACTATTGTCTGGCACTAATCCTGGCCTCATCATGTCGATTATTGTGTTCTGCTTTATATCTGGTCTTGAAGCATTAACTGCCTCGATACTTGGTTCGACTGCGTGTGCGCTGGAGAATCCAGCATCAAGAGCTGCCTCCAAATAGAAACCATTTCCACCGCCCACCTCTAGAACTGAGCCGGATAATTTCTTTGGAGCTAATGCTTTCTTAGTGATGTAAACATAAGCACGCTTCAAACCGTTAACTTCAGAGGAATAATCAAAAGTACTCTTTTCATAGAGATCTGCTAAGTCAACATTGAGAATCGGATCAGAACGCAGCAAATCACAGTTACGGCACTTTACCCATTGATAGTACCTACGATCTGGCAGGCGCCGAGCTGAGAAGACTTCTACTGAGAAGGTACTCTCATCAAGGCTTGCTTTATAGACCACATCGGCGTTACCTGCAGTTCCACATATTGCACATTTAGTGGAAATGAACTCCATTTGCCCCTCCTGCTAAAACTAAATTCTCTTGGCTGCGCGGCCAGACCGTACACCACTGATGTCCGAGAATGCATAAGTGCCACACAGTGTCTGATTATCAAATTGGAAGAGCGCAGCACCCTCATCGCTTAAGATCAAATAATCAGGCTTAACAACTTCCAAATACTCACAAGTGACCGTCACAGTCTCTTGTGACATATATAAGTCAAAGGGACTATTGAGAATTGCGGCAGACTTTATACCCGTTGCATCTGAAACATAATTTGAGGAAGCGCCAAAGAAAGCAATCGTGGCGTTATTGGCTTTTGCAAAATCAAGACCAGCTCTAGCATCAGATATAGATGCAGTAATAGTTGGCTTTGGCCAGCGAGGGGAAGCGTTGCCTTGATTGATTCGATCTAACTCAATACTTGGATTGGGCAGTAGGAGCAAGGTCGAAAGTGGAAGCGATATAACAAGCGTCACGACTAGCGAGTGTCTTGCCTTGGTGGAGACCAGAGCCCCTGAACTGAACTCTTGAGAAGTGCGACCCTCTTTCTGCCGCAAATACAGCAGTGATCCAACGAGTGTTCCTAGAGAAATCGCAATTGGTAAGAAGAGAATCTGCATCTGACCACTTGCATAGGATCGATTTAAATAATAACTAAATCCAAGAGTGCTCCATGAAGCAAATAGGAGACCAAGAACGCCATTTGAGTAAATTCGAACGGAGATTTCGCCTTCCAAGTTTTGAGAAATACGGAGCAAAAGAAGATGGGCCACCACAAGAGCGATGATAAGGGGAAGGATCACAAGAACGGGTCCTGGGGTTCTCATATTCTCGGCCCCAAAGCCTGATCCAAATTGGCGAGCAAAGAAAGCAAAGTAGTCGTAATTAATACTTTTTCCTGCAGCTAGAGAAATGACTTGGTATGTAAGAAAGCCAGGGATGAATCCAGAAGCTAGAAAAATCAATGAATTAACCTTAGAAATTCCCTTTCGGAAAGGAATGATTGAAAGAATGACAAAAGTGGTGACTGTTGCTGCAATTCCAAAGTCTTGTGACGACCACATTGTCCATCCAGTGACAATTCCAAGGATAAAGAATCCGATTCGCGATTTATTGCCAACCATACGAGGTGAGGTAACAACCCAAAGCACAAGAGCAAAGAGAAGTACTCCAGGCAGAATTCGAATTGATAGCCCCGATAGTAGAGAAGCAATGGAGCCCATAAATCCCTCACGTATCGGAAACTGAGTGACGGCGGTAAATGGCACTACCAATAGAATTGCCGGCACGATTGCTTTAGATGGGAAAGTTTGCCGCACCAAGATCACGCCTATGGCGATTGCAGCAAAAGTTGCAAAGACCATCATTAGAAGTAGAGATTGAGCTACTTCATCGGTATCGCTTGAAGTAAAGAGAGCCGCAAAGAAGGTATAAACCGTTTGGTATTGTGGAATGAAACTTTCAAAGGGCCAATTTCCAGCACGAATAGCCATCACTTCATTTAGAACATACTCTGAATGGTCGGGATCAATAATTGACTTGGAGTCTTGAAAGAATGACAAGCTCGCAAGAGAAATCGCTGCCAGAGCGATAAGAGAGAGAAGCGCTTTCCAAGCCTTATTTAGGTTTTGCCAGTCCCAGACTTTCCAAACGATGAGAGCTATTGCCAGTAGGAGTGCTAGGGCAAATGGACCAAAACCAAGCCAAAGACGATTAGACAAAACGACTCCATTTATTGGGTCGTGTTCTTCAATTCCACCAACACCCAAGAGTATTCCAGCAAAGGCAGCTATAAGAGTAATCAAATCAAGGCGAAAACTCTTTGTTTTGAGTAGAAAAATAGAGACAAAGCCCGCGATACCCACGACAATCGCAGTTGCGAATATGAGCTTGTCCCATGTTTCAGATCTATCTCCTGAACGCATCAGTTGAAGAGTCAAAGTAGAGAGTGCAACAATGCCAAAAACTTTCGAAAATATTATGAGAACTTGATCGCTATCCTGTAGAAATAAATTCTTTCTCTTGGACACTATTTATTTCCTTCAAAATTAACTCTTTCCACTTCAAACATTGGCGGTTTACGTCTTACCTGTCCGTGGATACTCAAGACATACTCTCCGATGATGCCAAAGAAGAGTAGCTGGATGCCGCCAAATAGGAATATAGAGACGATGATTGTGGGAATTCCAACAGGAGCGCCATCACGATTAATAAGGAAAGCTACAAATGTCGCGATAGCGCCAAGAAATCCGAGGATAGAGAAAAAGAAGCCCGATAGAAGTGCAAGGCGAGCAGGAATCCTGCTCGTTGATACAAAGCCATTGATTGCCTGATCAATAAGATCAATAAAGGAATTCTTGGATCGACCTCGCTCGCGGCGCACCCAGGTATACGGGATAGAGCTTGATCTGACTGCAGTCTGAGCAATAAGTCCACGGATGTAGGGATAGGCATCATCGACAGAGAGGATGGATTGGATGACTCGTTTATCAGCTAACAGAAACTCTCCAGAATTGAGAGGGATAACAGCATCTGCGAAACGGCGGATTAAGCGATAGTAGGTGTCGCGCATCTTTCGCATAATCCATGATTCTTCTCGGTTTGCGCGAACGCCATAGACCACCAAGTCACCAGATTCCCAGTTTGAAACAAATTGCGGGATTACCGATGGCGGATCTTGAAGGTCTGCTGGAAGAAGTGGAATGACAGCATCTCCGGTGGCGCTTTTCATCGCGTTCCACATATTTCTAAAGGGTCCGACATTGCGGCTATTGGAGATGACCTTGACGTTTTGATCCTGGGCGGCAATCTCTTTGAGTCTGACCAAAGTGCCATCGGTGGATGCGTTATCAGCGAAGATATGTTCGTATCTGTAGTTCGGCAGAGATTGAGTTATTACTTCTTTGACCGCTTGATAACACTCACGGACATTGTTCTCTTCGTTGTAGCACGGAGTGATGATGGAAATCTTCTTCATTTCATCATCTCCTGATACTTAGTGATTTGCTGATCGAGTGCTTCAAGCGGGGAGGTCTTCGCTGCTTGAAGTTCCCACTCTATGCTCCACTTTATTGAATCTTTGGCATCAAGCAGGTTTTCCCAGGCTAATTCTTCGCGTGCGCGCTCTGAGGAGAGCCAAAGCAGAGTTGATTCATGAAGAGAGTCCTCTATGGGACGGTGAAACCAGCCTGGGTTATTTGGCCAGAATTGGCAGGCAAGATCTGACATCTGGCCCACGGTTAACTTTGAATTTTCAGAGGGGCCGAAGTTATAGGCGCTGGAGAGTTTCTCATTTTTGAGAATTTTCGAGGCAATGGCTAGATATCCAAAGAGCGGGTCAAGGACATGTTGCCATGGACGAAGAGAGCGAGGATTTCGTATTGCTACTTTTTCATTTTTCTTAAAGCCGCGAATCAAATCAGGGATGAGTCGGTCTTCTGCGTGATCGCCACCACCAATGACATTTCCTGAGCGAGCGGCCACAATCTTCTTTGATCCTGAGATTGTTGCAAGATTTTGCCAGGCGGTCACAACCATCTCCGAGGCAGACTTACTCGCGCTATATGGGTCAGTTCCACCCAGGGGTTCATCTTCGCGATAACCATCAGACTTTTCGACATTTTTATAAACTTTATCCGTTGTAACTGCAACAACTCCGAGAGCTGAGTCAGATTCCAAAGCAGCCTGAAGAACGTGCGCTGTCCCCATGACATTAGTTCCGAAAGTTTCTATCGGTTCGCGATAGGAGCGACGTACTAAGGGTTGAGCTGCCATGTGAATGATTACATCGGGCTTGGTTTTAGCGATAAAACGAGTGACTTTCTTACGATTATTGATGTCGATATGTTTTTTTTCAACGAAATCTAGCTTCTCTGTACGCTCATAAAGTGAACCAGATTCAGCAGGCAGAGCCACCCCAATAACTTGGGCCCCAGCGTGATGAAGAATTCGACTGAGCCACGCGCCTTTAAAGCCAGTATGCCCAGTGATGAGTACTCGAACGCCTGAAAAGTTCTGGAGATTTACTCCCGACTTAGACATGAATCGTTACCAATTCTTCCAAGGTGCCTTTGAAGTGCTCCACAGTTCATTTAACTCTTGGGTTTCGCGATAAGTATCCATGGGTTGCCAGAATCCAGTGTGTTGATAAGCCATGAGTTGGCCATCCTTAGCGATATTTTCTAGCGGCTCTCGCTCAAGTACGCATTCGGCATCGAGGTAATCAAAGACCTTCGGCTCGAAGATGAAGAAGCCTCCATTTATCCACTGTTCTGCTTTGGGTTTTTCGGCAAATCTTTTCACTTGATTTGCAGAATCAATTTCCATCGCGCCAAATCTTGAGGTGGGCCTAACAGCTGTGACTGTTGCTAGCTTTTTGTGGCGGATATGAAAATCGAGAAGTTTTGGAAGATTGATATCTGCTAGACCATCCCCGTAGGTGCAGAGAAATCTCTCACCTTTGACATGATCTCTAATTCTAAAAATTCTTCCACCAGTCATTGTGTTGAGACCAGTATTTGCTAAGGTGATTTTCCAATGCTCTTCTTCGGATTTGCTATGTTGGAAAGAGGGGCCATCTTGGCCGAGCTCAATGGTGATGTCGTTGACTCGAGCTTCGTAGTTGAGGAAAAAATCTTTGATGTAATCTCCCTTGTAGCCAAGGCAAATGACAAAGTCATTTAGATCTTGGCAGGAAAGATTTTTCATGATGTGCCAGAGGATGGGGCGACCACCGATTTCGACCATTGGTTTGGGGCGATATTCAGTTTCTTCACGAAGGCGGGTACCCATTCCGCCTGCCAGGATTACTGCCTTCACTGCGCGCCCTCTTCTTTCGAGATGAAATGTAGGGCTAATTCTAATGGTGCGGAGAGAAATGACACTCGATACTCCTATGAAAATGAGATACTTACCGCCAGAATGAGCCGTTTAAGCCTCGAAAAATAAGAAGAAAAGGGCAACTTTGACCGTGGAGAAACAAGAGCGAATCGCGAAGGACGCGGCTGAACTGGCATTTCAGGCTCGCCAAGAGATTCTGAAAATGACCTCAATAGCAAAAGCATCTCATGTCGGCTCTGCTCTCTCAGTCATCGATATTCTCGCAGTTCTCTATTCAGGTATTGCTGATGTCAATGCTCAATATTTAAATGAGAGCAATCGGGACATCGTAATTCTTTCTAAAGGCCATGCGGCATCTGCAATTTACTCAGTCTTAGCGCTTAAAGGATTCTTTTCACTTGATTGGCTAGCAAGATACTGCGGAAATGGCGCACCACTTGGTGGTCACGTCACATCAAAAGGTGTTCCAGGTGTTGAGCTCTCAACTGGCTCTTTAGGGCACGGACTTCCCTATGGATTAGGGATTGCACTATCCCGTAAAAGGAGTTCTATATCAGGTCGAGTCTTTGTAGTGATGTCCGATGGCGAGTGTGATGAAGGAACAACATGGGAATCTGCGCTTCTGGCACATCATCATGAGTTAAATAATTTAACGGTGATTGTTGATCGCAATGGCATCCAATCACTCAAGGAGACTGAGGAGACGCTCAAACTAGAACCCTTTGCTGAAAAGTGGAGGGCGTTTGGATGGGATGTTCACGAAATCGATGGACATAATTATCAAGAATTAACAAAGCGCCTCACACAACAATCACGACCTACAGTGGTAATTGCGGAGACCACTAAAGGTAAGGGCGTGAGCTTCATGGAAAATTCAGTGCTTTGGCATTACAGACCACCCAATGAAGACGAACTCGCCAAGGCCTTGTCGGAAGTTGTCGATCAATGAGAGATACATTTGTTGACACGCTCTTAGCTGAGGCTCAAAAAGATCCTAGCGTCGTTCTGATTACAGGTGATCTGGGATTTGGTGTTTTAGAGAAATTTGAAAAGGCTTTGCCTCAGCAATACATCAATGCTGGTGTTGCAGAACAGTCAATGTTGGGCTTGGCAGCTGGCATGGCTTCTACAGGAAAGCGCGTCTTTGTTTACAGCATTGGTAATTTTCCTACCGTGCGGGCGCTAGAGCAGATTAGAAATGATGTCTGCTACATGAATAATCCTGTTGTCATTGTTTCTGTAGGTGCGGGTTACTCCTATGGAAGCCAGGGCTACACCCATCATGCTCTCGAGGATATTGCCGTGATGCGGGCCCTTCCGGGGATGGATGTGCTCACGCCCGCAGATCCTTATGAAACTGTAGCTTTAACAAAATATCTTGTATCGACGAAGAGACCTTCATATCTTCGCCTGGGTCGAAGCGGGGAGAAGCAACTCAATAGCTCTGCTCCTACTCTCAAAGCGGGTGAACTGAATGCGTTGCTAAAAGGCAACGATGGTTCCATTCTCTTTACGGGTGCTATCGGAACACTTGCACTCCAGGCTCAAGAAACTTTGAAATCAAACGGAAAGAATGTAGGTGTTTACTCTGTTCCATTTCTTTCATCTCTCAAACCTGAATCATTAAAGGAAGTTGCAGCAATAGGGCCGATTGTGACGATTGAGGAGCACTCAACGCGAGGTGGTCTAGGTAGTGCGCTATTAGAGCTTGCATCGATAAGTGGTATTAATTCTGACATCAGGATTATAGGTGTCAGCCAACATAACTTGGCCGAAATTGGCGATCAAAGTTTTCTACGTACCAGCAATGGACTTACAGTTGAGAAGATTGTGGAGAGATTTAATTTCTAATTGGCAGGTTAAGAAAAATCTCTTGGCTGTCTTTCTTGCGCAACGATACATCAGTCTTGTGATTCATCCAGTTGATTAGATGGGCAATGCCATCCTTTAGCGAAATCTCAGGTTTCCATCCAGCGGCAGTTAATGATTCGCAGGCAGGTGCAAGCTTCATTACCTGATCTTCTCGATACTTAAGATCGCCAAAACCAAGTAATTCTGTTTTATTCAGGGCTATTCCAATCTCTTTGGCAACATCGGAGACTTTCACAGTTTCAGGATTTCCCACGTTCATGATTCCTTTAATACTCGGAGTTTCTATCGCGGTTTCGAAGGCTCGAGCTAGATCCAAAGCGTGAAGGTAGCTCCACTCTTGCTCGCCGCGTGTGAGAGGCATTCTCTTTCCAGCCAGTAGCGCATCGATCGTTGCTGGCATTAGCCAGTCGTTTGAATCAAGCGCGCCGTAGGTAGAGAAGATGCGAGCCCAGACAAATCTAGATGCAGTACCTTCGAATTTTTCTGACATTAAGGTACGAGCTTGAACTTTTGCTTCACCATAAGCTGTAGTTGGCGAATCGGCTTGGCTCTCATAAATAGTTTCATTGATCGGTCCCAGCTCTGCCTGGCTGCCCGTGCCAATTACTAACGGGACGTTACTCACTTGATTACAAAGTTCTTCTAAACGATCGATATTTCTAAATTGAGCAGAATCGTTTCGGTCTCGATTTGAGACCCCTGACCAATCAAGAGATATCCATGCATCCGCGTTGATACTTGAGATATACGAACCCCAACTACTCTCCTGCATCGCTGCAATTTCCAGAGATGAAATTCCTTGCAATCGATATTGCGAAGAAGTCGGCCTTACTAGCGCGATTACTTCATGGCTGGTGGAGAGCACGCGGCATATCCATGATCCTAGAAAGCCACTTGCACCACTGACAACTATTCTCATTTATCTGTTTTAAGGAGCGGGTTACCGCCGATGAATCGCTCTGGAACCTCAAATCGAGGTTGGCCCACTGCATCCATAGCAGCATAGAAACGCTCCCTTGGCGCAAGAGCTGCAAACTCAGCTGTTGAAATAGTTGATCTAAAGACCCGTAAGCCGTATTTATTTAAGGAGGGAACTGTAATTTCTCCGCCCCGACCTGCACATGCGGTGTCGGCAGCAAAGCAGAGAATTCGTAATTCTTTGTCGATGCGCGTATCTATGCGCTGGTCATTTGGGGCTTTGGAAATCCAGTGCACATTTCCGATTACTCCCAAGAGATTTGAAATGGCGCGATAGGAAGTCAAATAGTTGTAATTTTCGAGCTCGGCTTGGGCTTCTTTATCTTTATAGACTTCAAGTTGCTTATAAGGCATTGAGAATTCAGCTTTTTTGTAGAGACTTGAGTTCGCAGATGTTGCACTGAGTGCAGCAACTAGAACAAATGAGATGGGGGTTGCAAGTCCATACCAGCCCTTGAGTGTGGTTAATTTAGAACGATTAGTTTTGGCCCCACTCTTAATCGCAAACTTTTCGCTAATAATGAGAAAGAGCATCGGCGACATATAGGTTGAGACTTTTACGAAACTATAATTACTCTTAATTCCAGTATTTGCTGCCCAGAGCGCGATGAGTCCTCCCACCATAAATATGGCAAGACCTAGAGCTGAGAGAGCTTTATCCGTTGCGTTCTTAGACTTAATACCTTTCACAACGAAATAGAAGAGGGAGAGCGAGACAATTCCACCAATAAGTAAATACAGTGGATCGCGAGGCTTACCCATATCTTGAGTCCAAATATCAAGTATTCCCAGAATCTCACTAGGGAGTGGCCAATAATTGAATTCGATACCTGTTCCTGCTGCCAGCGTAAGGCGGATGGGCATCGTGGAGAGAGCGGCAAATGCATAGGGAGCCACAGTTATTGCTGCAATAATGCCGCCGATAGATACAACTTTTATAGCTTGGATTGCATAGGATTTTCCGACAATGAAGTAGAGCAGAGCTGCTGACAAGAAGAATACAACTGCCATAGTCATACTCGAATCGATATACGTGACTGCGTTTCCTAACCATCCAAAAGCAGCCAATAATATGAGCGTCCAAGTTAATTGTTTACTCACTTGATTACGCGACTGAAGGACAATAGACATCACAAAAACAAAGGAGAGCAGAGCAAGCCCTGGCAGAGCCCAAGCTTGGGCCATACCGCCGTTAAATACCTGCACAAGCAGTGATGCCGAGGACATTGAACCTAGAGCGAGGATTACTCTTAATATGGGCCGATTACCCATCAAGGTTGAGAATGCGTAGACAATAAGTCCCAAAGAGACCAGGCCAGCGGTGAGGACCAAGCCTTGCTCGGCAATTATCCAACGCTGATCTATACGTAGAAGTTGTGCGAAAGGAACGCTTAATCCCCATCTTGTGCCATAGACCATGTAGTCATAACCGGCTTGGTCTTGCATCGAAGGCAATTGATAAAGGTGATAAACGGCATCACCAAGATTCTTATCGCCTAAGAAATTTAAGAAATTTTCACGTGCTTCAAACCAGGTAGATCCATTTCGACGTTGCGCCAAAACTGTCATCAGGTTTTGGGGGATATCCGGACCGCCACCCGCTGCGATACGAAGGTTTTTAATTCCATCCCAGTATGGCTTAGCAAGCAATACTGCATAAACAGGAATTAACAAGAGCGAAAAATCGGATTTAGAAAACTCTTTCCAAACTGTCATTCCCGCCCGAGTACCGGCCTTGAGCAGTAATAAAAGGGAGAAGACAAATAAGCCGAGAAGAATGTAAATATAAAAATCTGCTCCTATGAGGCCATAAGACCATGAGGCAGCAATGCTTGAGATAGCAAAACCAATGCCGATAGATAGCGCCAAAGCTATGGGGCCGCGATTACTACTATCTGAAAGTACCCGCGTGAAATAACCCGCAACGGAAAAACCAAGAAGTAGCGCAAGGGCGATTGTGACTATAAGAATTGCAAGAAGCGTGAGCATGGCTGCCTTCCAACGGGTGATTTATATAGGCGCCATTATGGCTGAAGGCCCGGTCCGTTTATAGGACCGAGCCTTCAGATTTGAGCTTTATGGCGTTATTACGCCTTGACCTTCTTTGCAATCTTGGCAACTGTGTTAGCCAAGGTTGTGATCTGAGCCTTTAGGGCTG
>Ga0315903_10005299_pt1 | contig 16871 bp, 35 predicted proteins | sample LakEriMetagenome_7_FD_203524 | JGI IMG/M metagenome (GOLD analysis project Ga0315903, IMG submission 203524) | Freshwater fungal communities from buoy surface, Lake Erie, Ohio, United States - Buoy 2 MA119 | ecosystem: Environmental > Aquatic > Freshwater > Lake | place: USA: Lake Erie, Ohio...
GTTCCGCCGCGTGGCTTTTTGAATGGGCCAGGCACACGATACATGATCGTTGGAAAGTCAGTCATTTCTTTTTTGCCTTTGGTTTCTTGGCAGTCTTTGCAGACGCCACGAATGCTGCCTTGGTTGGCGCACCCTTGCTGCCGGGCTTTCTCATGCGTTCAGGCGTTTCGCCAGCAGCCTTCTGCCGTGCAATCCGCTTACGCTTCGCATTGATATTTGCGTAAAGGCCGGGCTTCATTTCTTTTTCCGCTTCGGTGCCTTGCTTGGCTTACCCGCTTTCATAGCGGCATCGCGTGCAACGTTGAGAGCAATAGCGATGGCCTGCTTTTTCGGGCGACCAGCCTTTTCTTCCATCTTGATGTTTTTACCGATGCTTGAACGGCTGTAACCTTTTTTAAGCGGCATCTCATTTGCTCCTTGATGAAGGTAGGGGGAAGCCGAAGCCTCCCCCTGTTTAGACTTACGTCTGGTTGAAAAGCAGGATGCCTGCCATTTCGGGGTTCGTCATGACAACGCCGTAGAGCGTATCCAGCGTGTAAAGCGTCTGGAAGGTCAACGGATCGAACTTCTTGGTCATGACCAGTTCGATACCCTGATCGGTCGAAGCACGCATTACGTCAACGCCTGCGCCATCAGGAACAGCATAACGGCCCGGAAGCAGTTCAATGCTGTCCTTGCGCCAGAACGGGTTAATGTTCGAAGCAGCAATGTTCAGGAAGTTGATCGGAGCAGTTGCCGAGGTCGATGCAACGTACACGTTCTGATACTGCTGTTCAGCATCAGTTGGAGACGAGTTTGCACCGATGATCGGGGGGCTGATCGTCATGGTCGTGCCACTATCAATCGAGATCACGCGGAACGTTTTCAGTTCGCCCGTGCTACGCTTGGTGATGTGGTGAACCGCTTCGATGCCGTCGATGGTGAACGAGTCGCCAGCAAGAACGCCAGTTGTCGAGGAGACAGTGACGGTCTGATAGCGGTTGTCCACGTTGAGGACGCCAGCAACGCTGTTGGTGGTTGCCTGCGGAACGTAACGCACCTGAGCGCCGTTGGTGGCGATGGTACGGCTTGCCGAGTTTGCAGCGCAACGGTTGGCATAGTCGAGCTTATAGGTCTCGAAGCCAGCCACGGGGCCAACATATGAACGCTCGTAAGCGTTAGCCGACTTGTTGCCGGTGAACGAACGAGTCGCCACAGCCAAGTTGCCAGCCATGCCGTTGTAATCGCGGCTCGACAGAGCGAGGTAGCGATCTTCAGCCATAACACCCTGTTCGTTCATGATGCTATCGCACAGAGCAATATCATCATAGTCGCCAGCGGGGGTTGCCACGGGAACAACGAGCGTGCCCTGAGCAGCAGCCAAGTCCATAACCGACAGGTTAATGTCCGAAGCAAGCTTCTGCTTTGCAGCATCGCCCAGGCGACCTTCCTGCAATGCGTCACGCAGTTCGAGAGCATCCATCTGCCAAGCCGAGCACTGGCTGAAGCCAAGCGTCGAAGGAACCGAAAGCTGCGTCATCGTCGAGATGTTCGAAGCAATCGTGGTGCCGACAGTACGGCTGAACGACTGAGCGATGTAGGGCTGCGGACGCCAGATGGTGTCACGAGCGCGTTCCATCGTCACGCCGTTGGTGTTGTATACGTTGATGTTCTTCGAGAGAATCAGCGCATCGTTGAAGCCTTCGAGGATGTTTTCAAAGGCGACAATTTCTTCTTTTGAAAAGGCGTTAGCCATTGTCTTAACTCCAAATTAGGTTTTCTTGCCGCGCTTATAGGCCATGACCTTTGATAGATCGCCGGTCTTAAGAGCCTCTTCACGCAAGCGTTCAAGGGTGGAATCCACACTGCCTGAAATGCGTCCGCCTCCAGTGGAGATGGTGCGTTCAGGTGATGCGGCTGCTTTACGGTTCGTTACTTTCAACTGAGTCTCCAGTTTCGCTACCGCAAAGGCGAACTTCACGGGGTCAGTAATGGAAGAAAGTTCCTTGGCCTTAGCTGCGTTCTTGCCAATTGCGTAAACGAGCAAAGCTGGATTGTCGGAGCCTTGAAGCACAATCCCTTGCTGCGTGATGTTGAAGGTATCCAGAGCCGTAGCTTCTGCATCTTCATAATCGCGCACCCTGAGAGTGGCTTTGGCCTTTTCATAGTCTTCGAGCTTCTTCTGCCATGCTGCGGACTCTGCCTCTTGGGCTTCTCGCTGGCTGGCTTCGGCTTGATCGGCTTCGCGCTTGCGCTCATACCAATTAGCTATTTCTTGCTCGAAAACGTCTGAATCGTAATCGCATCCTTCAAGCGTAGGCTTTGCACCTAATACGACCGGCTTGTTCTCAGTCGCACTTGTGGTCAGCTTGGCTTCGAGTTCACGGATGCGCTTATCCTTTTCCCGATTTGCCTTTCGCAATTCGCGCACCCATGCAGGCGCTTTGGTTTCTTCCTGTTGAGGCGGCGCTTCCTCACCAATGGAAATTACGACTTCATCCTCATCTTCAGTCTCAACATCGTCAGCGGCGGTATCGGTCTCACCAGCGTCAAAAGCTTCCTGATCAATTTCGATGACTTCATCAATCTCCGTGTCTGCCATATTCATAAGTTACCCCATTAACTCATCCGAATTGCGCGGCGGATGGAACCGCATTCATTTGTGGCTGGAGTGCAGCCCCAATCTTTTCTGCCGTCTCGATAGCCGACTTGCGCTGGTCAATGTCGATGTTCGAGATGGTCTCTGCTGTCTTGGCGCGGGTTTCTTCCGTGCGCGCCAAGCTATATTCTGTATCGGCCTGAGCCTTCCGTGCCAAAGCCTGAGCCTTTTCAGCCTCAGCCATTAGGAACATTGACTGCGGGTCAGGCTGTTGTCCCTGCATCATCATGGCTTCCATCATCTGGCGCTGTTCTTCCTCGGTGGGCTTGACAACGCCCATCTGAACGAGCTTCTTGCGGAAGAAGTCCTTAATGTCAGAGATGCCTTCACCGTCCATGTTCATAATCGCCATGGACTGAAGGATCATCTGTGTTTCAGGATCGCTTGTAACCTGCATCATGCCCGTCAGCGAACGGACGGTGGATTCGCGGCGACTGGTGAACGATGGGCCAACATCGACAGCAACGTCAAAGTTCGCTTGGCTTAGATCATTCTCATAAACCAATTCGCCAGTTTCAGCATCAATGGTCGGCTTCATCATCTCGATGGATTCAACCTGTTCCATCGCGCCGATTGACTTCATCTTACGCCCTTCTTCGACGTAAATGTCCTTAGCCATCGACAACCATATCTCACCGCAGCGGCGCATAGCTTTCGCCATGTTGGTCATGTAGATGAATGACTGCATGTCCAAGCGGGTCTGGATCATCTCAACAGCTTTACCGCTGATGTTGCTGACCATCTTGTCCGCTTGCTGGTTGTTGCCGAGGATCTCAGCCATATCCTGCTCGGTCAACTGCAAGAGCGCAGCCATCGCCGGAGGAATGTCGGAAGACTTGGTATAAGCAACAGGGCCAGCGGCTTGCGTCTCACCATTCGGGCCGGTGATCGGATTGACCAGCAGATAGGGATAATTACGGATATTATCCTCTGCCCACATCACTTGGTGACCAGCGACCTGGTCAGGAACGAGGATCGGCTTTTCAACGGATGAAAGCGCACTGATCTCACCCAGTTTTGAAAGCTGCATGTTCTTCAAGCGCTGCGGATCTTTGGCTAGGCGGACATGGCCCATGCAACGCTCGACGTTATCAACGAACCAACGCTTGCCGTAATAGGGAACAATCGGGATGTTCTTGCCTGCGATGTAGCCAGCATCTTCAAGAATGCCGCCACCGCTCATGATGTATTTGTGAACGCGGCGACGCTTCACCCGCTTCTGGCGAACCTCGATGGTTCCAACAGCCAGGAGCGTTTCTTCTAGCGTTTCGTCTGCATCAAAGTCTGCCTGCGTGTAGCGTTCTTCCTCGCCAGTGATGGTCTGGAATATGCGGATTGTCTCGCGCACTTCTTCAACGCGGTAATATTCGGCAACGAACACAACGTCGGGAGTGTCCCAGTCAAATTCAAACTGGTGAATTTCCTTCGGCCATGTGGTTGGATCGTCGTTCCATTCAGCCTGATAGGCTTCGCGGGTCATGGAGTAGAGGACGAAGCAATATTTAGCGTCAGACTTGTCCTGGCGCTTTGCGTCTAGATCGAAGAATACGCTGCTGTCAGCGTCATAGATCGGTTCGAAGCGGATGCGCTGCTTTTCATTCTCATCGTCTTCATCGTCTTCATAGACGGTACGCAGACGCCATGCACCGAAGCCACCGCCAACACCTTCCTCGAAAGCATTGTCGAAAGCTTCATCTGCAACGCTGTCCTGTTCGTCAGCGCGATACAATCCGTTGCAAGTCTCAGCCAACTTGTCGTTGCTGCTTCCGTCCTTGGATACGAAATCAACGCCGATGCGGTTGTTGCGGTATTCGTTGATGATACGAATGACGCTTAGGTGAACCTTGTTTACCTCAAAGCGTGGCTTGTTCTCGAACTGCTCACCGATGGGGCCTTCCCACTGTGCGCCAGCCAGTGAATAGAAACGGCGATCCTGAAGGCACTGCAAGCGTTCATCGCGCATGGATGACTGACAGCGGTCAAACTCAGTCAATGCCGCCTGATGCACATTGCCGAGCCGTTGTTCTCTATTCAGTCGAGCCATTTACCACCTGTTCACCGTTGCTAGAGGCTGGACCTCAACAGCCTTTTTAGGTGCTGCTCTACGACTTGCCTCGCACGCATAACGCAGCGCGTCTATTAAGTGATTATCACGATCTGCAAGAACTGGCAATACTGCGCCTGTCAGCGGGTCGGTCTTATAGCTGTAGCAGGATAGCTCATCAATCGTATGCTTGCAGCGGGGATGGACCACAATGTCATGCGACTTGAGCCATTCGATCCCTTCTTCAACAGACTTCGGGCCTTTGATTGCTGGCATGATCTTGGGGAAGCCGTGGCGCTGCATATGGCTAATTGTCTCAGGCCGGGCGCTGTCAGCAACGATAGGCCATTTCTCGGACTCTGGCACGGTCAGGAAAAGATCAGGCGTGTCCATAATTTCACAACCCACCCGATAGGCTTCATGATCGACATAGATCGTGCGTCCGATAACATGACAGCGGATTAGGACTGTCGGGTCTGAAGCAAAGCCCCAGTCAGCGCCGAAGCGATGCGTTGCGTCTTCAGGCGTGTCAAACTCCTCGATGCTCCAGTTGCGGAACACCCGTGCCTCGCTGTTGCTGAGATAGCCACCGAGCCAGACGTGCTTGTATTTGTCAGGATCGCGGCTTCGATCATATTCCATCTCGGCTTTGAGAACGTCAGGGAACCACGGATTGCGATCCCAATTAACGCGTAAAAATATTGTTTTTGGCGGCTTGGTTTCACCAACAAACATTACATCCACTGGATCGGTTTGGTTTTTAGGATTCCAAGTAAAATATATTTGGCTGCCAGGTTTGCGGATTGTTGGTATCAGGATGTCCAAGCTGGCTTGACTAACAGTCTGCGCCTCTTCCACCCAGCAGACATCAATGCCCTCGATTGACTTAATGCTGTCAATGTTTGAGCGCAGGCCAGCGAATAAAATTAAAGATCCATTTTGTCCGCGTATCTCTGTATCAGTTGACACAAAGAATTCTTGCAATCCAGCACGCGCAATGGTGTCATCAAGCAGCCGCTTCACAGAATCTTTGATTGATTTCTGGATCTCACGGGCGCACAAAATACGAAGCGGTTTAGATGCGGCGCGCAGAATCAACGTTGTAGCGACAGAATAACTCTTCGCGCTACCTCGGCCACCCAATAGGGCAAAATACCTAGCCTCCTCATCAAACAGGCTTTCACACCATTCTGGTAATTCAAGATTAGCCATGCGTTGGTTTTACAAAGCGAACGGTAACATCAGTTTTAATATCGCCATTGACGCTTAGCTTTGATGGAGCGTCTAGGCCGATCATTGCGTTGATGGCTTTAACAGCGTTCACCTTGTCGCTTGGCTTGGCGTCCTGGTCTACACCTTTGGCTATCGTGGAGAGAACATCAAGGCTGTCTGCCATAGTCCAAACGACACGTTCAGCGATTGCGGCTTTGAGTTCAGCAACCCTTCCCGATATATTCCCGTCAGCCATTAGCTCACAAGCGCGCTTATATGTGGTCTCAGGCTTAGTTGTAGGCTTCACATCAAAAGCTGCTCGATAAGCGTCAGCTTGGCTTTTGCCTTGTGCGACTTCTTGAGCAAATCGCTCTTGTTTGGGTGTCAATGCCATTGTCTCAGCTTCCATAAAAGGACTGGTAAAGCCACTATAGCAATTCCTATGCTACCAAACAAGCCGATGGCAGTCCAAAGTGCAGCGAGACCTAATGCGTCTCCCTTCGCCATCACATCACCCCATAGTGCTGAAGGTAGAACTTCGCCCAGGCGTCTGTTGGGTAACGCTCGGCTTTCCAGTTATCGCGTAAAGCAGCCTTTGACATTTTGCCTCGTTTCCATCTGTCTAGGTCTATCAGAAATTTTGTGCGGCTATTCGGGTTTGCGGAGCCTCTGGACATATCCCTCACCCTCTCGACGTAGCAACCCAGTCTCTACGCAAATGCGTTTCCAGCGCTCTGGCTTTGCGTCGATCACGGATTGATCAACTGGGCCATCGCGTAAATCAGCAACGAACTGATCGAATACCGACTGCGTGAAGTCTTCGCACTTACGCAAGGCTCGATCTTTGCGTGTCGGTGGCGTCCGATATTCACCTAAGAAGCTTAGGCATTGGCGCGGCGTGGGGAACCAGTCCAATTCGCGGCAAGCCCTCTCGGTCATGTAGGACAAAGCTTCCTTGCTATATCCGCCGAGCAATCGAACATAAACCGCGAACCGCTTCTGCCCTGTTGCCTCATCAATGTTTTTCGCTGGCAGGGTTGCTGCGATGAATTCAAGCTGCCGAGCAATCTCTTGCGGACTTGCCAGATCCGCTTCAGCGGGGAGCGATAAGGCGAGTTGGCGAAGCTTGTCGCATTCCTCCATCGTCATCAAAGGTTGGGAAAGCATCCTCTCGATTTCCGACTTCGCGGAGGACAGAGAGGAAGCCATCGGCTTGTTTTCTGTTGCTTGCAGAATTGTTTTGACTGCTGCTGATATGTGCATTTTGCCTGTCCTTAATTTCGTAGAGGTCTGTCCATCCGTTCATCGTGCTGCGATCCAGCACCTCGGCAATATCCTGTCCAGCGTGACGCATTTTATCCAGTTTGCTTAAAGCTCGCGTGTAACCTCTATCGGTTAAGGGTTTCTTAAGCTTTAACCTCATATCAATCCAACCATACCAAGCGTCCAATGGCATCCAGTCAGGGATATAAATTGAACCCATTTTGTTAGGGGGACTATAGGGGGTTATATCATCTGGTTTAATATCTGTGTTTATATCTGGTATAGGTTCGCCCTTCTGGTCATTTTCATTTGACCTTTTGGGCAAATCGGATTTTCCAATAGGGCAAGTCGGTGCATACCATTTTGTTCGATCATATGCGGACTTGTTGAAAGATCCGCTGATAAGCAAACCATCATCCTCCAGCTTGGTCAAAGCCGTGCGAATTTGCTTTCCAGTCAGATAGGGGAATAGATCAGCGAATGCCGAAACGCTGTTATACGTCCACCACAAGCCATCGTGAAAATGCTTGTTGTTGGCTGCGTTCTTTTCAGCCCACCAAACGATGTTTTGGAAGATAACGGCGGCGTTCAAACCGACCTTGGCGGCAACCTCTGGATCGAAGCTGTGCCGACTCATAACACAATGCCTTGCGTTATGGTTTTATGGCGTGTATTACTCAACATACTCAATGCCTCTCCTAACTAGGCGTTGTTTAGGGCGGGTTGAGCGATGCCTCTCTAACGCTCCCCGCCCGCCCCACTAACCATAAAATGCGCTTTAAGTCAATCTCAGTTCCCAGTCAGGATATAGATGTCTGAACAAAGCAGCACGCAGGGGGAAGTCTCGAACAACGAAGCCCTTCACGTCTTCAGCGATAAGCTTCCCACGCTCCATATAGGTAAAGTCGGGTCTATAACTTGCCACCCGTCCGTTGCCCATTTTGAGGGGCTTGCCGTTGACCATAAACTCGAACTTCGGCTCAATGGTCAAACCCTCAATCTCCCTGCCTCGCTGTAACAGGTGCAGTTGATCGCAACGCTTGGCTTCACGCTTTGAGGCGTGAAGATGCCCATTCGTGCAGGCGGTTTTCTTGGCGAAATATTTAGTCACGCAAAGCCCTCTCCACCCGTTCGACCGCTGCGGCAAACTCATCGTCTCGCTCGATCAGGTTCTCGACAACGCGCACGCCATGAAAGGCTGTGCTGTGATCTGTGCGGCCTAGCATATTAGCCATCTGCAGATAGGACATATGTCCACAGTTGCGGCTCATCACATACCAGGCGACTTGCCTAGCCCTTACAGGCTTCTTTGATCTGCTGGGGCTGGTCAGTGATTGCTTGTCGATGTTAAATTCATTCATCACCGCTGTGACCACTGCCGAGCCACTGTTACGTCTGCGGCGCTCGATGTGCGGAGGCGAATACCATTTTGGGAACATATTCATTTTGCCAGCCTCGTATAATATTCAATTTCGTGCGGCTTCAGCTTGCTGTGTTTCAGATGATATTTTGCCAGCGCGGCAAGCAACGGATCATCTGTTCTGCGGCGAACATGACCGCGAAAGCTTCGATCACGCTTAAAGTCCCAGCCAGATGGGTTGCCCTGCCCTGGCAGATACTTCTTTGGAAGCGATGCACGCATTTTAGCCATGTCAACCCTCGACAAAGTAACGCCGAAGCGGTGGCGAACATGAGCGAGGATCGTACTGTCATCGCTTATGTATGTTGCGAGATAACGAGCCAGTGCGATTGGCGTCGATGGTGATTCGTAAATCATGCCTGAAGCCTTTCCAAAAGATCTTGACGGCCCATTTCTTTGGCGATCTGCATTGCTTTTTTGCGTGCAGCAACTCGGCTGGGTAGGAAGCGTCCGTCATTGTCACGGGCTTGCTTAGGCTTGAGCCAGCGGGATAAAATCTTAATCATGGCTTTTCTCCTTATGAATTATTTTCCATTGTGATTTGATCTGGTCGGGCCGGATAAATTCAAAGCCATCTTCTGAAGCAATGCGCCAGTTACATGGCGCGGCGGATAAAAGGCTACTGCATCGAACGAAGCCGACACAGTAGCTAGGTTCCCACTGGGAAATGCGTCTAAACCAGTGGGGTAGGAGCTCACTGCTCTTTTGCCCTTTTGAATATCACTTCCAAGGCAATCAGCGTGCGCAGGTTGATTGGTATCTCCTGGCGCTCCATGCGTGAAATGATAGAGTGATGCACGCCAAGCTGTTCAGCTAACTGCGCTTGTGTCCACCCCAGGGCTTTGCGTTCTGTGTAAATGTTCATGGAGCGGCATTATGCCTATCTGACACCATCAATCAAGCACTTTATTTGCATGATGCAACAGATAACGCTTGCAGCACTGAAAAATGTGCGTAAAGTGGGGGCAGCAACAACGGAGGCAAAAATGCAAAAAGTCATTTACCCAGAGTTTGATAACCCAGAGACCAGCGACGAAGAGCGCGCATTGATCGAGCGTCTTAAGGCGCGGCCAATGTCAGCCGATCTTGCCGAGCGCATCGAACGTATCAACAAAGCTTTTGGAGTGCAGTCATGAACGGAGGCTTACAGCAGTTCGCCCGTCTTCTGGAAAGAATTGATCGGATAACCGCCAAGGCCGTCGAGCCTGTTAGTGTGGAATTTTGGCTTAACGCCAGCAATCGGGAATGGGATGCAGAAATGGCCCGCAGATATGGCGCCGACTGGAAAAACCTAGATGATGCTGATGATATGACGCAGCAAGAGTGGAATGAATGGAAAGCAGAACAAGAGGCAAATTATGACTGTTAAGTTAAACATCGCCCAGCGCATTAATGCTGCAATGGCTGACGTGGATTATATCCAGAAGGAAAAGAAGTCGGGCATGAATTACAGCATTGTCTCGCACGATGCTGTAACCGCCAAAGTGCGCCCGATCCTACAGAAGCATGGCGTGGTCTATTATCCCCGCGATATGCAAGTTGAGCAATCAGGCAATCGCACGCAGGCTGTATTTACGGTGCGCTTCGAAAATATTGATGATCGCTCCGATTATATCGACGTTGCGACCTTCGGCTATGGTGTAGATCCGCAGGACAAGGGGCCGGGCAAGGCAATGTCCTATGGCGTCAAATATGCGCTGCTTAAGGTTCTTGGGCTGGAAACTGGTGACGATCCAGACGAAGTTCAGGACAAGCGCGCCGATCACAATCCGAACAAGCCGATTGACCAGACGCAATGCGATACGCTGCGCACGCTGATCGAAGCCAGCGGATCGAACATCGTGGCATTCTGCAAATACTACGGGATCGAATCGCTGCCGGAATTGCCTGCAAACAAATTCGCCCATGCAGAGAAAAGCCTGCAAACCAAACTGGCGGCTAAGGGCGAAAAAGAATGATCGAGCAGCGCACAACCGAATGGTTCGCACAACGCTGCGGCCATCTTACCGCTTCACGCATTGCCGATATGATGGCGCGCACCCAGAAAGGCTGGGGCGCGTCTAGGGCAAACTATGCCGCCCAGCTTATTGCAGAGCGCCTGACAGGTGTTGCGGAATCTGGATTCACAAGCGCAGCGATGCAGCATGGCATAGACACAGAAGCAGCCGCTAGAGCCGCCTACGGCTTCATGCAGGACGTCGAGGTTATCGAAGCCCCATTCGTTCTGCATCCCCGCCTGGCATGGTCTGGTGCGTCTCCTGATGGCTTTGTGGGCGATGATGGGCTGATCGAGATCAAATGCCCGAATACCGCAACGCACATCACCACACTGCGCGGCGGCGAGATCCCCGACAAATACATCAAGCAGATGCAATGGCAGATGGCCTGCACCGAAAGAGATTGGTGCGACTTCGTTAGCTTTGATCCGCGAATGCCGGTTGAAATGCAATTGCACATTCAGCGGGTTGATCGGGACAATGACTTGATCGCGGAGATTGAAAGCGCCGCGATTGGGTTCCTTACTGAGATTTTGGCAACCGTCGCAGAACTAGAAACCATTTATAGAAAGGCAGTATAATGACAGTTATTACAACCATCGTCGGCAATGTCGGCAAGGATGCGGTTTATAAGGAAGGGCAAAGCGGAAAAGGTTTCGTTAGCTTTTCCGTGGGCGCATCAGTGGGCTGGGGCGATAAGAAGGAAACGCTCTGGTTCGATGTGACGAAATGGAACTCTAGCCCCAAGCTGGCAGAGATGGTTCTAAAGGGAACCAAGATCACCGTGATCGGTGAATTGTCCACCCGTGAGCATAATGGCAAGACTTACCTGCAAATCAATGCGCAGACTGTCGATCCGCAAAGCCGATCAGGTGCTGGCAGTGACAGCCAACCACAACAACCAACCACCGCAGGCTATGCCGACGATCTGGACGATTCAGTTCCGTTCGTTAGTGCGACACCCACCCTTGAAATGGAGATTTTCTAATGAACGTAGCAGCAGACCAACTCCGCCTATATCTGGAGCGCATCGAGCGCCTTGAGGAAGAAAAGCGCGGCATATCGGAAGACATTAAAGAAGTTTATTCCGAAGCCAAATCAAGCGGCTTTGACGTGAAAGTTATGCGCCAGATCGTAAAGCTGCGCCGAATGGAAACCCATGTTCGCCAGGAATGGGAAGCCGTTCTCGAAACATATAAAGACGCACTGGGTCTTTAAGATGCTGCCACCCCGTCGCCCACAAGCTGCAAAGCGTCCCAAGCGGTTCGTATCGCCAGCGCATTGCAAGTTCGTTCGCTCCCATGCCTGCTGCGTGTGCCAGACCTATGATCATATCGAGGTTGCTCACGTCAGAACGGGAACGAACGGGGGGATGGGGTTAAAGCCTGGCGATTATTGGACGATCAGCCTTTGTCGCGATTGCCATTCCGAACAGCATAGGATCGGTGAGCAGTCTTTCGAGACAAAGCACGGCATCAACATGAAAGAACTTGCAAGGGCATTTGTCAAAGCCAGCCCGAAGCGGAGTGAGTTGGAAAGGGCGCGTGATGGATAAGCGCACGATCAAGCTGGTATCAAAGGCGCACCGAGATCGAGCCGCAAGCCTTATCTATCAGGCTCCACAAGGCTATGTCATGGCGATAGGCGAAGAAACCCGCACGCAAGAACAGAATCGCCTTATGTGGCCCTTGATCGCAGACATACAGGCGCAGGTTCCAGGGACAGCCACATTCTCAGCCGATGATATGAAATTGCGCTTTCTGCACGCATTGGGCCAGGAGATGCGCTTCCTGCCGGAACTGGAAGGCGCTGGAATGTTTCCCTGCGGTCAGAGATCCAGCACGCTGTCGAAGTCGCAATTTAGCGCATTGATCGAGCTTCTATTCCAGTATGGCGCAAAACATGGCGTGCGCTGGTCGGACAAATCACAGCGAACGATTGACCTGAATGTAAAATAATTATTTTGTGCGAATTATTCTCTTGCAATATGTGCGAAGGTAATTATTCTGCCCACATCAACAAAGCAGATCGGAGTTACCAACATGACACAAATTTACATAGTTCGCACCAAGGACATGAGTCTTATCCGCCGCGTAAATGCGCGTAGCGATCAGGAAGCGATTTCCAAGGTTGCACGCAAGCACGGTGAGCGAGATTATTTGGCCTATCTGTTCTAAGGGAGAACGCAAATGCCGATAGAAGCTTTTATCCTGCTGGGAATCATCCTCTGCATGTCGGTCGTGGTTTATGACGAACTTTTCAAGGGAGGCAAATAATGCTTGCTGCTGAATTCACCAAAGGCCGCAAATCTGGTGCGGATACGCTCGACATTACGCGGATCGTCAATGGTCAGCGCACATATCTCGAAAGCTATGAAGTCTTGGGCAAACGCGAAGCCCGTAAAGTCGCGCAATCATTGGGCGCTACGCCTTGGAATTTTTAAGGATCAATCATGAAAAAAGAATATGTCACCGTCAGAATGTCCAGCGATCTTCGTGCTAAAATTACCGAGATGGCGAAGGCGGATATGCGTTCAGTGAGCGCCCAGATCCACATCATGCTTGAACGGGCTGTGCAGGAGAAAAGCAATGGCTGATCAGACTCAAGAGCTTGAAATCCTCCAAAAGGCCGCAGTGGCATTTGAAGAGCTTGATCGCGTCACTACACGCAAACGCCAGCTTGATGAGGAGATTCGCAGTCTCTGCCGTCAATTTGACATTGCAGGACGTGTCTGGGGTTTCCAGCCGCACAATTTACGCCGCGCATGTGAGGCACGCGGTATTATAGACATAGCAGCATGAGAGGAAATGCAATGCGTAAGTTTACAACTCTATTAACTGCCTGCGCTCTTCTGTGGCCATCAGCAGCATATTCGCAAACTCTGTCCGATACCTGGACGTATATTTCAACAACCGACAAGGGGACGGATATTTACGCCCTAAGCGCCGATCTGTTGAAGGGCCGATCATACCACACTAACGCGCCAGTGTGGGTGAAGATGGATAATGGCGACGATTATAAAACCGTGTCAGGCTCCAGGACGCTGTATTCTGTCAATTGCGTGGCGCGCACCTATTATTCCATCCAAACCACCTTTTATTTTCGAGATGGCACGCAGGAAACAGAGCGAAAGATTGGGACAAAAACTGCGATAATTCCAGAAAGCAATATGGAAACTATTGCTGAAGTTCTTTGCAGCGATGTTAGCAGTGTTCGTAATGCTCCGACCGTCCGCACCGTCCCCAATGATGAAACGTGATTTGCCAAGCAGCAAAGGAACCGACATGAACGAACAGATGATCGAGGCGGCCATGAAGGCAATGCGCGAGGAACAAAGGGCCAATCAGAACCTTGAATTGGGTTTTGACGATGACGTTTACGACTTGGCCGTGCTTACCATAGCCGCAATCGAACCCCTCATCCGTACGCTTGTCTTCCAAGAGATACGCGAAGCGGCGGAAGCGGTAACAGACGCATATGCTCAAGATGAGTGCGGCCAAGCGATTGTTGCGGCCCTGAAAGCACTGGAGAAGCAACCATGACTGATGAAGAATTGATCGCCAAGTTGCGAGATTTGACTGCAAAAGCAACGACTGGCTTAGGCGCTTGGTCCGTCTGCACTGGAGATTTAATTGCCGTCGATTATAACGATGAAACCCCTTGGTTTATCGCTCGCGGCCCGTCATGTGAAGGCGACAGGCTTGCTCTCGCCGCCGAAGCGGTCAACGCTTTACCGCACCTTATCGACCGCATCGAAGCCCTCACCGCCGAGGTCGAAGAACTGCGGGAATATTTAAGTAGCGCACTTGAGACATTGAGAGACGCAGGGGTCTGTGATGACAAATGCAGCCTATGCAATGAAGCGTTTGCAGCACTGGAGAAGAAATCATGACTGACGATTTAGTGAAGCGGCTGCGGAGAACATACCGCAAGGAATACGCGCCGACGAGATCAATGTGTGGCGACAATTCAAACAAACCGTTTCCGTTCCCTATTTTGGCGACCGAGGTTCCGGTTAATCCCGATGGCCACGAAGCAGCCGACCGCATCGAAGCCCTCACTGCCGCGTTGGATAAGTTCGATAACCTGATCCAATACCAATACACAGGATCGCGTGAAGCCATGAGTGCAATGGCAGAGGCGGCGCAGGAAGGAGCGCGTGTCCTCGGTAGAGGAGCGTGGAAAGAGGCAGGCCAACCGTGGCTGTGGACTTACGACGCGCATTTGAAGGAGAAGAAACCATGACCGACCACACCAAAAATTGTGACTGGCATGTTGACCAGTATCCGTGGGAATGCACCTGCGGATTGATATATAACCAGCAACGTTACGTCATCGAAGCACTCACCTCCGAGAACGAGAGGTTGCGAGAGGCTTTGGAGCCTTTAGCAAATAAGGGGCGATTATATCTTGACGCGCTTGACGTCGAAAAAGCCCGCACCGCACTGGAAGCCCGTGGGCTGGAGATAAGGGAGAAGGGATGATGACAAATAAGACCAAAGCGCTTGAGGCTTCCAATGGTTGAGATAAAACAAGCTGACATCGTGGAGCGGTTGCGCGCCCTTCACGTTTGGCCGCAAAGCACAGCTGACACCTATCCGGACACGTTAGGCCCGCGTAGGATAAAGGCGCTCTATGAAGTTGGAGAGGTCGCCCACGAAGCCGCCGCCGAGATAGAAACCCTACGCGCCGCACTGGAAGCCCGTGGGCTGGAGATAAGGGAGAAGAGCGATGACTGAAATCAGCAAGGAATGGTGCATCAACATGGCAAAGCAAGAGGAAGGCGACATAGGTGCAGGTAAGCTGGCTATTGACCCGACATCCGACAATTTCCACAAACTTGCATTAAGTGAAAGTTTCGAGCGCGTTGCGAAGGTGGCTGAAGAACGCCAAGAGTTTAATGAACAGATGGCATTAAACGACCGCGAGGCACAGGCAAACACCATTGAAGAACTGCGAGCCGCGAATGAAAGATGGGTTATCGCCTTCAAGCAAGCAGCCGCAGAAGAACGCGCAAAGATCGTGGCGTGGCTGCGGAAAGAAGCAATTATGTCAACCGACACTGTTCGCAGGCGCATGAACAAGGCATTAGATCAGGTCGAAGCACGCGAACACGAACCCTTTACACGTTCCGACGATGTGTAAAGAAAGCCGGAGATTTTTGACATGAACCTACGCCGCTTCCTGTTCGACAACTTCGGCTGGGACATTTACGAATGGGAACCAGAGGACATTAGATTTTAGAGTTACCCCACTCCGGCTCTTTCACTCTCGACAACCACGGCGGGAGCGAGGGCTAGGCAGCGGAAGTATCAAGCGTTTCGGACGTTGGGGTTATGGTATTATCGACGCGAATGCCTAGCAACGTGGAAATAAAGACGGGGTCAGTGTGCTTCAGTGAGAGGCCGACCCCGTGCAATAACTACTCAGTAACAGACCTCGCCCAAGCCTGCAATGCTTCCAGCTTTGCGAATGCCTGCGCGCTCAACTCCAGATCGGCGACCGGCACTAAGGCAAGGTCTTCAGGAATGACGGCAGCGGCACCGGCTCCAGCAGTTCCTTCGGTGGCTTTGCTGGCTTCGGGCAGATTGGCGTTGCGGGCTGTACGTCGATTGTTTTGCAGCCAGCGAGCAAGGCGGCTGTCATAATCAGCGCGCAGTTTTGCTTCCAGTTCCGCAGCATCTTTTGCCTTCCTTTCATTGTCCGCCTCGATGCGGGCCTTTTCCTCTTCAGCCAGCTTTGTCGCAGCGGCTATCGCAGTTTCGTATTTCTTCACCTGATCCCGCGCATCGCCAAGCTGCTCGTACAAGCCATCCCAGAACAGGAAGCCGTCGATCCGCGCAGTCTGCACCATGGCGAAAGTCAGACAGGCTATAGCTGTGATCCCATATACCTTGGCGGTTATGGCGCTGAAGGGGTTAAACATCGTCTCGCTCCTGATCGCTGATCTCTACGCCATCCCGACCGGCCTTGATCGTGCGCTTGTAAAGAAGCGCGCCGAAGCCAGTTATAGCGACCAAAATCTGAACGTGCGCAGCCATCGCCAGCCAGAAAGAAAGTCCGCTATCCTTGCGTACAATATAGACGCCAATCGCCGCAAAGACGGTCATGACAATGCTGCCACCAAGAAGGGCGAGGAAGGCCCAAGCCCTGCGACCGTCTGGCGTTAGGATCGGCGGCAGTTTCATTCTGCCATATCCAGAGCGTGTTTTCGGACCTCAGACACGCGGCGCGTCCAGCCACGACCAAAGCGCCAGAATGTATCCAAATTACGCAGGAAGCTTATACGACGGTCGC
>Ga0315903_10005301_pt1 | contig 16868 bp, 21 predicted proteins | sample LakEriMetagenome_7_FD_203524 | JGI IMG/M metagenome (GOLD analysis project Ga0315903, IMG submission 203524) | Freshwater fungal communities from buoy surface, Lake Erie, Ohio, United States - Buoy 2 MA119 | ecosystem: Environmental > Aquatic > Freshwater > Lake | place: USA: Lake Erie, Ohio...
GTCCTATAGCGGTGCAATTTGACCCCCCAAAAGCATTCAAACCGTTATTCGCTTGTTGGCCTATACTGACATTTCCACTTGATGCTCCAAAAGTGGTGCTTGTAATTCCTGATGACGTGCCGATTGAAGTATTTCCTCCACCTGACGTAACACCGACACTGGCTGAAACACCGACCGCTACATTTGAATTTGTTGTTGCGTTTCTCAAAGCCTGTAATCCTACAGCCATATTTCCTGAGCCGCTTACATTTAACCGAAGAGCGTCAGCCCCAAACGCACAGTTATTATCTCCAGTAGTAAGAGTTGTTAAAGCACCAGGACCAAACGCACAGTTGCTAAAACCTGTGCTTTCTACATTTCTCAAAGCACCGTTTCCAAACGCCGTGCTGGTAGTCCCTGTTGCTGTATTCAATATACAATTAACTCCGTAAGAAGTGCAGCCGTCCGCTCTTACTTGTGAAACTCTGCTGTTAAAAGTAATTAAATTATTGGTTGTATCAAAAACCGCGATATTTGTGCCGCCACTTTTTATTAGCACTTGACCTGTCGTTAAAGCTTCTAATGTTAAACTATCTCCAGCATTAATTGATTGGACTAAATTGGTTTTAAAGGTCGGTGCGGTCATCGTTGTAGCCGTGAGCGTCCCTGTATTGATTGTATCCGCATTGATTTCAGTCAAACCAAACATACTCCTACTATAAGTCGTTGTGTTATTCATTATATTAATATATAAAAATATTATTATATTTTAATATAATAGTAAATGATCGAAACAAAATTAATTAATTTGAACTCCACTAACGCTATTCAAAATAACACGACTTTTTTAAGTGATTTGTTTTTTCCTTTTCCTAATTTTCTTAATACACAAAATGTTAAGAGAGCAGCTATATCTGTGCTTAACGCCCAATTGCCATACTCCTTTTATATTATCAACATATACAATAATGTTTTAAGAATGTCGGTCAATGGGGGCAGTCAGTTTTCATTAACTTTAACAAGAGGCAACTATAATTCCAATACCCTGATTACAGAAATTATTGCAAAATTAGCCTTAGCAGGTGTGACAACCATTACCATCGCTTTAAATACAACAACTGGGTTACTTTCATTTACAACTACCGCTACATCAATAGAGTTTTTTTCAACTGGTTCAACGATATTGAGGGTTTTAGGTTTTGACCCAACCATTAATCATACAAGTGTAGCAAAAGTTTTAACAGGTCAATTTCCTTTGAACCTATTAAACACCCTTAAAATTCGTATAGCGAGTTATAATCTCAGTTCAAAAACGCTTGACAGCTATACACGAGGCTCATTAAACATTTTAGCAGCATTTCCTGTGAATGCAGAGGGCTACGGTCTCAATCTCTACGAGAACACCACTGGTATGAAAAATGAGATACAAGTAAAAAATCTCAATGGATTTGACATTCAGGTATTAGATGATGACGGAAATCTCATTAATTTCAATAATGTCTATTGGACGGCAACTTTTTTACTTGAAATAGAATACGACGATAAACTACTTCAAACTACTTTTGACAGGGAGTTTGAAATACCAAAACAGGACTATTGGGGAGCAGACCCAGCAACCGCTTTTGAGGAACAAGAAGAACCTGAAATAATTGATTTACCTGAAGGACAGCAACCATTTTTACAAGCAGAACCCCCAGTAGTTGAAGTTCAAGACCCAAGTAGTTTAGAAGAATTATTAATATCAAAAGGAATATACCAATAATATAATATTTTTTTATCCTATTATATTATTATGAAGATAGGAAAGGTTAATAGCCGTTTATCTCGTTTTGGTTCTAAACTCCGTAGTGATGTTAGTAAAGCAGTGGGTAAGACCAGTAAAACCATTTCCCAAGTAGAGCGTGGTTTAAAAAAAGGGGTTGATATGGCTTCAAAAGTAGCTGATAGTGCCGCCGTAAGAGGTATTCAGCAGGGAACAGGTATAGCAGGTAGATTATTACAAAGCACTGGGACGCCATTAGGACAAGCAGCAGGTGGTGCATTGTTGTCAGCACAGCAAGGAATTAAAGATGTAAGGCGTGCTTTGCCTGATAAAGCAGAAAAAGCAAAAAAACAGATAGGTGGGTTCGCCGAGCGTGGTCGTGGAGGCGTAATTGAGGTTGGAAAAGCAGCAACAGCGGCTACACGCAGGGCTGACGATATTAGGGGTAATGTATTGGAGCGAAAGGAAAGAAAAGATTTGATGGCCGAAATGCCTATGTATATGGATTAATATATATTAAAACAACTTAAAGAACTATATATTATATTAAAACTACTTAAAGAACAATAATTATATGAACTGAAATATAATTATTATCTCCATTATATATATTATGCAATCATCTACAATTGATTACATTGATAATACAGGTAATCTTAATAACCACATCTTGATTAACAGAATTGTGGAACTAATTGTTGCTGATGTGAAATCAATACCAGAATTCATTAAACTCCAACGCTCAATGGATTTAGTGCTTCGTATATGCTTATTGATAGAGAATTTAGTTTTTGAAAATGGTGTCAAATCAAAGGAACGAGGGTTCAAGAAAGATATAGCTATAAAGGTGTTTAATACACTTGGCTGGACTACTGCCGAACATCTTGACTTCTTAGCACAAAGCATTGAGTTTCTCCATAGCAGCGACAAAATAAGAAAAGTCAAGTTTGTTAAACGCTTGTGGAGTGCTGTAAAAAAGGCATTTCTAAAAAAGGCTCAAGAACACGCCTAAACGATGCAGCACCTCCAATCCAATATCGCTCTCAATTCATTGTTAGTATAGAGAATACAATACATTATATCAGCGATACAATTCCAAAAGCAATACTCATTTATAAGCTGCTACAAAGGTATAACATTCGTTTTTTATTAACTATAATGGGTATAACAAATAAATGGGCTGTTTTAGCAATTCTTTTATTAATTTAATATTAAGTATTTTAATTTAATAAAAAATATTATTAATATATATATGAATAATACTCGTATAGATATTAACCCTGAACCTTTTGTTCCACCTGTTCGCATCATACATCATCTTGAACTGCAAGTTATTAACATTGAGCTGTTTAAACGAGCTACTATAATGGTGTCTATGTTTGATGAACTTGGCGGCATAATTGAGAACAAGTGCCTTTACTTAACTAAAGAGCAATATGATTTATGGAACCACGATGATGAGACCTTAGTCAGTCTCGTATTGGCTATACTCGGTTACACAAAGAAACAGGATATAGAGATGTGATTTTTTCACAATAATGTTGTGAATTTTTCACATTCGTGCTGAATAATTAGAGTATTATATTATTATAATTATTCAAGATATTCTAATTAAATTAATAAAAAAAAAGGAAAATAATTAAGATAAAATTAAGATAAGACATTAGTATAGAAATTTGAAAAACAAAAATAGTTGGAAAAGGTCTGGGAAAAAAAATTTTTGCACATTTTAAAATGTGAAATTTTTTCGTTTTCGAAAGGCTTTCCCAAAAAAAAAAAACATTGAATTTCTATTCTTATATCTTAATCTTAAAAACAACTTAAAAGTAATATATATGTTTATATTATAGAACCAAATGAGAATAGAGTTTCCGGAATATAATGACGGTGTAAGACACTGGAATAAAGAATGTCACATTAGAGAAGTAGATGAAGAAGATTACTGCAAAACTGTTGCAGATGTTGATAAGATGATTACAAATATGGTTAAAGAAAAAAACTTTAAAAGTAGTATTGATTTGATTAATTACATAGATGGATTAAAACAAGATTTGGTTACTGCGATTGAAACACAAAAAACACCAACTTTTGTAGGTCAATTGTATAAGGACTGGAAACACATAAATAATTATAGTTTCATATTAAACGACATACCGCTTCATTTGAGAGGCTACTGGGAAGACCAAGCAAAAGAATTAACTGCTATTGGATTGCAGAACTGGAAAAATACAAGTAAGTTTATAACATCTAATAAAGATGATGTGTTTCAAATACTGGAACAACAAAAAGAATACTTGTTAGTGAAAAGAAAAGAAAAAAAAAGAACTTACAATGAAACATATATGAATAAACTTAAACAAGCAGGTATAGTAAAGGATAAAGTAATACTAACCACTGATGAACGCAAAGAACATAGAAGGGAAGCAAACAAAAAGTATTATTTGAAAAAGAAGGCGATGGAGGAATGTGAAAAAATCACATAATTATTGTGAAAAAATCACATATATATTGTGAAAAAATCACAACTTAAAGAAACATTATATAATATAAGTATATAATGTCTATTACATTAAACGAACACCAGTTCAACGCTTTACTAAACAAAACAATGGGTAAATCCAAAACACGCTCAATTAAGTTATACTTTATTAATGCACCTACTTTTACGAATTGGTTACAAACTTTTGAGTTTTTACCAGTGAGTAAGTTAATGAGTTACTCAATGCCTGAATACTACATCAAAACAATTATGTTAAACATTAATAATTGCACTGATAATATGAGACCATTATTATGTAGTGACACAAGACGAAAAAAATTTTATTACAAAGTGAGCGATAGTGAATGGCTCAAAGATGATAGGTTTATAGAACAGTGTTACAAAGCAATATACAGAAATGCAACCGAACAAATACTACACAAATACACGAATTATAATGATGATGATGATGAATATGATGATAATACAAGTGCGAAACAAGGCTCTCAATATGAAAAAATGGAAATACTTAGAACGCTTTGTGATGTGGATAAGTATCCATTTCATAAACTGATGAATAAAATACTTATTGGATTGGCGAAAGAGATGAAACAAGATACAGAAACTAACTATACCAGTGATTAGATTATACAATAAAAAAATTTCAATTTTTTTTTTGGTTTTAACAATTCATAAACGGATTTGGATTGACTGGTATGTTTGGTTTCATTAAAAAAAGCTGTTTTGTTTTTTTTTTGGGGTTATTAGCTTTTTCTTTTTTTGGTTTATTCTTATAACGAAGTGCAATCTGTTCTTTATGTGTTTCATAATAGTTGGATTGATATTCCAATATTCTTTCTTTATTTTTTTGGTAGTAATCTATGTGGTAAGCCTTTATCTTATCTTTGTTTTTTTCGTAATACTTATCATTATACTCTTGCTTATATAATTGTATATCCGCTGTTTTAACTTTCATAATATACAATTATACTTTTTTTTTATTAGTTGCACCTAAACAATCCAGCACGACAACAATCTAAAAACTCGCACTTATATCCTCGTGTTTCAATAAAGTTCTTAAACTCACGAGACATATTGCAACCATACTTTATGTGACACTTACGACACTCCGTCCATCCACACTTTCGATCATATACATTACAATTAAATTCTGCTGTAGTAATAATCTTGCATCTACTTTTCCAATACTTTTCTTCATTATTCAAGCGAACTCTATAACCTTCGTGTTGTTTTCGTAAGAATACCTCTAACTCTTTTGCAAACAATGTATCTAACTCTTTTGCTTCAAAACATTCCTGACAAGTATCAGTGTAAGAACCGTTTGCATTCCAATGTAATAAGTGTCTTGGTATATCATTACGATTGCACTTAACACATTCCATTAGTTCATTCATATAAACATCTTCCTCAACAATCACCAACTCAACAGGTTTTTTTGTTTTTGTTTTTGTTTTCTTAACCTCAACATTCATCGTATAATTAACAGGTTCTATTATTGGTAAAGTTCTTACCTCCTCCTCTCCAACAATCTCATAATCAACCTTTGTCATTCTTGTTGTTCTCTTTGCGTGTAACTGATTGCCTCAATCTTATAGCAATAAAAAAATTTCAATTTTTTTTTGAGATACAGCAAAGGACTGCCCTTGTGAAACTAACTAAAAAAAAGTTGAAATGCTAAGTCCATAAAAGATGATATGAAAGCCACGCAGGTGTATATGTATCCGCATCAGCCCATTTCTTGTTCCTGGTTCTAAAGTTTTTTTGTTTGGTTGCATCGTCCGTAAGTGAGTAGTCCATATATCCCATCTGCCCGAAGTGTATCATCTTACCGTTAGGGTCTTCAACCATATATTTTTTATCTTTTCTCGTGCTGACAAAAAGTTTAACATCATCGCCCAAAAACTTTTTAGCTAATGCTTTTACTTTCTTTGGTGCAGAGTATTTCAATAGTTCTTCGTATTTGTTTTCCATATTATATAATTATATATTTTTTTTCAGTTACTTAATCTTGACTTGTTAGTTAGTTGTAATTCCAAAAAGGGTTAATGTCAAAAATTTTTAGTTAGTTTCACAAGGGCAGCCCTTTGCTGTATCTCAAAAAAAAATTGAAATTTTTTTATTGCTATAAGATTGAGGCAATCAGTTACACGCAAAGAGAACATCAAGAATGTCAAAGGTTATTGTTACTATTCCGTTTCATCTGTTGGAGATGTATGTTGATATAGTTCCTGCGGATTGGATTGCTAATATTATTGACCCTAAAGAAAAAGCAAGATGCACTATATTGCATAGGATATTATTAAAGGAGAGTATGCCTGAGAGAGAAAGAATATTCTTTCACACTTTTGATAGTGTGAGTGATTATGTCGTATATATAATTAAAGGCATTATACTGTTTAATAAGGAGGTTAAAAGTTATATTGGTGACCTATTAGAATGTTGTGAGGAGCAGGCTGGAACAGAACTAATGGACGATGGTCTTTATCTCACTTTGTGTAATGTGTATAAAGAATTATATGAACTAACGAACTTTATTGATGCAAACAAAGAGCGTATAATAGATACTAACCAACAGTTAAAAACTTATATATGTCAAAACACAACAACTAAAAAGTATTCTTATCAAGTTGAGTTTATAAAGATAATTAAAGATAATTAAAAACTTAATCTTGACTTGTTAGTTAGTTATAATTCCAAAAAGGGTTAATGTCAAAAAAGAATTGAAATGATTACACAAAGGAAGAATTATAATATATAATGCTATACTTGTTCCCTACGAGGTCATTAGTATTATAATGTTCTAAACACGAACCATTAAACAACACTGGCTGATATTTACTATCCAAAACAACATCTTGAACTACTATATTACAACCAGTATAATCACCAATACTGATTAACATACTTTTCCCTACATTTTTTTCATCGTGATGTTTAGGGCATACAAGATTATGATTAATGTGAATGCTTGTATAAACGAAAGTAGGATTAACAATTGCCGCTACTTTTTCTAACTCCTCTAATATGTGAGGGTATTTTAAAGACGCAGATGATAATCCTACTACGCCAGAGTATCTTTCCCTCGTTACTCCAAATATAAGAGCTTTATGTTTTGGAAATCCTCGCCTATTGTTTTTAGCTTTTTCGTTCTTCAAATGAAACTTTGCTGCGTTTAACATAGAGTATAAGTTGTCAAATACTTCACTTGGAAACTTTTGTCCTACTAATACATCATAATCAGCTGGTTGTTGAGGTTTTTTTTTATGCAATACAAACTCGTATATTCCGTTTTTTCTAATCTCTATCTTTCCGTAGTCACCATAGTTTAATAACAATGCGGTCGCATTATGCACTATATGAGGTAATCGTTGTTTAAGTGTTCCTAATCCGCCAACAGAACCGTAATATTTTGTTTCAAACCCTATTTGGTTGAACCTTAATGTTTTTCCATCTTTTATAAAATAAAGAATGCTGCGTTCAACATCTTCTTTATCTCCTTGAACTGTAAGCTTTAATTCTAATTCTTTGTCGTTAGGTCTGTTGATAATTCCATAGAATGCCCCTACCATATAATTCAAACATAAGGTTTTATGTTCTTTTGTTTTCCTAAAAAACTTATTAAATACTGGATAGACGCTCCATATATGTGATTTACAATTATTAGCCTCCTCAAAAGCAGTTATAAAAAAAAGGTCAAGTGTTTCAAACCCCTTTTGTGTTTCACATAATGATAAGTCAATACTCTTAATATCGTCATCTAAAAATACTATGTATGAGCCAAATGGATAATAATTCTCAATAAAGTGACGCTGTTGAACTAATCCTTTTTCCCCAATTACGATTTTGTATTTTTTATCAATGGCTTCTCTATATGCTTCGTATTCTTCCTTAATAACAAAAATGGTTATATTGTTTGGATTGATATTGTGATGAGCGAGAGTAGCGAGTGTTAAAGAATTAATTATAGAATGTCTTGACAATGTTGGTATTGCGATATTATACATATAATAGATACATACTTTTTTTTTTATGAATAACTTAATCTTGACTTGTTAGTTAGTTATAATTCTAAGATTGGTTTTTATTAGATAAGAATGATTGACAACTCTTTCTATGAGTATAATAATAACTACTTTTGAATTCTTTACCACAATCACATATATGATAGAATGATGTCTCCCACTTATTATAATCAGGGTTCTCATTCCTTTTTTTCATAATCTTTTCTTTGTTTTTAATAAAGTATTGTTTGTTGTATTCTGCAGAATTCGGCATATTAGAAAGATATATTATAACAACCAGTTTAGAATATACAATTCAATTTTTTATTGATATAAACCCTTTTTAGAATTATAACTAACTAACAAGTCAAGATTAAGTTATTAACTAAAAAAAGTTTTACGACTAATAAGATGCATTGAATTATCTAACCATTCTATCATTGGTTTTCCATTATAACCCTTTTCCCAAACGAACCAAGCATAGTGGTTCATTCCTGATGAATACTTTCCATCTTCTCTTACAAAGTCAGCCAACCAAGCAGGTCTAACTAACAGATAAACTTGTTTCAATGCAAACTCTTTATCGTTCCATATATGTTTTAACTTATTGTTTCCGTGCAATATAGATAGTGGATATAACGCAATCACTTTTTTTGTAGCAATCTTTTTCATCTTGGAAACAAAAGCAATAATATTTTTATCTCCGTAAGGAGTGTTACTAAAACAAACATCAAACTTTTTAGTTTCGTCCCAATCTAAAAAGTTGGTTGTTAGGTCATCTCTTATATATATGTTAGTAGTCACATTATATCCAGCGGTTTCCAATACATTCGCTATACACTTTTCAACAGAGCTGCAAGGTTCTAAGACACTATAACCTTTATCTAAACTTATATTATCCAGTAGAAGCTGTGTCAATGTGTGAGGTGTTAAGTAATTGTCGTCTTTATTTCTAAAACACTTTTTTTTCTGTTGGGTAATCATATATTAACTAAATAAAAATTAAAAGTTTTTTTACCGAACTTAAGAATTATAACTAACTAACAAGTCAAGATTAAGTAATTAATTAATTAAATACATAAAAAATTAATCTACATACTATATATAATGGCTGACTTGAATGAGATATTAAAGCAGAAGCGACCTAACCTAAGCGTAAGTTCTTTGTATTCATATTCATCTACATTAAGGGGATTGCATAAGCGTGTATTCGGTGATACGGATATAGATGTTAAGAACTTTAACAAGGTGGATATTATAATGAAAGACCTTGAAACAAAACCAGCGACAGTTCGCAAAACAATATTAGCAATATTGTATGTTCTTACTGGAATAGAGGACTACCAAAAGCAGATGACTGATGATATTAAAAGTTATAACGAAGAGGTTGATAAGCAAGAGATGAACGAGAAACAAAAGGACGCACATCTGTCACAGGAGGAGATATTCACGAAGTTTAAGGAACTGGAGAAGAAAGCAAAAGGGTTATACAAGAAAGCAGAACTAACAAAGAAAGATAAACAAGCAATCCAAGACTACATTATAGTTGCATTAACAAGCGGCATCTTTATTCCGCCACGCCGTAGCTTAGATTGGGTTCAATTCAAAATCAAAGATGTCACTGACACGGATAATTTTTTGGATAAGAACAAGTTGGTATTTAAGACCTTTAAGGGTTCAGCAAAAAAGGGAGAACAAGAGATAGTTGCACCAAAAGCGTTAATGGCTATATTGAATAAATGGTTCGCTATTAATGAAACGGAATATCTGTTGCACGACATCAACGGTAATCAATTGAATAATGTCAAACTGACACAGCGTCTTAACAAGATATTCGGTTCAGGGTTCTCTATAAACAACTTGAGGCACTCGTATCTAAGTGAGAAGTATCAAGGCACTATAGCATTGGCTGCAGATATGGAGAAGACTTTTGAAGCAATGGGTTCAAGCACAGCACAATCAAAGATATACATTAATAAAATTGCCGACTAATGAGCGGCGATGAATGGGCGAATTATTAATTAAGGGAAATGATTAACTTTTTAGCTATTAAATTAATAGAAATGATTAAGTTTCTATTAATTAAGCAGTTTTATTAATTATTTTGCTGTTTAATTAATAGAGGCAATTAGTTTAAAATTTTAAATAAAGACACTTGATTAATTTAAGGACATAATAATTAATAAAACTGCTTAATTAATAGAAACTTAAGGACATTACTTAATTAATTATTGATTTAATTAAGTAATTTGCTTAATTTAATAGAACGCATTTAAGACTTGACGGCAACCTGACGAGTTTGCGTATCAACTTCTATCAACGCATCATAATTTACAATCAGGGTTGCAAGTGAGTTACTTGTTCCAACAGCCGTTCCAGTGTTAATACGATATGAGATGGGAGAGTTCTGTGTGCTAATTCCAGTAAGCAAGTTGTTACTGTTTAGCCTCTCGGTTGATGTGCCTATAAAATATTTCGCTGGGACTTGGACTGATGTAGCTGCATCAGTCGTTTGAAATCCAAACTCCAAAGAGTTAATAGACATATTGTTTGCCTTGTCAAAAATAGAACCAACAGCGGAACGAAGTTCAAGCATCGCCATCGCCTTACCAGTTCTGCTTGAAATTGGATTGGGAGGATATGGAACACCACCAACAGAAAACTGGTATTCGCCATTTCCTGATGTTAAATCTACACTGTCAAAAAATCCACCACGTGTGCTATTGGCTGGCTTTCCGTTTCCGTTGAGACCAAATAAGGATTTGACAGAAGCATAACGCACATTATACACTAACTCTATACTGCCTGTTGAATTAGCAGGGACAGTTTGAGAAGCAAGAGAGAATGACTGGGACTTGATGTAAAGTTTATCACTTGAACCAAGAACAATCTGCTCCACAGCACCGCCGAAATCAACTACCTTGTAGCGAAGTTGAATATTACTAATTGCAATATTAGAAATAGGAGAGGCAGTTAAACTTGTGACATAATTAGCAATAGCGTCCATAGTCAAAATAACTCTTACTTGAGGCATCGCAAAAAGAGGCAATAATTTCTCACTATTGGAGAGGATAGACACAACAGGGAAAGCAGCAGAACCTGTCTCGTTTGCATCTAATATTCTACCATCAAGTTGCTCTAAAGTGGGGACACCAGCAGCAGCAAAATACCCTAAATTAAACTGATTTCCATACTTCTGTGCTACATCCATAGAAACATTGGTGAGCCAGTGATAGAAAAGATTATATTGCTGGATAGTATCAATAGTCATAGAACCTACTTGGACGTCAAGACGAGAAAAAGGGGCAACGGCTGGAACACCAAAAACACCAGCAGTAGCACCTATCGTATTGGTATAAGCATAGGTATAAGAAAGATACATACTATCAGGAACAAGAAATCCACGATTTACTAAATCCAAATAAATCTGCTGACCTGGTCCAAAAGTTGAACCATTTACAGGGTTAGCAGAAATATTCAAACACTGTGTATTATCGGGGAGGGCTGGGAGGCTTTCCCCATAGGCAACAGAACTCGGTAGAATTACTGACATATATAATATCTACGGATAAAAAAATATTATATATATTGAATTATTTTGATTTGCCTAAAGAATTTAGGTGTCCTTTTTTGGACGACCTATTGGTTTAGTTCTTGGAGTAAAAACTCCTGGACTTGCTATTTCTCTTGCCGCCCTTGCTGCTGCTATTTTTTTTGCTGAAGGGGGTGTAATAAAAAAAGGCTCTCCTTCTTCAACTATTTCCGTCGGCAGTCTTCTCATTCTTGAACCCCTTTGAGCGTTGGCTGAAAAAGCAGTAATGTCAGGAACTGTTGTAAATGCTGAACTATCATCGTCACCATATTCTTTTTCCAGTCTCCTCTGTCCTATTCTATCTTGTTGAGAAAAAGCAGCAATATCAGAAATGTCTTCTACATCTTCCGTAATTCCAATTTCCATTGTCGCTCTCGCAGGCATTCTTTGTCCTAAACTGGCTAATCTTGCATTTCGTATAAAATCTTGGTCTATTGGAACTCGTGCCGAAAAATTCTCACTTGAATATGGGTCTATAGTAGTAGCACCCTCTACTTGTTCCTCTTCAAGTCCCTCTGGTCTTACTAAAGTATTCATTGGGGTTACTCCTGCTGAACTTGTTAAAGGGTTTGTCGCCTGAACTCTATTCAGTAAATCATTTGTTGCTTGTCTTGGAATTAAAGAACCTGATAAAGCCATTTGTCTCCTTAATGCCTCTACCGCCTGAACCATCTCATTATATTGCTGGGTTGGCGGATTTGGAACTGATAAACCTGCTCCTTGTAATATTACAGATATTGAACCACCACCACCACCACCTCCTGCTCTTTTTGCTGGAGCTGAACTTGGTCGCCTCTTTGGTTTTGTGTCACCTACTTTCACGCTGACTTTGGTTACTTGGCTTTGCTTCTGCTTTTGCTTTTGCTTTTGCTTCTGTTCTTTTTTCGCCATATATATTATTTGGATATTATTATTTTCTGTAATTAATTATATGGACGAAGAAGAAATAGATATTTTAGATAAAATTCACGCCGAAGAAATTAAGGCAATAACTAAACCTAAAAAAGAAAGAACAGAAGCACAGAAAGCCAACACTGAAAAGATGAGACAAGCACTACTCGCTAAACACGAAGCCAGTCGTAAAGCAAAAGAAGAAGCAGAACTCTCTAAACAAAAGTTATTGGAAGAAAGACTTTTAAAGAAAGCAGCAGCTCTTAAAAAAAGAGAAGACAAGAAACTAAAAGTTATTGAAAGTATTCCTGACCCCAGCGATGACGATGAGGAATTAGAGAAACCTGTTGCACCAAAACCGAAACCGAAATCAAAAGCCGTAAAGAAAAAACCACCTACTCCTGAACCAAGTGAAGATGAGGAGGAAGAGGAAGAAGAGGAATATATACCACCTCCACCTAAAGCCAAACGACAAGTAACCCAACAATATTATGCACCTGTTCCACAACGACCAATAATTAGATATGTTTGAAAAAATATTATATTAATTAATTATATAATATGTTTCCTAAAAAAACATTTAACCTTGATTATAAACTACCAGCAATGGCTGGAGGCATCGCAACTTTTGATGAGCTTAAAAGGATTTCACCGTTCTTTACTGAAACTAACCCTGTATCCTATGCTGTGTTATTAGAGGCAAACAAAAATAAAATGAGTGATACTGAAATAGAACAAACACAGAACTTGATACGCCACTTAACTAACAAAGAAAACGAAACGATGAAAGCTGTATCGCAGTATCTCAAAACAAGAGAGGAGTATCAATCGTCTTCGTCACTCTCATCATCGCTGTCATAAATCTTAATCTCATCAAACTGCTTAAACAATCTTTGTGTATCTGTATTTAAAAATAAATACTGATATGGCTTATCATAAACCAGCTTTCTTACTTTTGGTAAAAGCATTTCATCATACTCTATCAATTCAGTCCATATATTCTGTAACTCATCTTTGCTTGTTTTAAATACAAATAGGTTCGTCCATAAACGCCTTAAATCCTTTGGAACACTATAATAAGTTTGGACGCAAAAATATAGACTTGTGTGTAAGTGTCGGCGATTATATATAAGTTCTTTAAACAACTGCATCGTATCTTTCTTTTTCAAGTGTGCCGTTTGGTCGTCAAATATAATTAATGAGTTTAAACCCTTTGCTGCATCTACCCTAATCCTATCCATTACTTCTTGTAAATTATCCACATTCAATTCATCATATACTTGGTCTTGCGGCAACTTGCCGAATAAGTCATTACTCATAGAAGCCCTGCTTTCACTTGGTTGAAACACATAGATGCGATGGAAACACTTTTTTAGAACTCCCTTAATTAAACTAAAAAGCAAACTTGTTTTACCACTTCTTGGCTTACCAATAAAAAGAGTAGTTGAGTGTTGGTTCAAAAATTTTGTTAGTTCATACTTGTTTAGTTTATCGCTTAATCCTGTGTCGCAAAGCATCTTGCATTCAGGCAACTTTGGTTTGTCTAATTCTATAATCTGTATCTTCATTAATATATATTATAGATATAATAATTAGGGAACTCGTCGTTCCCCAACCCCCATACTTCTTAATTAAAAAGGAAAGGTTCGGAAAACGTAGTTTTCTGATTATCTTGGAACAAAGTGCAAACATATTACATATTCTCCCAAAGCAGATGCTCCACTGGCGGTGAAAGGGTTTCCAGCATTATCTGTTATTCTTACTGTGAATTCTTGTAGGCGTGGGCGACCATTTAAATAAAAAGGATTGTTAGTTCCCTCTTCGGCGTGTAGAAAAGAATTCGCTCCTACTATGTAACTCTCTAAAAATCCAATATAACTACTTGATAAGGCTTGTGTGGTATTTCTTGCCTCATACACATTTGGCGGAACACCTAAATCACAAAACACCATCGCTACTGTAGTAGCATCTACATTATTCAATTCACCCATATAGGTCATATGAACTTCATAAGGAACATCAGGCAACACTTGCCAATTAAACATATAACTACAGGTATTCGCACCAGTTCCAGTTTTTGAGGCAGCGTTTAAAGAATTAAGAACAATTGTATAACTTGCTTGTTTGTCTGTTGATAGACTTTGAAACTCTCGGTCTAAAGAACTCATCATTCTACTCATATTATATAATGTTATAATATTTTTTTATTTTGTTATTATATGCTTAAATACATATTAAACTACCTTTTCCCAAAAGAACCTTTTGACATTGAAAAACCAAAAAAATATATTACCACAAAAGAGTATGATATGTTAAGCGAGAGACAAAAAGTAATGCTTCATAGCAAGTATAATGTTTATGAAGTGCCTCATATTGATGTTGAGGTTTGTATTGAAGAAGAGGATTAAAGTTTCACCCCTGATTTATCTTAATGGTGCTTCATAAAGAACTGAAACATAATCTAAATTCATAGTTTGTGAAGCACTATTAGCAGTTTGAAAAAATAATTTTGAACTATTATTAATATCAAAAACCGCAGTAGTGTCAGTAATTGTTTCAGTTGTGTTTGCATTAATATCTTTTATTGTATAAACTATATCTGCTCCATCAATCCCTATTTTAAACTCAAAATAATTTCCACTTACATAAGTAACAGTTGTGAAAGTTCCCTTTAAAACATCGTTGGTTCGTGCTTCAAAAGTAGTAGTTCCTGCTACTCGTTTAATCATTATACTTCGTGTATAGACACCGTATGATACACATAAGCCACACCAACTATCGCCTGGATTTCCTGTCGTCACTGTAGTTTGTAATACAAAAGTAATCTCTTTAAAAGCACCGTGATGAACTGTAGGGCTTAAACCTGCTCGGTTTGCTTGTAAGTTGTATAATCCTGGGTGAAGAGTTGAACCCACAGTAGCACTGTTAGACCCAGTGCCTTGAAAATCCCAAAGTCCAAAAGGGCATTGATTATAACTGGGGTCATAACACTCATCAAACAAATATTTATAAGTATAAGGCGTTTGACTTAGTGCGGTATTCGCTACTGCGTTGGAAACAAAACGAGTATTAGCCGCTCTTGAACTACTATCTCCATCTGCACTATCAACCACATTAGTAGTTCCGTTAAAAGTGTTTGTGTTTGTGAATGTATTTACTGTTGATAATCCAGCATAAGTAGCATCTGTAAAACCTTTTCTTGTGAATTGGTCGGCTGTCGTGGGATTAATTGTTGATGTGGGTAGAAATGAATTAAAAGTATTTGTATTGCCTGTGAAAGCGTTTGCTCCAGAAAGCGTCGCATAAAGACCACCTCCTGCTGTTATGGCTGCTTGAACGAAAGCCGTTGTGGCTACTGTTGTGTTATTTGTAGCAGGAGGCTGTGTTGGTGTGGTAATATCTCCTGAAACATCTAAAGGTACATACAAGTTTGCCGCTGTATCTGTTATTTTCAGTCTGTCTGAACCGCTACTTCGCACCTGAAAACCTTGCGTTGTCACAGCATTATTGAAATCAAATACAAAAGCGTTTGACAATTCGCTTGCAAAAAAGTTCCCCATTCCTGTCCCTGATGAGTTTATAAACTCTATCGTTTGTGTGGCTGTCGTATTTTTTGAAAAAACCAAGCTATTATTAAAAATGTTTAATCCAGCACTATTAATTAAAACTTTTCCTAATGTGGCTGCCTCATCTACTAATAGCCGACTTGTTCCATTAATTCTTAAATCTATTTTACCTGTGGCTTCCACACAGTTCATCACTAAATAATTTCCTGTGTGCGTGATGTTGGTCTGTGAAGAAGCAATATTATTAAATAATCTTATTTGTCCTCCAGTTCTTACTTCTAATGAGCCGTCCATTTGTGTATCCCCATTTACTAAAAATTTGATTAACCCTGTGCTGTTCGTTGTCCGACCCACTACAAGATTATTAGGGCAACACACGAATTCGCTTGTTCTACCGAGTGTGATTTGATTGGAAGCTGTAATGACTGAATTAGTGCCTATACAAGTGCTATTAGAAAAACTGGCTGTGTTTGCTGTATTGTTTGCGAGGTGTCCTATAGCGGTGCAATTTGACCCCCCAAAAGCATTCAAACCGTTATTCGCTTGTTGTCCTATACTGACATTTCCACTTGATGCT
>Ga0315903_10005302_pt1 | contig 16866 bp, 17 predicted proteins | sample LakEriMetagenome_7_FD_203524 | JGI IMG/M metagenome (GOLD analysis project Ga0315903, IMG submission 203524) | Freshwater fungal communities from buoy surface, Lake Erie, Ohio, United States - Buoy 2 MA119 | ecosystem: Environmental > Aquatic > Freshwater > Lake | place: USA: Lake Erie, Ohio...
CGCGACGGCGCCGCGCTCAACTGGCTGTACTTTGCTGGCGCCGCCACGGCCGCTTCGAGCAACTTCTACGGCTCGCTCGAGTTCGGTTGGGGCTGATCCATGCTCAAGCAGAACCTCACCCTGAACGCGCAATACCCTCGCCGGATGATCGGCGGGGGTAACGCGCAAGACCGGACGATGTTCGGACGCACGTCCCTGCGCAATCAGTGGGCGGGCCAGGGTGGGATTCTGCCTACCAGCGGGCTGCCGGTCGGAAATCTGGCCGGTGGCTCGTGGAGCCTGCCTCCCAAAGCGGGAGGCATGAGCAGCCGCAATGACTCGGAAGGAACTGCGACGTTGTCCGCAACTGGTGTCGCAGTACAGACCCAGCAGAACATATCTTCTAGCATTACGGCTGCAGCCTCATTAACCGCGGCCGGAAGTATGTATGGGCTGATTTCTGCCACAATCGTAGTTAACACGGGGCAAGCAACAGCTAACGAGATCGCCGACGCGGTTTGGAATAAGACGCTTCCCTAAGGGCCGCCCATGAGTACGTCAGGCCAGCGGCTAGTCTTTCTGTCCGGCCTGCCAAGCGGGACTGCTGCCCAGCACCTATTAGCAATTAAACAGTCCGGGGTAACCGCCGGACAGATGCTGCTTTCCCGGTCTGCTCTGCTGACCGGCACCGCTGGGCAGCACTTACTAGACTCCGGCGTACCAGCTGGCTCTCGCACAGGTAATTTAGCCGCTATCGAAGCTGCAGATATATTTGCAGCAAACGGTGGTACAGGGGCCGGGATATCCGGCACATTCAATGGCATTGAGCTCGGTGACGACTCTTTTGCTTCGTTCGGTAACGTACTAACGTTTGGTAGCTTCGGAGCTACTGAAGTAGGCCAAGACGCGCTTGCTTCGCTTGGTTCAGTACTTGTCACTGGATCTATTGCCGCAACAGATCAAACCGATAGTCTGGCTGCTGCTGGCTTGGTGCTTGTCACCGGATCGTGGGCAGTTACAGAAGTTGGTGCGGATTCTTTGTCTGCAGTCGGGTCTGTGGCTAATCTCGGCGTCTTTGCCACTACCGAGACGGGAGCTGATCAGCTTGCAGCTGCCGGGTTAGTAGTAACAACCGGAGCTTTAGCTGGCGTTGAGTTTGGCGCTGACACGTTGTCGGCCACAGGCTTGACCCTTGTCTCTGGTGCGCTGGCCGTTGGCGAAACTGGGCAAGACGTATTTGCGGCGTCTGGTACCGCGTTCTGGGTGCCGGTTGTTGGTGTTGCTGCTGCTACGGAAACCGCTACCGACCAGCTGAGCGGGTTTGCCAAGCTGCTTGTTCGCGGAACGATCGTTGGCATCGAACAGCCGGATCAATTCAGCGGTACCGCCAAGCTAATAGTTAAAGGCGCGCAATCGGCCCAAGAAACCGGCGACGATTCCTTCTTTGCTATCGACTTGCTCCGGTTTGGGTACTGGAACAAGATCAAGTCGGAGGTCGTAACCCGGCGGATCAAACTCGACGTATCTACTGTAGAGATTGACCTAAACCCGGTCGCCCAGCAGATCAAGCTGAACCCATATGCGGCGGTTATCTCTGCCAATGTCGCAGCCGTACAGGCGCGCATGGACGTTCAGGCGCAGTTACTGGCGCTTACGTACAAGATCGGCGTGTTCCTTAAGTTTGCCTTCCTTGACGAAAATGCGCAGCTGTCTGACGCTATAACTGGGTTTGATATTGGCAAGGGAGCTAGTGACGCCGTTTCGGCCATTGATCAGCTCTTGTTTGGGCTTAACCGCCCCTTGCAAGATGGTTTTGTTGCTTTTTCGCAACACGCAGTACATTTGGGGAAGCAACTAGGCGAAGACGCTTTCCAGGCTATCGATTCCGAAGTGCTAAGCGTCGTAAAGGAGCTGAACGACGTACCAGCGGCCAGGGACGCTTTGCGAGCGGATATCTATAAGGCACTGGCGGACGCCGCTAAGGTTTTAGACTCCATCAGCCGTGGCTCTGGCAAGGCGCTTACTGACACAGCTGCCGCCTCGGATACCCGTAGCTCAAGCGTCGCCAAGGCGCTAGCAGACGCTGCCCGTAGCTCTGATGCCGCTAACCGCAGTACGGTCAAGCAGCTCTTTGACGCTGCTAGGGCTATTGAGGCCATAACGGTAGGCCTGTTTAAGGCCGCCGCCGACGGGGCGCGTGCTTCTGATGCGGCTAACCGAGCAGTAGCAAAGGTGTTGGTTGATACCTCGTTAGCGGCGGATACCGCTGCTAAGTCGTTTGTGCGGCCAGTTAGTGATGCTGCCCGTAGCTCGGATACCGCGTCTTTAGTGACCGGTAAGGCACTTTTAGACTCAGCTAAGACCACTGAAACCGTCGTGTATCAGACAGCGAAGTCGCTATCCGACACCCCTCGGGCGTTGGATTTAGCTGGTAAGGCGGTGTCTAAGAAGCTATCTGATTCGGCTGCAGTTTTTGAAAAAGCCGTTAACGCAGTAACCAGGCCCCTTTTGGACGGAGCCCGGGCGCTGGACGCTATTACGGTTATCCGGGGTAAGAACTTCTTCGACGTTGTTGGCGCGACCGACGACTTTGACGGCGCTCTGTCCTTAGAAGATGACCAGGAAATGGTCTTTTCCAAGAGCGTCAGCGACTCAGCGTTTATCATTTCAACCTTCAACCGTCAAATTGGGTACAATCGGACTTATGGGGACTCTGCCCAGGTGACGGATATCGTTACCAATACCTCGGGTAAGGGTCATTTTGATAGTGTGGGCGTTGGTAGTTCGGGAACCCTACGCTCGCAAGGTTATTGTGAGGCCTCATACTTTGCAGAGGACTACGTTGGCGATTCCCGTAACTTCTCTTGAGGTACTGTAGATGAACTCCTTGGAAAATCTTAAGGTTAAGGGCCGGCTGAAGATCGTTCTCCGTGGTAAGGATGGCGCGGTTAAAGACGAGCGTGAAGTGGACAACCTCGTGGTTAACACTGGTCTTGGCTACATTGTCAGCCGCATGGTTGGCACGGCTAAAGTTGTTATGTCCCACATGGCGTTGGGCTCGTCTACTACTGCAGCCGCTGCGGCGCAGACTGACTTGGTCAGCGTCCTAGGTGTTCGTGAAGCGATTGACTCGACCACAATCAGCGGCACCAACAACGAAAAGGTCACGTATGTCGCCTCGTTTGAGGCTGGCGACGCGACTGGTGCTGTAACTGAGGCGGGCATTTTTAACGCCGCTACGGCTGGCGATATGCTTTGCCGTACTGTGTTTCCGGTGGTCAACAAGGGAGCAGACGACTCTATGACTGTATCCTGGACCATCACCCTCTCGGCCGTGTAACAAACAGTGGGGGAGTAGCGATACTCCCCCACGGTTTCTACTTTCGGCTAATTAGGGGCACAGAATGGCAACAATTACGCTTCGTTCGGTAAAGGGCTCTCCGCTTACAAACGCTGAAGTTGACGCTAACTTTAGCAACATAAACACCGAACTCGGTACAAAGCTTTCTGCTACCGGCGGAACTTTAACGGGCGGCATAACCGTTCCGTCGGTTACGCTTAGCGGTAGCGGCGGTCAGCCGGGTGTTGCCACTTTAACTTGGAACGATACAGCCGGTACGTTGGACCTTGGCCTTAAAGGTGGCAACGTAACAATGCAGATCGGAGAAGAGTTATTTCTCCGAGTAACAAATTCCACTGGCAGCGCTATCCCAAAGGGCTCTGTTGTTTACATCACTGGTTCCACTGGTAGCCATGTAAACGTTGTCCTTTCACAAGCGAATAGCGAAGGTACTTCTAGCAAAACGCTTGGCATAACTGCCGAGACTATTGCTAACGCACAGACTGGATTTGTAGCCACAAACGGAATTGTTTCTGGCCTTGATACTTCAACGCTTACTGAAGGTGGTGCTGTCTGGCTGTCCGCGACTGTTGCTGGTGGGCTTACGTCTACTCGTCCGTCTCCGCCTGATCATGCTGTCCTTATAGGTTGGTGCGTAAAAAGCCACGCCAGTGTTGGCGCGCTTTACATTCATATTGCCAACGGGTACGAAGTAGCGGAGTTACACGACGTATTACTAACGTCTATCGCTAACAACCAAGTACTTAGCTATGAAAGCGCTAGCGGGCTGTGGAAAAACCGTTCACTAGCAACGGTCGCTAATACCGGTGCATTCAGCGATATCCTCAGCAAGCCAACCACGCTTTCTGGGTATGGAATTACTGATGCTCCGACTGTTACCGGAACAGGTGCGAGTGGTACGTGGGGGATCTCGATTACTGGGAATGCCGCGACCGCGACCACTTGGGAGACTGGGCGCACGATTGCACTGACCGGCGATGTAACGGGCACAAGCGGAACATTTAACGGCTCCGCGAACCTGTCATTCGCCACAACGCTTGCAAATTCCGGCGTCACCGCCGGCACCTACACCAAGGTCACTGTCGATGCAAAGGGACGGGTAACTGGCGGAACTAACCCGACCAACCTTTCCGGTTACGGAATTACCGACGCACTGTCCAGCAGCGCGACATCGACGCAAAGCGGCTACTTCGGCGACATCTTCTTGTACGACGACAGCACGCCGTCTCACTATCTGCAGATCACCAACAGCGCCAACCTGACTCTGGGTCGCGTTCTGAATCTGAACGTCAACGACGCGGATCGCACAATCTCCCTGTCTGGAAACCTCACCGTCTCTGCCGCAGCCACCGTTTCCGGCACGAACACGGGCGATCAGACCATTACCCTGACGGGCGACGTGACCGGATCTGGCACGGGATCGTTCGCAACGACGCTTGCCAACAGCGGCGTGGCTGCGGGTACTTATGGCGGCAACAACAGCATTCCGTCGATCACCTTTGACGCTAAGGGAAGAGCCACAGCTGCCTCTACGGTGACGCCTAGCGGAACGTGGGGCATCAGCATCACCGGCACCTCACGGGGCGTCGGCACTACCGATCCGCTCATTGGCACTGGCGGCCTTTGGGTTACAAGCGCAACAGGGCTGAACGTTGCGCGCAATGGCACGGCGTACGTTGCGCTGGACGCTGGCAACTACAGCAGCTACGCCTTGCCGCTTACAGGCGGAACGCTGACCGGAGCGCTCTCTGCGCCGAACTTCCGCGATGGCGCGGGCGCGTTCAACGTAAACCTTGGCAGCGGCGGCTCTGAAGGGCGCGGGCTTGTTGCCGGGTACAGCGGCGGCGCGTATGGCGGCATTGGTTTCAACGTGCGCCATACGGCAACCTCTGAAGAGCACATTGCGCCTAGCCCAGATACGACTTCGTATTTGCGGTTTCAAGGCGGCGGCTTTTTCTTCTTTGGCTCTGGGACGGGCGCGGCTGGCCGCACTGTTACCTACACAGGAAACGGCAATGCTCGCCTCGACGTATCGGGCAACTGGTACACGGCCGGGCAGATGTATGCGACCACAAGCCAGCATCTCGTCCTGAACACGGGGAATTACAACAGCTACGCACCAACGCTTACCGGAACCGGCGCGTCTGGCAGTTGGGGAATCAGCGTTACTGGAAACGCGGCAACCGCAACGCTTCTCGGCTCGTATGACCTGAGAACGATTTCGCCATCGGCGCAAACCGCAAGCCGGATCGGAACAGGCTTCACGAGCTGGGCCAACAACAACACCTCGCCCTATGCGGACTACATCCACCTGCGAAGCTACTCCGATAGCAGCGGCGGAAACGACAACCTTGTGATGTTTCGCAAGGACGCCATTGGTATGCGGATATGGCAGCAGTCCTTTGGCTCTGCAACCGCGTATTCAAGCTACGTTGATGTGATTACAAGCGGAAACTACAACAGTTACTCACCCACCCTGACAGGCGGCAACGCCAGCGGAACGTGGGGCATTAACATCAGCGGATCTGCGGCGCAGCTTGGAGGCGTCGCGGCAGCTAACTATTTCCGCACTGACGGCACTTATCCAAATGCGGATATGAATTCGCCAGTCGAGGGGTATTGGCACGTGGCCAGTAACGCGACTGGATTGCCCGAGGGTTACTACGGGCATCGTTGGGACTATGACCATCTGAATAATGGGCAGTGGATCGCGCAGTTCTACAGCCCGACATCAGGCGATCCCGGCTTGTGGTTCCGCCAGCGCCGCGACTACTCATGGCAAACTTGGCGCAAGTTTCTCGATAGCACCAACTACGGCAGCTACGCGCTTCCGCTAACTGGCGGAATCATGACCGGCCCGCTCACGTACAGGCTTGAAACGAGCGGCTCCGGCGAGGCTTGGCATCGGCAGATCCACTGGGGCAGATACGACGCAAGGTATACGGCCGGCGCGTTTCCAAACTATCTGCCGGGCGATGCTTTTGGCCTTCATGTAACCAACGCGTCCGATGCGGCATTCTTTGGGCTGATAAGTCGCGGCGCTGGCAGCAACGATTACAACGCCGTGATTGCTTGGGGCGATGACTCAGACGATGTGCTGCAGTTCCGCTTCAATAACGGCGTGGTGGCGCAAATGCAGCCATCAGGAGCGCTTCGCGTTCCAAGCCTAACTGCCGGCGGCTCAACCAACACCGACGCCACCCTCGGCATTCAGGGCACCTCGCACCTTACTGGAACAATCTACTTCGGCGGCACCGTTGGCAACGTGAACTCGTGGTCATCGCTGATGTCCTCAAGCGGAGGCAACGAAGTACATAGCGTTAACACATTTACGGTGAACCGCTCCGGATACGGCGGCGGCAACATTCTTGAAGCCACCACATCCGGTTATGTTTTGGGGGGCGGGAAGTTTCTCGCAGACGCTTGGGTTCACTCTGAGCGCGATTTCCCAAGTGGCACACTGATCCAGACAGACATCAACTACGCCGTCAGTAGCGGCGATCCGTTCATTCTCGAAATTCGCGGCAACTCATACGGCAGCGCTATCCCATTCGATATTCAATATCAGGGCTACATTTACTACGACACGATCATCAATCACGGCGGCTATTCAAACGGAACCAACATTTCCGGGTTGGTAGCCATCAACTACAACGGAAATCTTTGCTTTTGGTTTCCAAGCCAGTCGTACTGGCACGGCTATTACGTGCGCGTGTATGCCCCCTACGCAACCTATCCACGCAACCGCGTCACCTCTATCAGCGGCACAGGCAAGCCAACCAGTGCCAAAGAGGTTGGCTTGTCAGCGAACATTCGCCAGTCGCTCCATAGCGGAAACTACAACGATTACACGCTCATGCACCGTGGGAACGTCGATAACATCGACTTCAACACCTACGGCAACTACAACTCAAACGTAGTCTCTGGCTACATCGAAGGCAGCCCAAACAAGCCAACGGCGTACGCTTACAACTACGGCACAACCATCAGCTTCTACTCATATCCGGGGCAGGCCCAGTTCTATGTAAGCCACGCCGGCAATGATCTTTGCTTCCGTGGCGGCTGGGCTGCGGGCAGTTGGCAAACGTGGAACAGGGTTCTTACTAACCAGAATTACAACTCCTACTCGCCAACCCTCACTGGCAGCGGCGCAAGCGGAACTTGGGGCATCAACATCACCGGAAACGCTGGATCAGTAGGCAGCAGATCGCCCGGCGGCAGCGCAGGAAACCTTGCGTTCTACGACGGAAGCAACGGCTATCTGTACACGCCGACATGGATTGGTATTGGCAGTGGCTCTGGCCTTTTCTCGTCGAATGGCGTTGCGGGCGCGCATTTTTATCCAAGCAATGCTACCTACGGCGCATGGCGCATCGACGGATCAAACAACGGCTGGGGCGGCATTGCCTTCGGAAACGGAAGCGCTGGCATTGTCAATCTAATGACCGCGTCCGATTCAAACAGCACGGGGTTCCACAACCAAAGTTACGGGTGGCAATTCCAATGGGCTAATGGCGTTTTTTACATCGCAAAGAATGCGTACGGCGGCAACATGGCGACCGCCCTCGACAGCAGCAACTACAACAGTTACTCACCAACCCTCACCGGCGGCAACGCGTCGGGAAGTTGGAACATTACGGCTGCTCGCGCCACACGCGCCAACGGCAACTTTTACATCGACGACAACTACGGCTGCGGCATCGTCGGGGCATACGCCTCAACGCGCTATCAAGGCGTGTTCGCTATGGGCGACTCGTACAAGCTCCCTGCAGATGGCACGAGCGCCGGCAACCTGTATGGTATCGCGTGGTCATATCCGAGCGCTGGCGGTGTCGCTGGCAACCTTGATAGCCACGGAATGCTTGTCCTGATCAACGGCGGCTTCGGATCGTGTATGTCGTACTCGATCGTCGCGGCCGGCAACGTCACTGCATACTCTGACGAGCGACTCAAGACCAACTGGCGCCCGATGCCGGAGAACTTTGTCGAGCGTCTGGCCCAGGTCAAGGTCGGCATCTACGACCGAATCGACGGCGAACAGATCACGCAAGTTGGTATTGGCGCGCAGTCATTCCAAAAGCTTCTGCCGGAAGCGATTACTAAAGCCAAAGATGAGATGGGCACGCTCTCCGTCTCGTACGGCAACGCCGCGATGGCGTCGGCCGTTGAACTTGCCAAAGAGATCGTTGCCATCAAGCGTGAGCTTGAGGCGTTGAAAGCTAAACTTCACTAAGGAGATTGATATGGCTATTGCGTACTCGTACAAGATCAATGCCGTTCGCGTTAAGAGCGAAGGTAGTTTGGTCGATGTGGTTAAAGAAATTGATGTTACGGTTACCGGAGCTGACGGCGCGGCTACGTTCTCGCTCCCGACTGTCATTAAGTTAAGCGGTGTAGACCCTGAGAACTTTACTGCTTTTGCGAACCTGACCGAAGAGCAGCTTGTTTCGTGGGTTGAGGGTGAGCCCGTAGCCGAAGGTATGCCGACCACTCTTGATGGCGTAAAGGCTCACATTGCCTACGTGGTCGCCAAGGAAGCCGAGAGGCTTGCTATGGAGCAGAAGCCGCTTCCGTGGGTACCGGCTCCCGATCCGGTTGCCTCTGTACCTCCTCCTACGGCCTGAGGTAAGGTTAAATGACTTTACAGTCCTCTGGCGCAATCAGTATGTCGCAGATCAACGCTGAGTTTGGCCGCGGCAATAACTTGAATGCGTACCGTGGGACCGCTTGGTATACCGACGCAGGCGGGTCTGGAACGTTTTCCTCTGGCGCTATTTCGTTTAACGAGTTTTACTCTAAGCGAGCTACGCCAGTGGGAAGCGTCGCCATTTCTAACCAGAGCGTGCTGAACTTTCTTTATTCTGGTGTTGGCGGCGGTAATGCCACCGGTTATTACCAGCTGTTATCTACCGGGGTCGCAAGGAAAACAAATGGTTTAACCGGCAATGGAGTGTTGACAGACATAAGTGGGGAGTGGCTGGTGTCTGGATCAGCCTCCTTGTTTGACGTTTACGCGACGTTCAGCAATCCGTACGGCACCGTTGGAACGGAACTCGGCTCGACAGGCTCTTGGTTGAATCTTGGAACAACCCGGGATTGGGGGCTTACGGTGACGGACGCATACGCCCACCGGCTGCTTGACATACAAATCAGGCTGGCCTCGACCGGCAGTGTTTTGGACTCCGCCACCATTACATTTGAGATTGACTCCGCGCCGTAGCCCAGCGCCTTTTACAGTGATAGTATATGCAGGGTCTTTCCTAAGGAGTTGGCAATGAAGGATTTAACTTTTAAGATCACCGAGGCTGAGGCTAATCTGCTCATTGGGGCGCTTGCCAAACAGCCGTTTGAAGCGGTGGCGGGCCTTATCCAGAAACTGCAGATGCAGGCAATGGAGCAGCTTAGCCCGTCTGCCCCGTCTAAAGATCCGGAGTAACTATGGTGGCCCCGCTGGCCACCCGGCGGGGCCCTGGTTCCACACTTAACCAGGGTAAGTAGATATGGCCCCCGATACATACACCTCTACCGATGAGCGGTACTGGGAGATTGCTTCAAAGCTAAACGCCCACGAAGTAATGTGCGAAGAAAGATCTAAAGGCATCTTTGATAGGCTTAATAAGATCGAGGAGGGGGTGGAGAAGATCAATAACTGGGGCCTGTTGATTGGTTTCACATTGATTTGTAGCATGGCAGGGATTCTGGTTACCTTGCTGCTCAAGTGAGGTATCTATGGCCTACTTCAAGCGGGATCGGTTCAGTGGCATAGCTCCCGGCGTATCCCCTCGTCTGTTAGCGGATCAGTTCGCACAGATCGCCGAAAACGTAGACTTTTCTTCCGGTAGGCTTACGCCTATCACTACCGACGTAGACACCTTTACGCTGCAAAGCGGCCTTAGGCGGTCTATTTATTTCTATCGTGACACTAACTGGCTTGAGTGGGATCAGGACGGTGTAAAAGCTGTTCCGGGTCCAATTCCAGGTGACACCCTAGCGAGGTTGTACTGGACTGGTCAGAACTATCCACGCATGGGTACTGTTAGTACGATCGTGGCTGGCGGAGCGGGCTACCCCGCAAACAGCTATAGGCTGGGTGTACCGGCTCCGGCTAACGCTCCTACGACCTCTAAAAGCGGTACAGTGAACCCCGATCAAACGCCAGATGACGTGTCCTATGTGTACACGTTCGTTACTGCGTTTGGCGAAGAAGGTCCGCCTAGCCCGCCTAGCACGCAGTTTGAGCGTACGGATACCGAAACTGTAGTCATAACTATGCCTAGCGGCGACCTGCCAACCGGCAACTACAACTTTGGTACCGGTGCGTACAAGCGTATCTATCGGTCTAACACTGGTTCCAATAGCAGCGCGTTTCAGTTCCTGGCTCAGGTGGCTATTGCTACCACTACGTACTCGGACACAACTCCTTCAGCGGGTCTTGGTGAAGTCCTGCCAAGCGCATCTTGGATTGGCCCGCCAGACGATAACGCTAGCCTCTACCCGGATGGCCCTATGAAGGGTCTGATAGCCGTGGCCAACGGTGTGTTTGCAGGGTTCACTGGCAAACGGTTATGTCTCAGTGAACCGTTTCTACCTCACGCTTGGCCGGTTGACTATCGCATAACGCTCGAGGAAACGATTGTAGCCATAGGCGCAGTGGCCAACGGCATTATAGCGTTGACCAATGGCACTCCGTACTTTGTCACTGGTACTGATCCTAGTGCAATGACCGCTATTCGTGTCGACCTGCCACAGGCATGTGTTAACACCAACAGCGTTGTCGATATGGGTTCTTACCTGCTTTATGCCGGGCCGGACGGTCTGTGCGCCGTAAGTGGTAGCGAAGGCCGCGTTGTAACCGAGGGGCTTATAACCGCTAAACAGTGGAATGCGGACTTTAACCCTACTGGGTTTAGGGCCTTCCGGTACGAGAACACGTACGTAGCGTTCTGGTCAGTTGGCGGGGTCCACAAAGGGTTTGTATTCGACCCTCGAGCTGAAGAAGCCGCCATCTCCAACATCACTTCGGTTGGTGAAGTGCGTGGCGGGTACATGAACCCTAAAGACGGTGAGTTGTACCTGATTGTAGCTAACAAGATTCAGAAGTACCGCGGCGGTACCTCTAAGCGCACGCTTACGTGGAAGTCTAAGCAGCTGGTCCTACCGAAGCCTCTTAGCATGGGGTGGGTATCGGTAAAGGCTCAGGCTTATCCGGTAGAGGTTAAAGTCTGGGCCGATGGTACTTTGGTGGCCCACTATACACTGTCGTTTGCCGCTAACGTGTATACACAGACTGTTACTGTGCCAAGCGGCGTTTCAGCAGGATCATTACGTGAGCCTGTGATGCGGCTTCCAGCGAAAGTTGCCCAAGTGTGGGAAGTACAAGTCTCTGGCGAGGTTGATATCGATGAAGTCTGCCTTGCTCAGAGCATGGACGAGATTTCTGCCACATGAGTAAAGCACGCACTAACAACCCTACAGAAGTCCCTGGGTTCTCTAAGCCGCCTGCAGATATTTCGCCAGCGCTTCGGCGTTATCTTGAAAGCATAACGGAAGCCTTAGATATCCGTCTGGGTAGGCGTGGAGACGCTAGGGACAGGGCGATTACGCTGCGCGAGCTGATTGACTCTGGGCTAGCTGTTGAGCTGGGTAACAATCCGTTTAACGTTAGCGCTGCTCCTCCGCCACCTCCACCGCCTCCGCCAGCAAATGGTACCCCCACTGCGCCGACTAATTTTTCGGCTAATGGCGGCTACTCAATCATTACGTGTTTCTGGGACTACCCTAACTACGGCCCTCATTCTCATACAGAAATCTGGCGGCATACGGCCGACGTTATTGGTGATGCCCAGCTGGTTGGCATTAGCTCCGGTATTTCGTTCATAGACCCTGTAGGTGGCGGTAAGACGTACTACTACTGGGCTCGGCACGTATCCCTTTACGATATCCAAGGGCCGTTTCAAGCCGCAAATGGCGATCAAGCGGTTACTGCTGTAGATGTTGACGCTTTGTTAGCGGTGCTTACCGGCGCCATAACTGAGAGTCAGTTGTATAGTAATTTAAAAAATAGAATCGACCTTATTGATGCTAGTGCTGCAGTAACGAACTCCGTTGCATGGCGTGTAGCGCAAGAAGCTTCTGCTCGTGCGACTGCAATAAGCAATGAAGCTTCTGCTCGTGCGACTGCAATAAACAATGAAGCAACTGCTAGAGCCGCAGCTATTTCGGCTTCTATTGCTTCACTCGATGACGTCATGGAGTACAACAACTCTACTGCCTACAAGAAAGGCGGGATTGTTGTCTACAACGGAAACCTGTACGAGGCTAAAAGTTCGACTACCGGTAACTTGCCGACAAACACTACGTTTTGGACGTTTTTAGGTACGTATACAAACGTTGGTGATATCGTAAAAAACAACGGTTCTAAAATCGTTGAGATCAACACGATTACATCGGATAGTACTTCTGCAGCAGCGCAAGCAATTGTGGGGTTAAAGAGTACCGTAGAGAACCCAACGACTGGAGTAGTTGCTACTTCTACTGCGCTTGGAGCGTTAACTACTAGAGTTTCAACTGCAGAAGGAAACATAGTATCAAATAGCTCAGCAATTACTTCGTTGAGCGATGTTGTAAATCACCCTACTACCGGTCTTTCTACCAGGGCTTCGTCTTCTGCATTAAGCGCTTTGGATAGCCGTGTAACAGCAGCGGAGGGAGTAAACACTTCGCAGTCGACGTCTATCACGTCACTGCAGAACACTATTGACCACCCTACTACTGGACTTGCTACTAGGGCTTCGTCGGCGGCCCTGACTGCTTTAGACAGTCGTGTAACTACCGCTGAAAGTACGATAACGTCTCAAGGGACGTCGATTACTAGTCTTACTAATACAATTAACCACCCTACGACTGGACTTGCTACTAGGGCTTCATCTTCTGCATTAAGTGCTTTAGACAGTCGTGTAACTACCGCTGAAAGTACGATAACGTCTCAAGGGTCGTCGATTACTAGTCTTACTAATACAATTAACCACCCTACTACTGGACTTGCTACTAGGGCTTCGTCGGCGGCTTTAAGTGCTTTAGATAGCCGTGTGTCTACTGCTGAAGGCACGATAACGTCTCAAGGGGCGTCGATTACTAGTCTTACTAATACAATTAACGACCCTAGTACGGGTCTTGCTACTAGGGCTTCGTCGACGGCTTTGAGTGCGTTAGACACTCGTGTGACTAGTGCTGAGGGGACTATAACAGCCCAAGGTAACTCAATTACAGCTCTTCAGAGTACTGTAAATAATCCTACGACGGGTGTTGTGGCTACAGCTAACGCTGTTAGTTTGTTAACCACCGAGATATTCCCTAACGGTACAGCTCAAGCTTCGTACATTGACCAAGTTAATGCTGCGGTTGGTACTAACACAGCGGCTATTCAAGCTGAAGCTACGGCGCGTGCAAATGCTGACGGTACTCTGTTTGGGCAATACACAGTAAAGGTCGACCTGAACGGATACGTATCTGGTTTTGGACTCGCTTCGACTGTCAATAACGCGACGCCAAGTTCTGAGTTTATTGTTCGCGCCGATCGGTTCTCAATTGCGTCGCCGGGTCAGACGACGATTATTCCGTTCATAGTGCAGACAAGTCCTACTACTATCAACGGGGTTCCTGTAGACCCTGGTGTCTATATAACGGATGCTGTTATTCGAAACGGTACTATTACTACCGCTAAGATTGGGTTAGCCCAGATCGATGACGCCAGGATTGCTAGCATAAGTGCAGCTAAGATCTCGACTGGTTCTTTAGACGCCGCTAGGATTACTGTAGACAACGTTACTCTTGATAGCTACTACGACGGCTCTATCGGGCGCAATCGGCTTTATATTCCGGACCTCGGAGTAAAGACTGCCAAGATCGATAACTTAGCCGTTAGCACCTTAAAGATTGCTGGGGCGGCCATCACGGTTCCCCAGGTATATACCTCCGGTGAGATATTAGTGTCTAGCGCTATCGTTATGACGGGCGGTGGTCCGTCGTACACGTATAACTACGTTGGCACTGGCAACGGTGACTACGTTTATGTTTACGATCCGTGGTACGGTATTCAGGACTACTTCTTTGTAGGCGCTGGCAACGGTGACTACACTCGTACGGTAACCAACACTACGCCTACGTTTACTGGTGCTACGTTAGTCATGGAAACGCCGCAGATTAACATCGGCGTTGATAGTACAGCTGCATGTCAGTTTGTGTTCTACGCAACCATGGATGCCGCTCACACGTTAGATTGTGGTCAACATCTGTTTATGATGATGGACAAGTATGACGGTAATGGGTACCTGCTTATTGGTGAACAACGTGTTGGTACTAGAACCTATAGCGGTGACACTAAGGCTATCCTGCCAATTACAATGACGTATACCGGTACGGCGTTGCAAAACGTACGAATCAAAGTGGTTTCTGGCACTCGGTTGGTTGACGGCAACCCGGGACAAGGTAGCAACTCTTCGTACTTGAAAAACATTACTCTCTCGGTGATGGGAGTTAAGAGATGACGGTTTTAGTATTCGATACTACTGGCCGCTGTACGATGGCCATCGAAGGGGACATTGCTAACGAACAACTGGCTGAATATCCAGCTGTTGTTCGTATTAGCGGGCATGTAAACCCGGATTCGGTTTGGTATGATTTTGAAAACAATAGGATGGGGTACCGCCGTCACTTTGTTCCTACCATCTCTACTAATCTCGTTAGTAACCTGCCAGTTGGAACCAAGGCGCTTGTTAAGGGAGAATGGGTAGAAGTTAACGACGGTTCGTTGGAACTAGAAGTTGACTACAGTGAATTAGTATCTGTAGTGCTTACTCATGTTAGGCTGTTAAATATGACTGTGCGGGTGCCTTGTGAAGCTGCGAGTTAAACAGAATTACGCAGAATTGCGTAGGGATGAATACCCAGATATCCGCGAACAGTTGGATGCTCTGTGGAAAGGGGACGTAGCGCTTGAAGAGATGCGCCAGCGCATCATGGACGTGAAGGCACGCTACCCTAAAGAGCTAAAAAAAGACGCCTAGGAGGCTGTATGCCCGCGAAAATTAGGGTTGGGGACGGAGTTCCAAAGCAGTTTAACCTGGCCGGTCATACCATTACAGTAATAAATATTCCGAAAAGTAAGTGGAAGCACGGGGCAAATACTGTTGGTATGTGGTTGCCAGACATGTATCGGATTGAGCTGTTATCGTCTTTAAAAGGTACTAACCGCCAACAGGTTTTCATGCATGAAGCCGTGCATGCGGTTTTAGATGTTGCTGGTTACTATCAGTTATCAGCAGATGAGGCATTGGTGGATAGGGTGTCACACCTCCTCCACCACATGCTCGTGTCTATGGAGTAGTTGTCAGTTTCTAGGGTCTATGTTGCATAGCCACTTTACATACCAACTGGCTTTGTTAGCTTCCTGAACTGGGTCGTCTTTTTTTCCATGCCGCCACAGGTAAGCTAAAGCGCTGCCTTTGCAGTACCCTTGGAATTCTTCTGGAGTTAAACAGGTACGTAGCGCATCGATACACTCGATGTCGCCTTTGTAGTGGCTTGGGTTTACTGCGTTGGTCGGTTTCTTTTTGGTTTTCTTAGGCTTGGTACGTACCATACTTTGTCTCCTGTGCGGGTTGAGCAGAATAATACAAATTAGTCATGGTTCCCAAGGTTCTTCTTCCGTTTCAAATTTAAACCACTCGCAAACTTCAAGCATTACAGCCTCATTGATCTGCTTTTCGATCTGCTCTTTTGTCGGCGCATCGTCGTGTTTGTATGCCCGACGCAGCCCCCGCGTCACACCGGCCTCGACGCACATCTGAATCAACTTGTAAGTGTCAGGTTTCATGCCTCACCCCTCGCCCGAATCGCGATGGCGCAGTAATAAGAAGCCGTTGCCTGACCGTTACGCCATTCGTCACTACCGTCTGCCCATTTGTCTCCATTTTCCTCACACACCTTTGCACACGCCTCCTGCTCGGCTGCGGCAACTAGGGCGGCGAAACGTGTCAGTCCTTCATCAATCATATGGTGCGTGTGAAAGATGCAGTTCGGTTGATGTTGTCTGGCCTTCTCATCAATCACGAACCCAGCCTCTTTCGCCAGTCGGATGATGTCATCTCTGTTCATGTCTCACCCCTCGCCCGAATCGCGGCGGCTACTTGCAAATGGTCGAGTCCCGCCATGGCTGCGGCACCGCCAGCAATCGCACACGTTTCCCGTTCTCGCTCGGCAACGAGGGCGGCGAAGTGGTAACGGATAAAATCCTCACCGGCCTCGATAGACTGGCGCATCGCTTGAAACCATAGCGCGTCTAGTTCTTCGCGTGTCATCGCGGTTGCTCCAGCGCGGCGGTGTAAAGTGGCAATGCTCTATTTTGATCGGTAAAATCGGCAGGGTTGTCGGTCACGCAGACTGACTTGCCATCGAGCGTGTAAACCATCCACGCCACAGGCTCCTGCTTCGGGACGGTGAGGGCAGTGCGGAGGGCGGTGATGGCT
>Ga0315903_10005303_pt1 | contig 16866 bp, 12 predicted proteins | sample LakEriMetagenome_7_FD_203524 | JGI IMG/M metagenome (GOLD analysis project Ga0315903, IMG submission 203524) | Freshwater fungal communities from buoy surface, Lake Erie, Ohio, United States - Buoy 2 MA119 | ecosystem: Environmental > Aquatic > Freshwater > Lake | place: USA: Lake Erie, Ohio...
GAACTCTATTAATTGCACTAGCGGTCACCGCAGTATCAGTTCTCTTCGCTGTGCCCCTTGGTATCTACATGGCAAAGATTGCTCGCCCGTGGGTTAGAAACGCATTGGCTGTTGCAATCACACTGCCACTCTGGGCAGGTTATTTAGTAAAGATCATTGCAATGCGCTTAGTCTTTACAGAAGAAGGTTTCTTCAACTGGGCACTGGCCCCCATTGGAATCTCAGGTCCAACATTTTCTATCCCAGTTGTTATCTTGACGCTTACCTATCTCTGGTTTCCATACATGGCACTTCCTGTCTTCACAGCAATTCGCCAGATCCCGCCAAATCTCTTTGATGCATCAAGTGATATGGGCGCAAAAGGTTTCACCACTATCTATCGCATTGTTTTGCCACTAATTGTTCCTGCAATCATCGCCGGCTCTGTCTTTACATTCTCTTTAAGCCTGGGGGATTACCTCGTAGCTAAATTCACCGGTGGCTCCACACAAATGATCGGCTCGATCATTGCATCCAACATCAACCTCAACCCACCAGTTGCTGCAGCGTTTTCAATGGTGCCAATCGCATTCGTACTTATCTATCTGATGGTCGCTCGCCGCACAGGTTCTTTGGAGCGGATGTAGCCATGTTAAGACTTTCAAGAACCAGCAAGATCATCCTGATTACATTAGTTACTTTCGTTCTTATCTTTATGTATGTACCTCTTTTGGTGCTCATTCTTAACTCATTTAATGAATCAAATATCTCTAGTTGGCCAATTGCCACTTTCTCTGTGCAATGGTGGGAATTTGCAGCGACATATCAACCTATTCGCACCGCACTGCTTAACTCAATCATCGTTGCTGCAGGCTCCACATTTATCGCAGCAATCCTTGGAACCCTCGTTGCCTTTGCACTCAAAGGATTTAACTTCTTTGGCAAGGGCACAGTCAATCTCTTAGTTGTGCTTCCCATCGCACTTCCTGGCGTTGTCACAGGCGTTGCCTTTAGCAATACCTATAACTCATTCTTATCTCCAGCAGGTTTTAACATCGGCTACTTCGGCATGATCGTCGCCCACGCCACATTTTGTATCGTCATGGTCTTTAACAACGTCTTTGCTCGCTTAAAGCGCATGAACCCTTCATTACAAGAAGCATCAGCAGACCTTGGCGCGGGCCTATGGCAAACATTTAGATTAGTTACATTCCCTCAATTTAGAACAGCATTCGTAGCAGGTGCACTACTCGCATTCGCCCTGAGCTTTGATGAAGTAGTCGTAACAATCTTCACCGCCCCACCAGGTGTCGACACACTGCCGCTATGGATCCTCAAAGAAATGTCACGTCCAAATAACGCAAGCGTTGTAAACGTCGTAGCAACGCTTGTAATCCTTATTTCACTGATTCCTGTCTATATCTCACAACGTTTAACCCGAGCGCAAGAAGAGGGTAAGTAGTACTTACTTCTTCTTACTCGAAGCATCTTTAACAAAGTAGAGAATCACCAAGAGTGCGAAAGTGCTAATAATCCATTCCATAACCAAATTCTACGCCTGAACCTCATCTTTCCTCCTGCGCAATCAACTGCCCTCTTGTATCTTTATTACCCAAGGGGAGTACTACATAACATGAGCAAAGCAACAATCACAGCAACCACCGCTCTTGCAGTGGCATTAACACTCTTACTCTCCGGCTGCTCTTCTTCGAACACAACCGAAAAGGCAAAACAAGAAAGTGCCACACCCCAACCAAGTTGTTCAGAATCAGAGATAGATGGCGGCAGCGCATGGATCAAAGGACAACTCGCAGCCTTTAGTAAGCAAGATTTCGAAAGCGCCTATGGCTTTGCAACAGAATCATTTCGATCAGGCCGCTCACTAGAACAATTCATTTCAATCATCTCATCCGGCTATGGATTTCTTTTGAACTCCCGCACATACAGCGTTGGTGAGTGCATTAAAGAAGGTGATAACTTCTTATTCGATGTCCGAGTAACGGCCGAATCAGGCACTGAATTCCCAATGATGTATGCGCTAGCAAAGAGTGAAAACACCTGGGGAATCAACGCAGCAACTGTTGTGGCAGAGCCTGTAGAGGAAGAATCAGAAACGCCGATTGTTTAGTCGCGCAGCGATTCCTACTCGTTTCGCTTCCAGTAAAAATCTTTTTCACACTGCAGAATCTCTGCGCAGAAGGCATTAAGTGACATGGCCCCGTTGTACTGCTCTGTCTTAGATCCCCACGTAACAACGCCAACAACGTTTCCTTCGTTATCAACTACTGGTCCACCGCTATTGCCCTTAGAAATATTGGTCGTAAGCAGTAACTGATCAGTAGTCGCATTCAAAACAGTTCCAAAAGCCACAGATCCTTCATAACCATCAGCACTTCCCAGTGCCATCGTCCAATACCCTGGCCACGGTTCGTACTCAGATAAAGCCAAAGGTGGAATATCTAGATCAGCTGCAAGTACAGCTAAATCATTCTTTTCATCCCACTTCACAATTTGCGCAGCAACCGGATCTTCAAACAAAAGTGCCACCGTGACAGTTCCCTCTAAACCAATACATTTCTCAATCACATGATGATTTGTAATCAGAGATGTTGGAAACTCTTTTTCCACACCGTTCGGTAAATCAATTGCCCATCCAGTACCTTGTTTAAAACCATTTTTAGTTGGTGCGCAAAAGACGGTCACAGTAGATGTTTGAGTCTTCTCCACTAACTCACTAATACTTCGCGGTGCAACGTAACCATCTCTTGCCGGATCTGTATTACTAAATTGCTGCGCCGGCGCCCACGCCAACAAAAACGCACCGAGGGCAAAGGGAGCAGCAACAATGGTGACAAGGGCAATGAACTTGGTTGAAGGTGATTCAGTCATGGCTACAGCCTAAGGAAGGGGACTGACAAAACTCAGAAACCACTGTCAGTGCCCCGCCATATCTTTTTCGCATGAGCATAAAGCAACACTGGCTGGGATTTCACTGGGAGGAATTCCAAGATTTCCGCACCTTTTACCTAACCTGTAGTTGCGGATGGAAAGCACCCGTGAAAGTTATGAGTGATGGTTTCTACGCCTATTTATTGCACAACATGTGGGAAGCGCATTTGGGGGAGAGAGTGGAAACTAGGTAGTCAAGAGTTGTTTAGAAAACTTTTACTTGTGCTCAAGTCTTGCTACACATAAAACTTTTTGAGCCATCAAGAGACATTGCAAGGTTCAACAGATTTTGTCCATATATATGTAACTAGGCCATTTTGAACAAGAGCAAATCTAAATTCGGGACAAACCTTCTTGCCTGAACTGTGCAAGAGTTGAATACCTAGATTGGATACCACTGCTTGCCATCCGACATTTCCGCTATTGATGAGTTCGTAGGGCATATTCCACCAAGAACCGTAGGGCAGCGATGCATCTCGGAACTGAACCCTATTGATTGGTGGCACTGATTCATTTGCTGAATTAGTCAGTGGGATTTTCCAATTATTCTCACTCAGGAACGCCCGACCAAAAATCGAGGAGCTCTTCACATTTGTTGCGAGTTTTTCACTATATTCACTACTTTTGTAAGTTGCCACTGGTTGCAAATTTCCATCCGAAGCTTTAGCAGTACTAGGTAAGACACTCTCATTACCTGCTTCTGTGGCGCAACCTTTTGCGATTGCAGCATTGGCAAGCTTTTTCGTATCTGGTTCAATTGATTTAATCAAAATGGCTTCCTTCAGTAGGACGCAACCTTGATCACCTTGGCCAAAATAGTTACCCAAAACAATTGCTAAGTTGTACATGCCCATTGGGTCTTTTTTATCCGCGGCACGTTTGTAATACTTTCGAGCGTTTGTCCAATCTGCTGTTTGTTCGTACATGTACCCAAGATTGACTGAAGCATCCACGCTTCCAAGGTCAGATGCTGTGCTGTACCACTTTTTGGCTTTAACCTTGTCGTTTATTTCTTGATACTCAAAACCGAGATTTGACATGCCCAGGACGCTTCCAAGGTCAGCCGATTTTTGGAAGTAAGAAATTGCTTTATTGTGATCACCTTTTTTGTCACCGTAATAGAATCCAAGAGCATTTATTGATCCAACATTATTGTTCTTAGCGCCCTCTTCATACCAACTAAGTGCTGAATCTACTCGCCCCAATTTTTCATAGAGCCCGCCTAGATTCCAAAAAGCGTCGCCGTAACCTAGATTTGCTGCCTTCTCATACCATTTAACAGCCTCTTGAGATTTACCTTGATCAGCAAGTATCAACCCAACGTCGTACATACCGTGTGCATTTCCTGCACTTGCCGCAAGTTTTGCATAGACGAGGGCTCTATCGAGTTGATTGGACAAATAGAATTTCTTGGCTAAATCTAAATTGGCTTGAATCTCCTTGTTAAGTGGAGAGTTGTCTATTTGGGCCTCTGCTCCCAAAGTGGCGTTTTGCTCTGCTGATATTCCTTGCGTTTCGTTAATCGAGATTGTTGAATTGTTAGCACTAACATTTGAATTATTTTGAATCGTAACAATTCCAAATGCGACTGCTCCTATGCTTAGGAGAGAAATAGCTGTTGCACCCGCAATAATTTTCTTGATTGATTGACTTTTTACAACCAGTTGCTTCTTTTCTTGAATGAGCTTCTTCTGGGATTCTCGTTCAATCTTGATAAACTCTTTTGCGGCAAAATCAGATGCAAGATCGCCCGATGCCAATTCTTTGATTAATTTAGAAAAAGTGGTTAGGGAGCCACGATCTTCAGATTTTTTGTACAGCAGAGGTGTTAAAACTTTTATTTGATCTTCTGTTAATTCGCGAAAGTCAGGTCGACTATAGAGAATTGAATCTTTCATTTCGGCGCTATTTCCGCCGCTAAAGGGAAAGTGACCAGTTCCTGCGAAGATCAACGTTCCTGCAAGAGAAAAGTTATCCATTTCCTTTGGTCTTACTATCCCAAAATGTTCTGGAGACATAAACGGAGGTGTACCAATAGTCTCTTCTTTTGACGTTAATCGAAGATCTTTCTCTAAATATGAAATACCGAAATCAATAAGCACTGGACCATTCGGACCAGCAATTACGTTTTTTGGACTAATGTCTTTGTGAATAATTCCTTTGGAATGACAATACTCGACAGTTTTAGTCAAGCTAAGGGCAAAATTCCACCATTCCTCAATTGGTAGTGGTCCAGACTCAGCTACGTAATCTTCCAAATTTAAACCTTGGATATATTCAATTGCGATGAATTTTCCTGAATCTTCAACTTCTAAAACGCTCGCAATGTTTGGATGGTCTAATAGCTCTAAATTCTTTATTTCCGTAAAGAATCGGGTGACTGCCTTTTCATCGTGTAGATATTCTTTCCGAATGATTTTGAGTGCTGCCAGTTGACGATTCTTCTCTGCCAAGTAAACGGTGCTTTGACCACCCTCAGCAATCAGTCCCTTAAGAGTCCAACCTTGAAAAACCTTAGGGTCACCACTTCGCAGAGATTGAACGGGTGCCTTCACTGGAAAAGGGTATCTCTAAGTCCAGGCTTGGCAGTAGAGGTTTATAAACTAAAGATGTGCATTTAACTCAATTTCAACGTCTGACAGAATCTCTCGCTTAGGATTCGTTAACTCAACAATCAAGCTGTTTCCTTCAGACTCTAGATTTACACTTATAGAGGGCGCCTTTGGGTTTCTGATTAATTGACCCCGTAGCAAATTGATAGCAGGTGTTATCAGATCTTTGTCAACGACAGGAAGATTGAAGGTTATCTTCAAATCGCTGTTTCCAATTGAGGACAGGTGACTTACTAACTTTGACGATGATCCTTTAGTTTTCTTGGTAGCAGCTACGTAAGCACGTCGAGTACTTTTCGTCTCGTTCAAATCTCGTTGCAATTGATCCCAGGAACGTGGTTTGTATTTAACCAGATTAGAGAACCTACTTTGAATTGAATCATTTAGATTTCCACTCCACCTGAAACCAAGTTCAACGCTCAGAATTTCCGCGGCATAAGATTGCCAATGCTTCGAATAGCTTGAAATGGATTTAGTGCTTACAGTGCCTTTTTTGCTTCGAGAGGATTGGTTTTCACTATTTTCTAATTGGGTGTTGCTTAAGAAATCGCACAATTCGTCAACCAAGTTAAGCCAAGCCAAGACCGAGTCATCGTCATGTAGAGATGCCTTTTTGATTGAATTTACTCTTGCCTCATAGTCTTCCAAATCTGCCTTCGCGATCAGCATTGTTTGAAGTTTGAATGAAGGCACCTCGCACTGGGCGACATACGACTGGACTGCCCCTACGCGAAAGCGGGCATAATTCAAGAGCTTGGTGAGAGGCGAAACTACTTCGAGAATTTCATTAGCCACATTTTCGATATCGGATTCATGGACTGATGTTGAACCAAGGCGACTGCTGAGACTGTTGAAACCCCACTGCCCACCAGCGATGGCAGCTGAAACGAGGGAACTGGCTAAAGCGGGGTTCAGCTGCCCGAGATTGGCTCCCTTGAAATAGGCATTGATATCGGCGAGCGCGGCTTGTTCAACTAGTTGGCGGCAATTCTTGAGCTCAGCGCCTGAAACCGTATCAAGCGAACGCAAAGCATCAGCTCCACTGAGAATGCGTTTATTGGAAGCCATGTCAGAACCATATCAAGTTTCTATCAGACTGCAACTCTCTCCTATCAAGGCGAATCACGTGTCGCGACACGCTCAATTGAGCTTTCTCAAGGAAAGACTTGACATCTATCAATATCTATCAATATTGTAGACCTATAGCAACCAAAGTGGTTGTCCATTGGAGGAAGAAATGTTTAGAAAGAATTCAGTAAAAGCAGTTAAAAACAATGCTTTTAAAGCTGCGGTAGTTGGTTTGAGTGGAGTGGCACTGGTCATGTCCCTCTCAGCATGTTCTCCTGTAGATGCGCTCAAATCAACCTATGAGGGTCAGCCTTTCCCTCAGATGCCAGCTCCCGAGGTAGCTACATACGTCCTGGACTTGTCGGGGTCCACATTTCCAACAGCTCAGTTGGAAGCTTTGGGATCAGGTATCTCTGATTTCATCGCAGGCGAGTCTTTGGGTAATCCATTTGCCCAAACACCTGTAGCTCCTCGGGGGTTAAGCATTCAGTTCGTAACTCAGAACTCAGCGCAAGCCCCACGAATTCTTCTTGTTTCAACCAAGACGAGCCAGAGCCTTTATACCTACATTAAGGAAAAGAATCTAAATCTTGAAGGTTCACTACAACTTTGGGATGGCTTGATAAATGCACGAACACAGATTTGGCAGGACTCTGCACTTGAAGCCAATCAGGCTGATTGTGTTAACAAAGTCGTGGAGATATTGGGTCGCCAACAACTTCTTCCTGATGCTCTGAAACTTCCAGCAGGCATCATCTGCCAAGACGCAAAACAAACAGCAACAGCTTTCAAGCGCTTCGAATCTTTTGTATCTAACCCAGGAATTGAGATGGGGTCGGATGTCAAAGGTGCAATCGAGACTAGCTTGAAGAATCTCGGAACAGTACAAGCACAAAATCCATCAGCACGCCTCACTCTTGTAATCGCTTCTGACCTAGTCGATGCGGTTTCACTCTCTCTTCCTCGTCGATTGGACGGAAGCGATTCCAAGGGCGTGTGCAACATGGCTATTCAAGATGCAGGAAGTGCTGCTAATGATTACTCAAATGTAAACGTAGTAATCGTGGGCGCTCGCAATTCAAAAGTGAACACAAGAACTCTGGATCAGGTTCAGGCGTACTGGACTTGCTACCTCAATCAAATCGGAATATCCAACATCACAGAACAGTCTGATCTCTCAGGCTTCTAATCAACCAAATCAATAGAAACGGAGTAAAGAAATGAAAAACAAGACAACATCCTCAGCACCAAAGGAAATCGTCAAGGATGCTCGCAAACAGGGGCGCCGTGATGGAAAGAATCAGATACCTCGTCAAGAGTGGGCGCAGAACAGTGTTCCCTACTTAATGCAATTGCAACGTCAATATGCGGCATACGGAAGAGAACTCGATCTACAGCTCGAAGAAAAGAAGTTAGCTAAAGAATCACAAAAAGTTAATGCTCTGCGTACAGAGATACAAGAAAAAGGTAAATCTGATGCGCTCGCTAGCAACTTGGCACGCGCAGAAGCTGAGTTGGCAATTGTGCAAGCAAAGCTTGATGGGGGAGTAGAAGAAGTTCCCATGGCAAAGTTTGCTCGAATTCGCTTAATCACCAACACTTTCTATTTACCGTTCTTGTTCTTACTTTTCATCGGTGAATTCACAATTACCGCACCAGCTTTTAGAGTCCTATTGGGCGAAAAAGTTGGACCTTCTTTGATTGTGACTTTAGCCGTCAGCGGATTATCCGTAGGCGCAGCTCACATTCTTGGAATCTATTTCAAATCCCTATTTGATCGCAATCGTCCAAAGTCTGGCATTTATCATGTGATGTTTGGCGTTATTGGAGCTCTATTAGTCGGAACCATCACATTCCTATCAAATATCCGGGCACGCAATGGAGTTCTTACGTCAGGAAACCTAACTGGGATGACAGAAGACGAAAAAATTATCTATCTGTGGGTTTTCTACACTCTCTTGCAACTTACATTTATTGCTGTTGGAACTGTGATTTCGTTTATGCACTATTCAGAGATTGAAAGTGCAGTTGCTCGCGCGAAGCGCAGAGTATGGTTTCTTCGCCAAATCCAATCACGTCGTAGCAGTGCAAAACACAAGTCTGGTGCCTCAGTTGAAGAAGCCGACATTGATACTTCAAAGATGTTGGATCGCGAGTTAGAAGTTCTTGAAAGCAAGAAGATCCTTCTTCGCGCACAGTATGAAGAAGCAGTGGCTGTATATCGCGATGCAAATATCCAATCTCGTCGCGACGAGATGAGCGGTGCACACGCATCCCTTCAAGCATCGGAGTTGGATTTTCGTACTTCGGGACTTGAATTCAGCACATCGGAATTAGTTGGCTCACGATGAAGAATAAGAGCTTGGTTGAGGTGGCGCTTATTGCAGTTGCACTATCCATCATGGGTATGTGCACTGCAAGCGCTGCCCCAACAATCTCAAAGATATATGACGGTGACACAATTGCATTAAGTACAGGCGAAAAGGTGCGGTTTCTTCAAATTGATACGCCCGAGTTGTCACCGGGAGAGTGCTATGCCGAAGAAGCTAGAAGTGCCTTAGTTTCTTTACTTAACACACCTGGTCGAATAACACTTAAGACGGATCCGCAATTAGACAAGGTAGATCGCTATGGTCGCTTACTTCGATATGTATTTATCGGAAAAACGAACGTTAATCTCAAACTTGTTGAAATTGGTGCAGCGGCTCCATATTTCTATCGTGGTGACAAAGGGTTGTACTCAACTCAAATCCTCAAGGCGGCACAGAATGCTAAAGCTAAATCTTTTGGCCTTTGGAAAACCTGTCCGGGAACACAACTAACGCCTACCAACGCAGTTTCGACGATCGCAGCTGCAAATGTTTTTACTTCGAACGCATCTGTAGCAACAACCAAATGTGACCTGAATTATGCAGGTTGTATCCCGCTATTCCCACCTGATGTTGATTGCACAGATATCAAACGATTGGGATTAGCTCCTGTGACAGTGATTGGTAAAGACGTTCATAAGCTAGATCGTGATGGAGATGGCAAGGGGTGCGACAGGTGATCAATAAGACTCGGATATCTCTTTTACTTCTAACTTTTATCGCAGCAATGCTATTTCAGCCAAATTGGGTTTACGAAAACTTCTGGAACAAGGCGGATTTCTACAATTCCATTCCATTCTCAGTGCCTTACTTGATCTTTTTGCTCATTTATTCAGGCATCACGACATTTCTGGTCGAGCTAGCAATTAGGTTCATCAAAAAATATGCTTGAAAGCTAGTCCCTAAGATACGTTTCGGTATTTGCTAGTCACTTACTTTCTTCTCTGTATTTGCTGACGTATGGTGAGAAAACCTTTTTGAATAGAAGCACTTTAGAGTACATCCACTCAAAATATTCAGCTTGGTTACTCTCATCGAAAACGTCAGGAACTACTTTATAAATCCCAAGCCCAGCAGCCACTTTTCCTTCAAACCAAGCAAAATCCTCTCCAAGTTCAGTTTTGATTTGTTCGTAGTTGTCATTCAGGTATGAAAACAAAACTTTGTCATTGGGGATGTATAGCTCGCATCCAAATCGCTGCTTCTGCGTATGAACTGTTAGAGCAATATGTGAAATGGAGTTACCCATGGAAAAGTTCAGCCAATGCTGCGGTGCTGGAGTATGAAGTTTGATTTGCTGATCTTTAGCTCGAATATATCCACAAAGGTTCTGCCAATATTCCAGCTGACGAAGTTTTGTTGAGCTGACATCGCCAACCACCGAGGTGCTTTTCAAGGTTGCCGCCCAGTCATTCTTGACGCTGATGACCTCAAATCTTGGTGCTGGCTTCGAGTCACCAATTTGCCAGACTTCAATCTTTATTAGAAAGCATCGAATATCATCATCAAGATGCTCATTTAGCCATTCGACTGCTTTCAAATGTTCTGGCAGAACATCTTTTACAATCCAAATCAAATACTTTGCATCAAGACCAGCTGCATAAGTGATTACCTTTCCTAGGTGATCATGATTTGTCGCCTCAAGCTGATTCTCAATAATTATTTTGTGGCCAGTTCTAGGCTCCTCTGCCAGAATGTCGATTCGAAAACGACCAACGCCGATCTCGGTACCGGTCGGTTCAATGTCGATCCCGATTTGCTCAGACAAAAGTTCTAAGTTTTCTGGCTTAACGAGCCAAGCACTGAAGTCTCGGGCTTCATGCTCCCAAACTTTACGGACATCAACTTTTTCGAGTTTGCCTAATTGAGTCATTGTTCTCCCTAGTAATTCTCTCGAATGTAAGCATATGCACGATCAAATAATTCACCCGCTGGTGGCAGTCCTGAGTTTTTAAGAATCAATCGCAATTCTTGGCGAACGGAGCGATCTCCAGGACTCGAAGATTGCCAGCCAGTACCTCGTACAGGTTGTACAAGTGAATCCACCTGTTCAACTAAAGTTTCAATTACTAACGGCACTCCCGACGGTTTGAACTCTTCAAATATCTGAGTGAGCGCACCTTTACGTGGATCAACTACTTTGATTTCATCAAGTCGACCTTCATCATCTGCACGCTCTGCTTCAAGTAAATCACGTGCCAGCTCGAGCAAATGACGCAAGAACTCAACACTTTCTGCGGCACTTGAGATTCGACTAAGGCGTAAGAGTTCTAATCGTTCTGCCAATGACTTCCAAATTTTCAATCCATTGGTACCAGCTAACCGCGCCCGAATTCTCTCTTCTAAGCGTTGCAGTACTTCAAGAGCAGTTGGTGCAGGCTGACCAATCTTTGGTGGTTCTGGAAACAATCCGTTATCTCGTAACGCTTCAAGTACTTCGGCGTCCATTGCAATGTTATCCAATTTGTCTGCATCGATTGTGATTCCAGTTAAGTGAGCATGGACAATTTCCATCGTCTTTGCACCAAGTTTTTGCCACAGCAACAAATCGGCAGAGTTATTGGGCGCAATTGAGGCATAAACCCGAGCTAAGAATCTGTAACTCTCTTCAATCGGACGAAGCTTGGTGTCTGGCCATAAGAACTCAAATAAACCTTGGCAGCGCATGAACTGTGCTGCGAATTCATCACGCTTCGGAATCGAATCAAGAATCTGTTGTGCATCGTGTATTTGATTAAAGACTGACGCCTCTTTATCCACGCTTTCAAACTGTTGCATAGTTGTTGCGATCTCGGCGGTGAGTTCACCCAATAAAATTTCAACATCTTCTTGGTTCTGACCAAGCTTCATTGTTGCCTTGGTCGATAACGCCTTCGCAAGCTCTTTACCTAATCCAACATAATCAACAATCAAGCCGTGCAGCTTTTGCTGCCCTGTAATCGGATTAGTCCAACGACGATTAGTACGACAGACCGCTTGGAACAATGTATGTGCACGAAGCGGCTTATCTAAGTACATAACACCTTCAATTGGCGCATCAAAGCCCGTCAAAAGTTTTGCAGTAACAATGACAAACTTCAGTGGATCGTTGATATCTCTAAAACGGTCTTTGATCGTTGCTTCTTGCTCACGATCGATATTCCATTTATCCCACTCTTGCGGATCATCTTTAACTGTTGTCATTACAACCGTCGCCTCTTCGCCTTTATTTAGCAGCGCCGTTATCGCATCGTAGTAAGCAACACAGGTAGCACGGTCATATGCAACAACTTGCGCTTTTAACCCAAGGGGAGCGATGCGTGAACGGTAGTGATCAACAATGTCTTTACATACCGCATCAATGCGATCTTTATCACGAACCACAATAGAGATGTGTGAAGCACGAGCTGCAAGCTTTCCTCGCTGCTCTTCACTTAAGTTCTCATCATCTGCTAACTCATCAAAGGCAGCCTGTAAATCATCGCCATTGAAGTGAAAGTTAACCAACCGAGTCTCAACGTGCACAGGAAGAGTTGCACCATCATGGATTGAGCGTTCCACTGAGTAATGGTTTAGCGCACCATCAGGATCTTCAATGTCGCCAAACATCGCAAAGGTATTGCGATCCTCGGTCGAAATAGGTGTGCCAGTTAATCCTATGAACTTGGCATTTGGTAGCGCCTCACGCATATCCAAACCAAGACGACCTTCTTGTGTTCTATGGGCTTCATCAACCATAACCACAATATTGGAACGGTCATTGAGCAAACCAGCTTCAGAGAATCTAAAGATCGTTGTGATGATGACACCACGAGCATCATTCCTTAAAAGTGAACGCAGTTCATCTTTGGTCTCAGCAGTCTTCAAAGATTGAATTCCAACCGATTTAAACTCTGACTCTGTCTGCTGAATAAGTTCCAAGCGATCTAGAACAATAACGATAGTTGGCGCATCAAGATCACTTTCATGTCGCAACTTCGCAGCCGCATATGCCATTGCAAATGTCTTACCTGATCCTTGGTGATGCCAGATCAAACCTTGTTTCTTTTTTGGATCTCTACATCTTGCAACAATTGCCGCAACAGCTTCAACCTGCGGATAGCGGGGAATTACCTTGGTTCGCAAAGCACCATTTGCTGTGCGGCGAGATGAGTACAAAGTAAAGGTGCGCAAAATATCTAGCACCATCGCAGGAGTCAGTAGCAACTCAGCTGATCTCAACATATTAGGTAGCCCTGGAGGCATGATCACATCTGCAGTTGAAGACCAGTTCAGCCATAATTCAGGAGGTTGGGCAACAGCGCCGTATCTAAACTCACGACCCTCTGTTGCAAAGGACAAGACGTTAGGAACAAAGAACTCAGGAGTCTTTTTCTCATAAGCATTATGAACATCTGTTGCACCATTGAGCCAAGAAATATTTTTATCTTTAGGTGTCTTCATCTCGCCAACAACTAATGGAAATCCATTTACCCAAAAGACCATGTCATACCTGCGATGTTCACGCCCAATGTGGAATGTAGCTTCGGTTGTAACTCGCAAAGTATTTGCCTTGGGATTTTCGAAATCAATCAAATTAACCTGAACATCTTTATCTGTGCCTATGTATTTGATGGTTCGGCGCCCACATAGCCAAGCAATAAACTCCTCATTCGAGGCAACAAGTCCATCGTTTCGAACTCCAAGCAGAACAGCTCGCAACTTTGAAAGCACCTCTTCAGCTCGAGCAGGAACCTTTGCAATCTCAGGATTCAAATCAACTAATGCTTTAGTTACATCATCGCCCAAGAACACGCTTTCAAATGGGCGTCCAAGTGTTTCATCATCTGCCCATACCCAACCCAGTCGAGAAAGATGGTCTGCCAATCCCATCTGGACCATCTTCTCGTCAATACTCTTTTCCATCTGCGACATCATCAAGCAGCACCGATGACTTTGTCGTAGCTTGCAGGGATTTCATGTTCGCCGCTAAGCAAATCCGAAAGCAGCCCAGAACGTAGAGCCTTAGCATTATCCAAAGTTTTTTCTAAATTAGTGACGACGAGGTCAAATTTTGAAATTGTGTCGACGATATCCAATTGTTCCCTTATCGGCGGAATTGAAATAGGAACTACCTCAGCTCGCTTTTGCCCTAGATGCATGATTGTGGTTCCTGCACATAACTGAGCAAAATCACCTCTCCAAAACATAAAACGTAATAGGTGATACTGAAAACTTGGGTCAAGTATTTTAAGATTTGAAGATCTACACCTGATTACAGTGTTCTGAATACAAAGGCCAGACTCTTTCTCGGTGATTAGTGCTGGACAACCAACTGACTTTTCATTTCCACCTTCAACTAGGATTGTGTCTCCAACTTGGCAAGCAAACCGCCTCTCTTCAATTTCAGTAAAATCCATCTCGTAAATATCCTCTAAGTTGATACCCCAGGATCCAATATTTGCAGCACGTATGTAAGGTCGTGGCCTTGTACCAAGCTTTTTTGACGGAGAGAGCTGTCTCCCCATAATCACTTCGGAAGCTTCACCAAGCGTTGTCTCAACCCAATCATCGCCACCCGCAGTCAATAACTCATGCAGCACGGCATTTCTTGATCTCTTTGCACTTTCCAATTGTGGCTGAAGTGATTCGATGTAGGAGTCGACCGATGAGATGAGGTCAACAATTCTCTTTTGTTCGGGGAGTGGGGGTAGTTCAATTCGAACATTTTTTATGAAAGAGACAGCTTGAGATAGAGACGGCACGCCCGTTCGATTGACATTTGAAAGTATCTGGTCTTGGCCACGTCCGTACTTCAAGTAGATAGCTAAATACTTGGGAAGCACTTGTTCCAAGTTTGGCCTAACAAATAATTGCCGTGAAGATAAGACGTACTTTAAGAATCTTGAGTTTTCTGGAATGAGTGAGACTTGTCCAATAGTGCCTGCCTTGGTTATTACTACATCATTACGCTGGACGATGCTGCTTTGCATCTTATTTGCATGCTCTTCTGTTATGTAATTAAATGATTTCTCGAGCAACTCTAATTCTGTCATATGGTTTCCACTGACAACAGGAATTCCTGTATCGACAAATGTGGAAACTTTCATATTTGAACCAAAAGGTCCAGCACCAAATTTCGCGCAAACCTCATCTAGACGTTTTATGGTCCAACCATCACGCATAGCCAGCAGCCTTCAACTTGGCAAGAAGTGCCTTCTCTGCAACAGCCAAATCAGTGCGAGCTTGATCAAAAGATGCAAGGGCGTCTTGAACGTCAACAACCTCCGCAGCATCTGCTTTGAGATAACGACCAATGTTGAGATCCCAGTTGTTCTCTTCAATCTCATCGCGTGAAACTAAACGAGCTGAGATGTTTGTTTTTTCAGTGTCACCCATTGATTGATAAACAGCAAAGATATCTTCGACATCTTCATCGGTGAGGAAGTTTTGAGCCTTTCCTTTGCCGAAACGTTTTGATGCATCGATAAAGAGGATGTGCTTCTTGCGTTTCTTGTCCTTTGTCGCCCGAAAAAACATCAAGCTGGCGGGAATTGTGGTTCCATAAAAGAGGTTTGGAGCAAGGCCAATGATGGTTTCCAGAAGATCAGATTCAATAAGGTGCTTACGAATAGCCCCTTCGGCGCCACTTCTAAAGAGAACTCCGTGGGGCATAACAACGCCGACTCGACCAGTCTCTGGCTTCATCGATGTAATCATGTGTTGCACCCATGCGTAGTCACCATTGTTCTTGGGCGGTACGCCACCGATGGCACGTTTATGCGGATCCGTTGCCCACTTATCTGCGCCCCAATCTTTAAGACTAAAGGGAGGGTTTGCTACAACTAAATCAAATTGATCTAGCTTTCCTTTTGCATCGATGAATTTCGGATTATTCAAAGTATCTTCACGGCGAATTTGTGCATCTTCTACCTCGTGGATGAAAAGGTTCATGCGGCCGATAGCTGCAGATGTTTGGTTTACCTCTTGTCCATAAAAACGCATTCGCTGGACTGAGCCGCCAGATTGCTTAACTTCTGCTGCTGCTTCAATCAACATACCTGCAGAACCACATGTTGGGTCGTAGATGGAATCTGTTGCATGCGGTCCAAGAATTCGAACAAGTAAATGAACTACGGCACGCGGGGTAAAGAACTGGCCGGCACTGGTAGAGCTTTCATCTGAAAAGCGCTTTAGTAAGTATTCGTAACCACCTCCCAAGAGATCGTTAGAAACTTTGCTGGGGGAAAGATCACGCTGACTGAAGTGACTAACAAGTTTTTCAAGACGCTCTGGTGGCATCTTGTTGTGATCTGCCCATGGTGCGTTACCAAAGATTTGTGCTAATTGATTTGGATTAGCTTCTTCAATCTTTTGCATGATGTTTTGAATAATTACGCCGTGGTTTTCTGCAGCACGACGTAGATCGGCCCAGTGACAACCTTTAGGAATTTGGAAAGTATGAAAATCTGCGGCGGTCTCTTCGTCTAAATCTTTACCAAATTTTTTAATTGCTTTTTCTTGTTCTTCGTCCCAGGTATCGCTTAAGCGCTTGAGGAAGAGAAGAGGAAAGACGAAGTCGCGTAGGTTGGCGGGATCGACAGGTCCGCGCAGAATGTTCGCGGACTCCCAGAGCCAGGATTCAATGTCTTGCTGGGTTGCTTGTACGGATTCAGCCATGGCCTAAAACTAGCGTCTGGCAATGACAATAAGACAGTTTTAGAGGCTAAAAACTACCGAACACTCCGCATCACAGCAGTTACCTTGCCGAGGATTTCGCAGTTATCGCCATTGATTGGTTCAAAGTCCGGATTCGCTGGCAGTAGCCAGATGTGACCGTTCTTGCGGGAGAATGTTTTAACTGTTGCTTCGCCATCGATCATGGCAGCGACTATCTCGCCGTTATTGCAATCCTTTTGTGAGCGGATGAC
>Ga0315903_10005308_pt1 | contig 16859 bp, 5 predicted proteins | sample LakEriMetagenome_7_FD_203524 | JGI IMG/M metagenome (GOLD analysis project Ga0315903, IMG submission 203524) | Freshwater fungal communities from buoy surface, Lake Erie, Ohio, United States - Buoy 2 MA119 | ecosystem: Environmental > Aquatic > Freshwater > Lake | place: USA: Lake Erie, Ohio...
TGCTGCTTAACCCATCGTAGATGGCTTTCTCTTGCTTGGAGAAGAAGTAGTTAGCACGAGCCCCTGACCCTGCACGATTCACCAACAGATTGTAGGCGTTCTTCATCCCTGCCTTCAGGATGGCTGCTTTGAGTGTGGCTTGCCTATCCAAGAAGAACTTACGAGCAGCATCCCACGTGAATATCTTTTTGTTCTTCTGTGAATCAAGCAGCTTCTTGGAAGCATCGTAGGCATCGTCAATGCTTGGTACAGACTTAACTACCTTCTCTGGGGTGACTCCCTTTGATACATTTTCGTATATCTCTGTAGCTCTTTGCCTAGAGAACGTAGGGGACATAAAGGACAAGAAATCGTCAAGCGTAAATGGTAGCTTGTAGGTGTTGTCGGGTTGCTTTTGCGATATGCTTAGCAAGTAAGCGTACATCTGAGCCTCTAGCTGAGAGCCTTGGGCTTTGGCTATCTTTTGAAGCTTGACTTCGGGCTTTGTATCAAATAAGGTTATCTGTTCATCCCTTGCGACATCTTCTGTCTCTTGTAATGTTATTGCCCTACGTTGTTCAGTGGTGAGTTTTATTCGAGCCTCTACGTTTCTAGCCTCTACTTCCCCCGCTGTTTTTACATACCTCTCGTTTTGCTTTAAAATGTCTTGCTGAGTGTCTTTGTCTTTTTTCCAAATTCTATCCTTAACCTTAGCAGCATCCAATATTGGCATCGATGCAGATTTTGAATAGTCTAATATGTCTTCATAAGCAGCCTTTTCAATGTCGCTTAATTCGTTGATGTTTTCAGATAAAAAGGAATCATTTCCATCTCTTAAAATCTGAGTTGATACGCCAATTTTATTATCAAGCAGATTAATCTCTTTTTCGGCTGCAATTTCCTCTTGCATAGAAACGCCATAATTCCCTTCCGCAAAACCCTCTATGTCCTGTATTGCGTGTTGAATTTCGTGGACTAAAATTAGCCTTAACTTTTCTATGGTTAAATCTTCTTTTGCTTTAATAGCAATAATGCCTCTTTTCCCTTCTTTGTAATAGGAAGCATCGACTCCTCCTAAAACATTTTGAAATCCAACTACCACTCTTTTTGACAAAATAACCGATGTATTCCTTAATGATGGATAAAAATCAAAAAGGTTTGAATCAATAAGTTGCTCTAAATCGTATTGTTCTACATTCCCATTTTTAGCAGACCTTATGACTTGATTTAAGTCTTCTTCAAAACGGCCAATTTTCTTCTTAAACTCTAAATCTTTAACCTCATATCTCCATTTATTGTCTTTTCCTCTTTCCCAGCCAGTAGCCATTCTGATAGTTTTGGCATCTTCATTCGCCATTTCCATATTTCTTGCCACTCGCAAGTTGTCACGAACATCTTGAGCTAATTCAGCGTTTTCGCCAATTATCTGAAGCATAGCCTTCTTAGTGGGTGCTTCTTGAAGCTTGACTTCGGGGCTAGTCACTTCCCCTGGGTATTGGACAATTTGTTCGTCTCTTACAATGTCTTCAGACCTACTTAAAGGGGTAGACCTTCTTTCTTCCTTGGACATCTTCGCTCTTCTAGAAGCATTTCTAGCCTCTGCTTCTCCAGCAAAAGCCATATAAAGTTCAAAGTCGGTAATAAGTTCTTTGCCGTTAGGCTGCATCCTCGTCTTTAAAAGGTCTTCTAAAAAATTATACTCAAATGTGGCAGAATTGACGATTTCAACATAAGTTTTGTATTTGTCGTAAGCTATAAATGAGTCAGAGTTTGGTAGGTCTTTGATTTCCTCCCCTTCAGCGTTTTCTTTATCAGTTAAGAAATCCTCATATACCATTTGGTAATCATCAGCTATGCTTTCAGATTTGGCTAATGCGGTCATTCTTAAATCATATGCGTCTGTTATTGCAGAACGTAGTTGACTCTCGACTGAACTTAGGCCAGCTCCCACAGCAAACCCTTCTATATGTTGTACAGCGTGCTGGACTTCGTGAACAATCGTAAGGTAAAACTCGTCCATTCCAAGGTCAACCACATTTTTCGATATCTGAATCACTTTTTCGTTATAGTTATAAAAAGTTCTAGAGCCATAAGGAGCTATAAGTACATCTACATCTTTTAATTGCGGGTAAAAGTCCAGTAGGGTCTCGTTATCCTTACTGCGAGGCATATTGCTTGGTCTAGCTTCTATCAATGATGCCAAACTGACAATGTCATCCTTATCTATTAAGTCCTCAATACCCTTTTGCGTCAACCGTATAGGCTCAACTTCGTATCTCCAATATTTATCAGCGCCCCTTTCCCATCCAGTAGCAAAGTATATCCGTTCTGAGTCTATCCCTTCTTCCTCCATCATAACAGCCTTAAACTTAGATTCCTTTACCCAAGAAGACATTTTGGAGTTATCGCCAATTATCTGTTTCTTTGTTTTCTTTGATGGGACTTTAACGCCTTTTGAGCGTAAATATCTATTTAAAGATATCGGAGACTCCCCCTTGTTACCCTCATCCCAATTAGACTTATCTGCATTGTCGACTTTCTTTTTAAAATCAGCTATCTCTGCAAAGAAATAATCTTCTTCAAGATTGAAGTTTGGGTCATTAAAGGCGCTGTAGTAACCTTTGCTTAAAAAAAGAGCTTGATTCCTGAGCGAATCGTCTATGTTTTCATCTCTATTGATTTCGTAGAAATAATGACCAAGACCATCTGGGATATTCCAGCCAATACGCTCTTGAACCTTTTTTAAAGAATCTCTAGCGTCGTCCTTCCTCTCTGGATTGAAATAAGAAACACCATCCTTCGCAAGATACCCATTCATTGTCATAACTTGGATTTCCCCAATAAATCCTAGGTCATTCCTTACCTCAAGAAGCCTCTTGGGATATCCTAATTCAGTCTCTTGTCTAACACGCCTTTCTTCTTTCCCTTTAGCTGGAAAGTCATTGTCAAGCTTTTCAAACAGCTTGTCGGCGTCCTTTTCGTTCCTGACGATAATGTTAACCCTAGCGCCATCACCAAGCTCATCTGTTGCCGCTCCATACCACCTAAGAGTCTTTACCGCTGCTCTAGCTGGCCTTTTTATACTAAAAGTGCTCGCAAATGCGCCATCAACTTCGTTTGCATACTTTTCGGCTATAGAGTTAAGCTCAAGCCTTGTAGCTCTGTAGAAGTTCTTATTGGTAGCAAAAGTTGACTCAGCTAACGGCTGAATAATCTTCCTTAGAGCGTCATACCTCGCCTGTTTTTCTGGTGGAAGCTTCTTCTTTTGCTTGGAAAGCTGAATCTCTTCGTTGCGCAAAGCAACAAATTCAGGTATAAGCTTTTCTTCATTACTTAATCCTTCTTTAAACGCTTTAAGAAAGTTACTTCTATTGTACGTTCTTGTGTCGTAGGTTTTTCCCTTTGGTTTCCCCCCTTTGTCGCTTCTCCATTTTCTAGAAGTTTCTTCCCCTCCGATGTAGATTGATTTCGCAATCCGTATGCTTGGTGTAATCTCTTCATTACCTCTGAGTATGTCGTTGATTGACCTTGTAACTTTGTCGAAGATGTCATTGAAGATTCTTTCTTTTGCTCTGTATTGTTCATTTTCTGATAGGTTTTTTTGGTTTGGTTCTAATTCTGGGAATATGGATACAATTAGCTCGTCTCTATTCATTGAAAACGATACCCCCTCGTCCTTTAGCTTCAAAGATAAATCAGCAAGCTGTTGGTCTGATAGTTCTTTTTCAAAATTGTGCAGTAGTTGCGGAAAATGAGTAAATCCGTTTTTGTCGTCGTAAGCCAACGGCATATCAATTTCCCCGTTAATCCATTGCTGCTCCATTTCGGAGGCGGTTTCTATGATAATCCCATCCTGATTATATCTTTCGGCAAATAATGCCAATTCTCTTGAGATAGCTGCTTCATTAGACTCTGGTGTAATCCTGAGTTTAACTTTAAGTGATGGCTCAAATATTTTATTCCAAATCCCAACATAATCGTCTCCAAACTGAATGGCAGCTCCCCTGACTCTCGAAATATTGTCTTTGAGCCTTTTCTTTGCCCCGTCCATTATTTGAGACGCAACCTCATCGATTCTCCTTAAGTGTGAATTATCTCCCGACTTGCTATAATCAGTTAAAAGTTTATTATATTTTTTGGATAGTTTTTTTATGTCGTTTTTATTTTTATCAGGAACTCTAATTTGCACCCTTGCTGTGGTGGCGGGGGTAATCCGAATATCAAGAGTTTCTACAAACTTTGGTATGCCGCTTATCTTCATCCTCTTGGCCTTGCGAGGTCTGCTTACACCTTGAACCATTCCTGTTTCACCAGCTATAGCTTTAATTGCTCGAGATGGGGGTAGCTCTCTCCTTTCCTTACCCTTTTTTGTAACTGTAGACAAAAAATCTTCGGTCATAACGTCCCTAGAGGAAACCCTCCTATTTGGGATACCCACTAATTCACCCATTACCACATTTGGATAAGTCAAGTGATTAGACTGACCATCAATCGCCCCTGTAGGCTTGTATATCGTAGTTATATCAAGAATATCAAAGTTATTGTCTTTAAAATACCCATCTCTCAATCCGTCAAAGCTCTCAAAGCTTAAACCATACTGATTCAAAAAGTCTAAGCCGCGCTTTGTTTTTGTTTCAGCAAGGCCTTTGATTACGTTTCTGGTTTTGTTTAAGGTCTTTTTGTTTTTTAAATTCTCTCTCAATTCATCCCAAGAGTTAAAATCATTGAGCGCTTCAGACTTTTTGCCTGTAATGACCTCACCAAGAGATTCTTTGAATGAATCTATATTCTTAAAAACAGATTGAGCTCTGTCAACCCACATATCTAGAACAAGTCCGTTAAAGAACATCATACTAAGAGGTCCACCACTTACGATGAACACATAATCAATCTTGCCATCTTTTATTCTCTTTGACAAGGATTTTGCAGACAGACCAGTAGCCCATACAGCTCCACGCTTTACGTTTTCTGGATTGAGCATATACGAAGGCCCACCCTGAAGGTTATACTTCTTCTTCGTAAATGGGTCCGTGTATTCCCCGACACCAAGTTGGTCCCCAGCCCAAAACAGCACAGTCTTCCCTTGGCTTACAATCTCGTCGATAAGTTGCTCTATGTCGATTACATTGCTAGGGTTAACGTAGGAAATTTCATAACTACTCCGTGGCTTAATAATTTTTTCGTACTTAACTGGATTTTTGATTTCTTGTACAGGTGCAATTGGCCCAGCCTCAGCATCACCTTCAAGCATATTCTCTACTTCATCGGTATCTTCAGTTACTTCAGTAGACTCTGTTCTACTCGCTTTAGCTTTTTCCGCTTCAGCCCTGTCAACGAGCCTTTGAAATGTTTTATTGAAAGGCTGGTTTGTCCCTTTTCTTTGCTTGACATCGAACTGCTGTTCCTCAAGAGCAACCCCAGCGCCAAGTCTTTCTGCGTATTCTATAAGAGCCTTAGATAACTGAGCCGAGCTAGGGTTCATCTTTATTCCAGCAATACCTAAGACCTTAGCTACTGCTTCCATAAAGCGTGTAGCAAGACCCTTCTTTACATCTATGTCAATGTCACCAGTAGATACTAATGATGCTAACTGAACTAAGAACTCTTCAGCACTATCTTCTGGATTGTATTCTGAGGTAAACCAAGCTAAGTCACTAGCTAATGCAGGGTCTTGCATTATGGCTTTAGATAAGGCTCTGGATACTTCGTTGATACCTTCTACACCGAACACTTTAGGGACCACGTCGTGCAATCCTTCGTGATACACCGTATTACCAACAAGAGCTGGGAGGAACAAAGATATTTTTCCTTCATTGGAAACATAAATACCCCTACTAAGCTTTTCCCCACCAGTCACTCTCTTCCAAGCATCCTCTGTAGCATAGATTGTAACAGGCATATCTCTTCCAGACTTAGACAAAGAAGACAGCACGTTGGCGATAGAATCAACGCCATTCATAACCTGTTGTCTTGATGTACCAAACGTCTTGAACAAGTCGTCTGACAACCCATCAACATACTGTTTTACCGAGCCAATAATGCCCTGATAATTGTTCTGATTTAAGGTAGTAGATACTGGCTTAACAGATGCTGCTGGGGCTGCTGCTTCAACCTCTAAAATCTTATTATTTAAACCTTCTTCTTCTTGCTCGCTAGATACTTGAAGTACTCCACCTGCTTGAGGCGCTTCTGCGCTTGTTCCTTGGATGGGAACTCCCCCAGGTTGCGCCCCTTGGACGACTGGACTTGGAACTTGTTGTTTTTGCGTACTATCATATTTTTGCTCGATTTGTGCCTTTTGTTCTAATGCGCTTTTGATGTCCTGTATAAGGGCCATCTTAGCTTCTGGTGTTTTGAGTGATTTTACAGTGCTCAAACCATTGTCAATCTGTTGATTTAGCTTGATTGTTTGGTCTACGTCTTCCTTAGAGAAGTTCTTGTAGTAATCGCTAGCAGAATTTTGCATCTGCCTCAAATTGGTCTTAAACCTGTTTAGCTGATTGGATAGCAGAGACTTCTCTTCTGCGGAGATTGTATCATCATCAAGAAGCGTACTTATTTGATTTATCCTATTTTTAATAGATATAACATCCTTGACGTTAGCTGATTGAAGCAAGGCAGATGTGCCTTTCGTAGCGACTTTAATTGAAGAACCGAAGCCAAGACCAGTTATAGCTTGCTCACCAATATCCCTTAAATTGTAGGGCTTGTCTCCAAGCCAGTTACCCAAGGCTTGCTGAACACCGCCAGCCAATGTCTCTTCAAAACCTTCCTCTACGCCAGCCCTAGCAATAGTCTCTTTGCCTAATCCTGGAATCTTACCGAATAAAATGTCTCCAAGCTCCTTCTTAGACATTTGTTCAACGCTTTCTTTGCCAGCACTCTTTGTGAGGAAATTCCACATCTCCTTACCAGCATTTTTGCCAGCAACTATATCGGATGGGAAAAGCTTTTCTGTAGCTAATTCAGCGACACCAACACCCATAGCATAAACGAATTTCTCTAAATCGTTAAAAGCGTCATCATCTTTTACTTCTTGGAATGCAGAGCCAGCACCAACGGTAAATGCAGTTGTGAATGGCTTTTTAGTCAAGACCATAGAAGCGTATAATGGCAAAGCTTCAGCTATGTTCCACCCTAATAAAGTAGCAGCTTTTCTATAATTTCCTTTTTCTGCATTACCTATAACCCCGTCCTGAATCTCCTCTACAGTTAACCCATCGTTTAACTTAGCGCCCGTGATTTTGTCCTCCCAATTCTTAAATGCCTCATCAGCAAATGTTGACAAAACAGTTGGCTCTCTCTTTTTTGGCTTAACCGCAGCGGTGACATCTCCAGCTTTCGCCCAATCCCACCAGTCGCTTAGGTTCTTATCAAACATATCCAAGAAACTAGCTGTTGCTCCAGCTAGCATATAAGCACCATCCAAAACAAGTGTCGCAAATGGGCTGTTAGCTTCTTTTTTTAGTTTCTCTACTTTTTTCTGATTATCAGCTTTTACTTGGGCATCATAGTCTCTGCGAATGTAATCAAACGCCTCACGAGACGGCTTCCCCTCTTCGTCATAGAAACTTGGGGCATTCGGATTCTGGTCCTGATAAAGCTTGTATGCGTTGCTTAGCTTAGGTATATTACTTTTTATATACTCAGCAGAAACTGGTAGTCTTTTACCATTTTTGGTAAAATTCTTCTCTATCCCCCGCTCAAATGCAGAGGCTTCTGTAATAAGACTTTCTAGGGTTTTTCTTCTGCTATCAGAATCAACGCCTACTTGCGTTAACCCCGAAGAAGACCTCCCAGTCTCCAATGCAGACGGTGATACCCCAGCGTCCTTCGCTCCAACTGGACTTTTTTTTTTAAGCTCGTTGTAGTAAACAGGGATATTGTTGAGATATGCCTCACCCCATCCAGCGTTTGCAAAGTCGCTTTGAATCTTCTCCAAAGAGTAACCTCTGCTTACACCTTTCTCTACGAGTTTCTTTAAATCTTCAGCCATATTTGTTTATTATTGATAAGGGTCCTTCCCAGTTTTTGCTTTTTCTTTCATTTCTGACCTGAACTTAGTAACCAAAGGACCATAAAGTCCAGCTTTTATGAGAGACCTTTTTAATGCACTATTGATGTCTTTTCCGTATATCTGCTGTCCAGATAGGTCCTTGATAGAAGCTACAAAGTTTCCATCTTCATCAACGCCCATAGCATCAACAACAAAGTCTTGTTCGTACTCATCTTTTACGGCCTTGAATGGGAAATTAACGCCACTATAGATGTATTTTGATTTTGGTTGATTCTTGAAGGTCCCTCTAGGAATTGCTCTAGGTTCAGAGTCTAAAAAGATGGATTGAATGTCCTCCATTTGATTGCGAGTGATACCGCCACCTGAACCGCCAGTCCTAGCCCCAACAGATGGAGCTGGCATAAAATCAGAGATACCCTTAGCTGTCTCGGACCAATATGTATCCTTTGCAGCAGCTAGCTTTGATGTATTATTCAGATAATCACTGATGACATTAGCCCTTTCTTGAGGCGATGGAAATTTACCCTCAGTTTTCTCGTAGTGCTTCAGAATGATAGCATCCCTCATAGCGGGTTTAGCGAACTCTCCATCGAAAATGGTTCTGCCTTTAGACAGCATAGCATTTTTATCATAGGTAATGGATGAACCGCTATCAATCCTAACACCATCTACCCCGTCGAGCTGTTTTATGAGTTTTTGAGCATACTCATTAGTATTCATAAACTGAGTGGCTGGGTCAACGGGAACCAATCCAAGAGTGTTAACCCCAGATATCACCGATGGCTGGAAGTAGCTTAACTGAGTAGCTGGTACACGCTTTCCTGTCGTTGGGTCGGTAGCCATAACGACCCCATTCTCAATAGCTCCAGCAAAGTTTAGCTTAGCTCGGTTCTTATAGGCCTGTTCTCCTGTGCTTTGACTATCCAAGCTAAAGCTTGATGGATTCTTTCTTAATGACTCAATTTCGTTATCAACAGCTTGCCTTACAGCCAATCCAGTGCCTAAGATTTGGTTAAACTGACCTAGAGTCCTTTCATAGTTAGCAAGAGCCTCTTGGCTGTTAGACTTCTCGTACTCGGTCCCGTATTGCTGGAGTTGCTGAAAAACCAAATCAGCTATCTGTTTCGCTGCTGGCTCAAGTGCGAATCCCTTTTCTAAGTAGTTCTTCTTAGCACCAAAGCCTTCAATAGTCCTCTGCCTTTGGGCCAGCTTGGCCTCTTGCCTCTCTTCTTCTCTGCGCTGCTTTTCCTCGTCCACCAATGACTTCTCATAAGCCATCTTAGCGAAGTCAGGGAGCTGAAAAGGGGTCTGATTAAGAACAGCCATTACTTCTCGAACCTTTTAATGAGAGCCTTTACATAGTTATGCAGCTTAGACTTGTCGTCCGTTGCAACATACTTCTTGATGTTCGACATCTGCTTAGGGTTGAAGATGTACTCCCCACCAGTCGCCTCTGCAATCTTTTTACCGTTACGCATAATGTCAATAGGGTTGGTCTTATGCGAGAACTCCCCAGGGGTCTTCATAACCTTACCGCCTTTTTCGGCTGTAAGCGGCTTCCTATTCCTTAGATTTTCTGGTAGGATACCAAGCTCCAAATTACCTTGTTGGCTAATGGTTTTTTGAAGACCAGGGCTAACTGTGGTTCCAGCTGGCGTTGACGCACCTCCACCTCCACCCTTACCGCCTCCAAACCCATAAATAGCTGCTGAACCAATGTTTCCAATACCTCCAGCAATCGTCTGAACGGCTGCGTCACGAGCCCCCTGAGCCATTTGGAGTTGATTCTGGAATCTAGCCTCCTTCATACCCAATCGGTTCTCCTGAAGGCCTCTTGTGCGCTCCTGTGCTGCTGCTAGGCCTTGCAAGGCTTCAGTCTGCCTTTGCTGCTGAATGTCAGCGATACCTTGAGCTTGCCTCTGAGCTTGCTGTGTGGCTGCTCCGATGCCTCCTAGAAGGGCCCTACCACCAGCCCCTGCGAGGGCCTCTGTAGTGCCAGCCAAACCCGACTTGATGGATTCCATCTGTCGGTTCATAATGTCTTGGTCGTAGGCCTCTTTGTAGGCCTTGAAATACTCAGATGGAGTGCTGATAGGGGCGTTAAGGTCAGGAGCTGTTTTTTGTATTCTCTCCATTTCCTTTTTAGCCTTATTGGCTTGAATACCACCATAGATGGTTTGCCCTAATCCAGCAACTCCTCCAATAATCCCTCCGACGATGTATTTCTTCGGATTTTTGCGTGATTTCATAAGTGTAAAGATACTATTCAGTTACTAATTCGTTGTGAAGCCTTGACCTAGTGAAGTATACGTTGAATGCGTAGGCCTCGATTGGTGTGCTGGTGCTGTTAGTTACATCAATAATAAAGAAGGGACCTCTAACGGGGTCTCCGTCAATAAATGCGGGGCTATCAGCGACAAGAATGGTTCCAGTCGGTATAGCTGCAATGCTACCAGATAGGTTGCTAAGCAATATCGTGTTTGTCCCAGACGCTTGAATTAAGGCATATCCGTTTGTGCCATCATAAATTGTCATAGTCGTTCCGCTTAGAGCGCCTATAAAAGTATTACCACTAGCTTGAAAAGGCGTTGTGATTGGATTACCTATGGTCAGAGTTACACCGCTAGCCCAAGTTCCTGTAGCTGTAATGTATCCAATAACGGCCCTGTTAGAAACAGCTTGACTCGATGATGCGTTAAGCCTTGGGACGCTTGCGTAATACATACCTTCCCTTAGAGACAGATTATCTACAGTAACAGTTTCTCTTGCAGTTTGCCCAGAAAGGGAGAACTTAAAGCTCCAAGGGGCATTCCCCTCAATGCTAAAGGCTTCAGCTGTCTTAACCATTGAGTTATTGAAGGCAGAGATTAGCTTTATTGAAGAGGGATATTCAAGCCCATAGAATTTATTCCTTAAAGCTGGAGCCGACTCAGTATGCCTATACATAGCCCCGCCCTTGAATGTGTACAGGAAGTTGTCAAGGTGTTCGTAGGCTTCTGGCTTGAATGAATACCTCGTGTTCCACACTTTATCTTCCATATCGTAGGCAATCGTGTCATCAATATTTGGCCCACCAGATACAGTTAAGTAAGTGATGTCGTATTCCCCGTGCATAGGGTCAATGCCTCCAATGGTCTTGTAAGTTCCTGTAGATGAAGCGATAATAAAGCACTTGTCTTGCGTGTAAGCGTCAATCTTGGCTTCGCTGATTGGCTCTAGACCGTCTGGTCCGATACGCACAATCTTGCCAGACCTTACATCTGAGAAGTAGACCCTCCCGTTGTGTTCTTTGACACTTTCTGGGTTTTGAGTTCCATAGTTGCCAGCATAAACAGATTGAGAGCCGAGATAGTTTGTTGATACAGTCACATTAGATGTGCCGTCAAGATACTCAACGAGGTTTCTGTTAACTGGGATAAGCGACGACTTAACCTCTTGAAGGACAGTGATGCTATCCCCGTTGTTGAGCATCTGCTTGATAGCTCCGTAGGCATTAGGGAGGTCAACGAAGTTACCCTGACCACCGTTAAAGGAGGACAGCTTCAATACAGAAGTATCCAATGAATAAGGCTCCGAATAGGTTATAGACGACTTTCTTTCAATCTGTTTCGCCTCTGGAGCAACAGCATTTGGCCTACCTACACCAATATAATTAGACGAAGAAAAATCGCTTACGCTCAAATCTTCTACGAAATAATTGACATATCTTATTCCAGATACATTGGTTTTATCAACATTGACGCTAGATGCTACAAGGGGATTAAGCTTTATTTGTCTAGGTCTATAGTAACAGTCTCCATTAGATGTTTTAATAATTGTGTCGGAAAGCCCAGATACCGCTTGAACAGTCCAGTCAGAATTAACTAATCCACCATCAAGAAACGAAATTATTGTGTGACCACTAGCATTTACTTTTGAATTAGACACCGTCCTTGAGGCCTCAAGTGGAGCTGGCCCACCAGGTGCAACTATTTGAGTGAATGTAAATCTGTCTCCTGGGTATATCAGAACTTGACCAGTTATTGTATACGTTCCATTCAAGGCTGTTAGATTCACGCTAGGAAACACATAAGATAAATCACGAAGGCCTTTATGGTAATAATTGCCACCAGAAACACCTATATCCATAACTTCACCTATTTCTCTATAAACTAGGCTTGAGAATTGTGGAACAGGTCTGTATATTTCAACTATCGTATCATTATCCCATAGGTCAACTTGATTGACAACATCGGATGCACTAAACCCAGAATAGTTTTCATTCTTGATTATCAAAAAGTCGCCAGTCTCCCTATATGACTTATTTGTAGTTCCGCTGACATTTACTACACCGCTAGATGACACATATTCATAACCAACTATATCAAATACGGCTTCATTTGGATATGATATACTACCAGCGCCATTTGGAGACACATAACTAACAACTCTTAATTTATCGCCCTCTGCATATTGATAGTCAAACTTAGCTCCTTTTGACTCCTTATATGAGCTCTGCTTGCCCTCAAGATGACGCATTGCAAGATAAATCTGCTTATCATTAGATGAGCCACCAGTCACTTCAGCCCCTACAAAGGCTTCCGCAACAGAATAGCGATAAGCGTAGGAATATGACATATATGGCGAATACACCAACTGCCATTTTTTAGCCCAAGATGGGGGCTGGCTAGATAGCCTTAATAAAGCTGAAGATTGTCCAACCTCTCCGTTTGGCCTATCTCCTTCATTCGGGTTGTAAAATTCACCCAATTCATTTACCGCAGAGCTTCGGTTGTAATTATCGTAGTAAACAATTCCAAATCTATGCCTTTGACCAGATTTAAATGTCGTATATGTATTATTTGATATGCCAAATGATGAAGATATCTTGAATACTTTTAGGTTTGTCCAAGTATGATTGTAAGCTCCACCTATTGTAATCCCTTTGAAAGTAACTGGGTCTTCCGATAACGTAACATCTCGCTGCCTAATAGGGTCTCCACCAACTATAGATATCCTCGTTATCTGCGAGGTCTGCACATTTAAAGCTGAAGAGTTTGGCGATATTCTAAATGTAATAACCGACCCAACGACAGATATACCAGAAACAGTTACACCTAGAGTGCCAGCAAAATAATAATCAAGTTGGTCGTATGTAGGCGCAGTCCCAAGGGGAACAGATAAAGGATATGTTGGTGATATCTCTGCTAAATAAGTAGCGCCACTTAGGTTTTGTATAACTGATGATGCTAATGTAGCTTTATTAGCATATGCCCCTACAACAAACGTTTTTTGAATATTGAAAGATGGACTGCCTAAGTCAAGGCTGGATACACCAGATAATCGACCAACAGAAAAAGTGCTTCCAGAAGGAGAGCCTGACGATAAAGTCAACTTATCAGAAGTAACCTGAAATGAAGCATTTATGGTTGTATTGTATGAAGAGGAATCTGGGAAATCTGATAGGTCTATTGTAAAATAGACTGAGTTAACGGTTGTTGATGCAGTAACTGTGGTCCCTGTTGTTTCGGTTCCAAAAGAAAGTAATTTTGGGGCAGATGATTCGTGCAAAAAAGAGATATTGCCAGACAATGTTGTATTGTCATAAAACTCTTTGTAGTTTCCATATGTTAGTCTATTTCCTGATATAACCTGGGAAACAGCCGATAATGGAACAGAGTCATACTGCTTGTTCATCTCATTATCAGAAACAGGATTGCCAATGATTGAGTTTGTAAAGCTTATCGAGCCACTTGAAAGAGTCCTATCATTTGGTAAATCCTTAAAAAAGGAAAAATTATTTAAAGTTCCCTCACGATATAAAATCCTTACTTTTGAAACATCGCCCTTTGAGTAATTAAAACCTATAAGCACGCTATTGAAAAGGCGTTTCATATCGTCGGTTACATAACCATCAACAAAGTTTAAGTAGTTTAACGCTATCTCAGAATAAGGCGATATAGCAGAAATCTCTCCGTCTTCGTAAATATACTGATATGCGAACTGAAGTATTTTGTCGGTAATGTTGTTCGACTTTATAGATGTATCAACTTGAGCTTGAACAGAAGGAGGCTCCAATGGTGGGGCCTTAATTGTAGTGATGCTTAACAGCTTCTCGTCGTCCGTATAGCCACTAGTTCCAGCAGCTTTGTATGGATACCCACTAACGCCAGCAGTATTGGCTAATGCCTTTGTAGCGTTAATCTTCTTAGGGTCCGTAACCCCATCCGTAAAGTACAAAAGAGTCTCTCCGTTCTCCTTAACTAGGCAGTCAGCCTTTACAAAGCCAGTTGCTGTAAACCCAAGAACCGAGTCTCTGTAAACAAGCCTTACGGTGTTCCTTCGGCTCGTGTACTGATAGATGCTATGGTTGTTGCTTGAGTTGTGTACAAAGTAGAATATCTCCCCTGTCTGTTTACAAGCTGTTGTACCGATGACTGTATTGGTTCCAGTTGGTAGGGCATCACCAACCGTAGCAGAGCTAACAAGGACATTCCCAAGCGCATTCTTGATGACCCCTGCGTTACCGCCCTCGTCATCAGACATCTGCACATTGAGTGCGTCAACCATCTCCACTGATTTAACCAGCAGATAGTCGTCGTCTTTGTTTAAATACCTAGGTATCAGCTTGTCAATAGCCATCCTTAGAATTTCACGGTTTGCTTGAAGTTCTTTCTGATGGTCTTGAGCGCTTCGGTCATATTGAACGACTTCAGCCTTGCGTTAGCCAAACGACGCTCATTGTAGTATTCTGCCCTTGCACGACTCTTCTCAACAGATGGAACATTGGATTTACGCTCAATAATCTTGTAGTAGATATAGCTCCTCACCGCTGATTCAGCGTACAGGTGAACAGATGGGTTTGCAGAACGAGCTTCGTCTGCGATGTATTCAATAACCACATCAGAGAACCCTGGGGCACTCCCAAGCTCAATCCTGTTCTGGTCGTAGTTCATACGATACTCAGCCACATACTGGCCTCCACCGACCCCGTACAGAGCCCCGTAAGCATCGTTGTCCCAGAAGTTTCTGAACAAATAGGTCTCAAACCCGTACAGGTCCGAGTAACCAAACCCAGGCCTTGAGTTGTCATCAACACGCTCGTACAGCCCGTCTTCGCCCTCTACTGGGTTTCCACCCCCGTCCTCCACATAAATCTGAGAGATGTTGATATTCTTGTTTTCCCCAAGCACGTACACCAAGCCATCCCCACCAACGACCCCAATCTTCACGAGGTCAACAAAGTCGTCGGGGAGGTCAATGGTCAAAAGCGATTCATTGACAGGCATCTTGAGGCTCCTGACAATCTTGAGCATATCAAAGCCTAGCTCACGTATCGCCCTCAAGGCGTAGTTCCTTACGAGGGTATCCGAAACATCAGCGCAGTAGTCATCCCCAGCAAGGCTAAGGACGAAGTCATTGACGATTTGGTCTACGGTTACTAAGTTTCTAGCCATTATTGATTAGGTTGTTGACCCTGTGCTGCGTATGCGTATACCTCCGAATCCCTCAAGTTAACCCCCACCATCTTCGCAATCTCAATGACAAGCTCAGGGACGTATTGGTCGGGGAGCTCAAAGTCGTAGGAATTGGATGGGTCATACATCTCTACATTGCCTTGGACAAAGTATCCAAATTTCGGTAATGACGGGGCCCTTGCTTGAGATAGAGTTGAAACGCTCTCAGGGAGCTTGTAGTAGCGTAATTTAATCTTCTTGATGCTTGTAGGGTAAACCTCAAGAACGTCGCTTACAAGGGCTACAGGGCGTGTCTCTGTGGGTACAGATAACGTGCTTCTGAGGATATACTCAATCTTAGCCTCATCGTAAATGAGGTCAATAGGGATGCTTGTAGTTTGACTAAGTACAAAGGTCCCAAAAGTCTTAGCGGAGATAATCCGACCAAGGTCTGCTGGCTTTGCAAAGGTCTGGTCAGTGCTAGAGGTCTGGCTAATAGTTGATTCTTTAGCGAATCTAGCCAAGTCCTCGCGAATCTGCTTTAGCGGGGCTGTTTCACGTTCCCCAGCTAGCTGACGTGTACGTGCAGCATTACCCAAGGCAAGCTTATCAAACAAGCTGTTGTATACGTTGAGCTGAGCAACCCCCGCAAACGAGTTGAAGACCGCTGGGGTGATAAAGCCCCTCTGGTCCTTATTTGCTAAGTTCTTTAGAGCCGTGTATACAGTATTTACGCTAGCCATCCCTTTTTATCGTAAGTGCAAATATACCAACAAAAAAGGGGTCCCCGAAGGAACCCCCTGATTGTAAGCTAGTTAGCTTATTGGAACTTTTCCAGTCGCTTGAGGATTTCTTGGTGAACAAGGCTACCCTTTTCGCTCAGGCAGAACTTGGTCATCATATCGACCCCATCCTGTCCTACAGGCATAGCGAGAATCAATCTGTTTGACTCAGCCCAGAATACCCCGTCTTGGTTAATCTTCAGGATGCCGTTGGAGGCAGCAAGGCTAATCGAAGCCCTCATCTTAACGAGAGGATTGTCAAACAGCTGGATAAATGCTTGTGGGTTGGACTTAGCCTCAATCAGAAGCTCCCTGCGAATCTCTTGGTTCCGTTGTTCAAGGCTAATGCCTAGGTACAGAATGACAGGGATAAGCTCGTCAATAGACTTTTCACGAATTAACGAGATAGCGTCGTGAGCAAGAAACTCATCCTGAATCAGGGTATCCGTCTTTTGCTCGTGGTTAATCTCGTAGAACGTATTGCCACCGTTTTTCGTGTTGCCTGGGTGCTTATCTAAGTAATCCTGTAAGTTTGGCTGACTTACTGGGACACCAAGCATTTTGTCAACAAAAACGATTTGAGCACGTCTTCCATTCTGCGACTGCTCGTCAACATAAATAGATGGCTCGTTTGAGCAATAACGA
>Ga0315903_10005309_pt1 | contig 16859 bp, 15 predicted proteins | sample LakEriMetagenome_7_FD_203524 | JGI IMG/M metagenome (GOLD analysis project Ga0315903, IMG submission 203524) | Freshwater fungal communities from buoy surface, Lake Erie, Ohio, United States - Buoy 2 MA119 | ecosystem: Environmental > Aquatic > Freshwater > Lake | place: USA: Lake Erie, Ohio...
GTGGCGCAGGCGTGCAACGACATCATCGAACCGAACCCGGTGACGCACACCGGCAGAGGATGTCGCGCCAGCACTCCGGCCACCATGGAACGAAACTCGTCACCTCGCGTGGTGTGGGCCTCGGCCACGTCGGCGGTGAACACCTCGCCCAACACCGCACAACCCGCGGTGATGGAAGCCATGTTGTTGTTGAAGGTGCCGGCGTGAGAGATGACCATCTCGCCCTTGGTGGCGCGGCCGGTCTCGACGCTGGTGTCGAACTGGTCCAGCAGATCCGCCCGACCACCTAAGGCGCCGAACGAAAAGCCGCCACCGATGTACTTGCCGTAGGTGACGATGTCGGCCTCGGAACCCAACAGGTCCAACATTCCACGGCGACCGTGGCGCGACGTCATCACCTGATCGGCGATCACCACCGCCCCCACCGCGCGGGCGGCCGCGAACGTGCGACGGATGAACTCGCCATCGGCGGGCACGCACCCGCCCGAACCCAACATGGGTTCGACGATCACCGCCGCCAACGACGCACCGTGCTCGGCGATGATGCGCTCGGTTCCCGCGGCGTCGTTGTAGGGCGCCAGCACCACGTCGTAGGGCGAGTTCCACGGAGCGGCACCGCTGACGAAGTACAGAACTCCGCCGTGGTAGCCACCGATGAAGGCCAGGATCTTGGTGCGCCCGGTGGCCATCATGGCGGTGGCGATGGCCATGAGGTTGGCCTCGGTGCCCGAGTTGGTGAAGCGCACGCGATCGATGCCGAAGCGCTCGCACATGAGGCGGGCCAGCGTGGCTTCGGCCGGATGGATGCCGCCCACGCTGACGTTGTTGTCGAGGGCGGCCTTCACCTTGTCCAACACCCGGGTTTCGCTGTGGCCCAACAGGCCCGCGGTGTAGTCGCCCAACAGGTCGATGTATTCGTGGCCGTCGACGTCGACCAGGGTGGCACCGTGGCCGGAGGCGAAGGCCAACGGGAACGGGGCGTGGGTCAGAACGGTACGGGTATGACCGCCCGGCATGAACCTGCGGGCCTCGTCGTAGTGCAGCTTGCTGGCCGGATTGCGGTCGGCGAAATCACGACGGGCCACCAGCACGGCGTCGGAAAAATTCATGCCCGCACGCTAATTCGCGGGCGGGCACGGTGACTCGGGTGGAGGTGAGGGGAATTGAACCCCTGGCCTCTACATTGCGAACGTAGCGCTCTGCCAACTGAGCTACACCCCCGAGGGCACTGCGACTCTAGCGGGGATCGGGCAGGTTCAGGCGGCCCGGATCCAGTCGCGGCGATAGGCCTGCGGGGCCGAATAGCGACGCAACTGGGACAGGCGGTAGCAGTACCCGATGAGCGACAACGTGGCCAGAACGAACACGTACACGAACAGGTCGCTCTTGGTGGTGAAGGCGATGAAGGCCGAGCCGACGGTGGTGAGGGCCAGCGACACCAACACGTTCTGGCGACGCTGACGCACCATGGCCTTGCGGCTGATGCCACGCGGGGCGGTGTGACCCGAGTGAACGGTGCGGCGCAGGGCGGCCGACGGGTCGAGGTGACGGTCGTACCCGGCGTCGGGGCGACCGGCGCGGCTGGGCGACGGGGCCAAGGGGCGCGCCATCGAGCGCATCGGCGCACCGGGACGAATGGGGGTGGAACGCTGCAGAGTGGACAACTGTCGACGGAAGTCGAGCACCGACGAGTGCGGGCTGTTGTCGGAGCGGCCACGCATGAGGGGCGGCACCAGCACGGCGCCCCACGCGGCAACCACGATGATCAAAATGATCGTGCCCATCTGTGCTGCCTCCCCTCGAGTTCGCAGTTGATGTCGCCGGACTCGTCCGGACAACGTCTTCTAGGCAATCCGTTGTATTACGGTTTTACAACATTCGTGACGGACGGCGCAATGTTAGGCGAACATCCGGTGAACGAGTGTGACCACCGTCACCCTGGGCAAATGCCCGATTTCCGGCCGTTTCAGGCCCGGCGGTACTCCCCCGAGCGACCGCCGGACTTCTCCTCCAGCGCCAGGTCCGTGATGGTCATCTCGCGGTCGATGGCCTTGCACATGTCGTAGACGGTCAAGGCGGCCACGGAGCAGGCCGTGAGGGCCTCCATCTCCACCCCCGTGCGGTCCATGACCTCCGCGACGGCCCGAATGGCCACCCGGTCGGATTCCACGCTCAGCTCCACGCTCACGTGGCTCAACATCAGGGGGTGACACAGTGGGATCAGGTCGCTGGTGCGCTTGGCGGCCTGGATGCCCGCGATGCGCGCCACGGCCAGCACGTCGCCCTTCTTCATGGACTGCGACCGCACCGCCTCGGCGGTCTGGGGGGACATCAGCACGTTGCAGGTGGCCACGGCCCGGCGCTTGGTGACGTCCTTGTCCCCCACGTCCACCATGCGGGCATGGCCCTCGGCGTCGAGATGGGTGAGACGGGGTTCGGTCACGGCCTCAGCGTACCGGTGGGGTCTCGGGCCCCGACGAGCCGACAACTGTCACCCCACCGGTGTACCCCTGCCATGACGCGTCGGGGGTTCGTGGGCGACGATGGATCATGCGCGTGATGACCCAGCAATGGCGCGATCTGGTCTTCTTGCACTGGGAGTACGAACCCGAGGTGGTGCGCGCGGCCATCGCCCGTGGACTCCACCAAGCAGATCTGGATCCCGACAGCGTGGAACTGGACACCTTCGACGGTCGGGCCTACGTGGGACTGATCCCGTTTCGCATGCGGAACCTGCGCCTGCGCGGCCTTCCGCCCATTCCCACCACGAGCAACTTCCCCGAGATCAACGTGCGCACCTACGTGCGCTCGCGCGGTCGGCCGGCGGTGTGGTTCTTCTCGCTCGACACCCCGCAACTACTGCCCACGGTGGTGGCGCGCACCGCGTTCCGTCTTCCCTATTGCTACGCCCGGGCCGAGGTCTCCAGCACCGTCGACGAGCGTCACCCCGAGGGCGGCGTGGTGACGGCCACGGTTCGGCGTCGATGGCCCGCGGGCGGCTCCACGCGCATCGCGGTGCGCGTCGGTTCCCGCATCGGCCCGTCGGACTCGGATCGAGACCACGATCTCGACGACTGGCTCACGGCGCGTTGGGGTCTGGTGTCGGCCTCGCGTCGCGGGCGTCTGTGGTACGGGCCGGTCGAACACGAACCGTGGCCGTTGCATCGGGCCGACGTGTTGCATCTCGACGACTCGCTGATCACCGCCGCCGGGTTGTCGGCGCCCACGGGTGCACCGCACGCGATGTACAGCCCGGGCGTGAGCACCACCATCCGCTCGCTTGAGCGGTTGCGCTGAGACGCGCAACAGGGCGCGTCAGCCGCCGATCTGCGACATGGTGCGCTTGGGCCGCACGAAGTTGACCTGATTGATCTGGTGACCCGCCCACTTGGTGCCCACCGCGCGCTCGATCACCTCGGCCACCGCGTCGTCCAGCTCGCGTCCCGGCAATCCCGAACGCAACACCGACCGCAGATCGAACTCGGTGGTGGCGAACAAACAGGTGCGGAACTGTCCGTCGGCCGTCACCCGCACCCGATCGCAATCGCCGCAGAACGGCTTGGTCACACTCGGGATGACACCCACCGTGCCCCTGCCGTCGAGGTAGCGCCAACGGTCGGCCGGCGCGGCGCCGCGGGCCGGAACGGACTCGAGCGGATGCACCGCCGCGATGCGCTCGACGATCTCGTCCTGGCTGACCACCTTGTCGTTCACCCAGTGTCCCTCGGCGTCGAGGGGCATGAACTCGATGAAACGGACCTCGACGCCCTTGGCGCGCCCGAAGTTCGCCAGGTCGAGGATCTCGTCGTCGTTCACGCCGCGCTCGACGACCGCGTTGATCTTGACGCTGCTGAAACCGGCGCCGATGGCGGCATCGATGCCCTCCAACACGCGCACCAACTCGTCGCGTCGGGTCATCGCCTCGAACTTCGTGCGATCGAGCGTGTCGAGGCTGATGTTCACCCGACCCAGACCCGCGGCCTTCAACTCGTCCACGCAGTTCGTGAGCGTCGCACCGTTGGTGGTGAGGGCCAGGTCGATGGGTCGACCCGCGAGCGGAGACGCGGAATCGCCGGGCACGGTGAGCGCCGCCAACTTGGCAACCAACACCGGCAGATGCGCGCGCACCGTGGGCTCACCGCCGGTGAGACGGATGCCGTCGACGCCGTAACGCTGGACGCACAGACGAGCCACGTGTTCCAGTTCCTCGAAACTGAGCACCTCGGACTTGGGCAGCCACTGCATCCCCTCGGCGGGCATGCAGTAGGTGCAACGGAAGTTGCAACGGTCCGTCACCGAGATGCGCAGGTCGCGGATGGTGCGACCGAACGGATCGACGAGATCGCGGACCCCCGCGTCGTCGTGCGTGCCCCGAACCTCGCCCATGGGTTCAGGTTACGAGCAGGATGACCGGCACCTCGCCCCCGGCCGGCACTCCGTCACCGTCGGGGACCACGGCGATGGCGTTCGCCAACGCGGTGGCGGCCAGTTGGTGGCTGGCCTGCGCTCGCACCGATTCCACGTGCACCCGACCGTCGGCGGCGAAACGCGCCACCACCCGTTGGTAGTGCACCTTGCCGTCACGGCCACGCTTCAGGGGCTGGTCGGCGACCGCGGTCACCACCGGACGGTCCCACGCGGACTCCGGGTGTCCGGCCATGCGACGCAACGCGGGGCGCGCCAACAACTCGAAGCTGACGAGCGAACTGACCGGGTTGCCCGGCAGACCGAACACCGGCACCGCGACACCGTGGTCGTTCGTGAGCAAACCGAACGCGAACGGCTTGGCCGGCTTGATGGCGATCTGCATCCACCGCATGTCGGCGATGCGCGACAACACGGCTTTCACCACGTCGTAGTCGCCCATGCTCACGCCACCGCTGGTGACGATGGCGTCGCAGTCGTTCGCGGCACGACGCAGCACATCTTCGAGAACCGCCTCGTCGTCGCGCACGATGCCGTGGTCGACGGCATCCGCACCGCATTGGTCCACCAGACCGACCAGCATCGACCGGTTGCTCTCGCGGATCTGACCGGGGGCCAACGGCGAACCGTCGTCGATCAACTCGTCACCGGTGGACAACACCGCCACCCGCGGACGTCGATGGACCATCGCTTCGCGGGCGTTGATGCTGGCCAGCACCGCGGCCACGGCCGGCGTGATGGCGGTGCCGGCCGCGAAGACCGTCTCGCCCCGACGGACATCGTCGCCCGCATCGCGCACACCATCACCGGGTTTGACGGCCTTCAGAACACGCACCGACTGTGAGCCGTCGAGCACGGATTTGTCCCCGTCGAACACCGTGTCCTCGACCATCACCACCGCGTCGGCGCCCACCGGCATCGGTGCCCCGGTCATGATGCGGACCGCGCGACCATTCTCGACGTCGACATTGGCGGCGGCGCCGGCCGCGATCTCACCCGTGACCCGCAACTCTGTCGAGGATTGCGGCGACGCACCGACCACGTCGGCCGCCCGCACCGCGTAACCGTCGACCGCCGAATTGGCGAACGGAGGCACGTCCTCGGCGGACACGACGTCGGCGGCCAACACGGCGCCCATCACCGACGCGGGGAACCGACCCGGCAAGGTGTGCGCGGCCACGGCGTCGGGTGCCGAGCAAGGTTGGAGCACGTGCTCGCGAGCCTCGTCGATGGGGATCAATCCGCCCGCCATGACGACGACGGTACCGCCCCGATGGCACACTCGTGGAGTGGAACACCCTTCCTACGCTCCGCTTCCCCAATCCGGGTTCACGGCTCGCTGGGCGGGACGTGTGGGGGAACTCGACGCCTTCGAGGAGCTGACGTTGTCGTTCGAGAACGAGGCCTGGACCGCCGATGGTCGAGTGACGGTTCCCTCCACCAGTTACGGCGACGTGCAGTACGTGATGCGCTTCTCCGCCACCTGGCATCTGCAACAAATGCTCCTCTTCCGTGACCTCGACGAGCCCGACCTCTGGCTGGCCAACGACGGCCGTGGGAAGTGGGGCGAGGTCAACGGGTCCGAACGTCGTGATCTGGGGGGTTGCGTCGACATCGACGTGCGATGTAGTCCGTTCACGCGGACGATGGCAATTCGTCGATTGGGGTCGCGAATCGGTGCTTCGGTGGACGTGCATTCCGTGGTGATCGACCCCGAGACCCTCGACATCACGCGAGCGCGACTGAATTACACGCGTCTCGGAGAACGACTGTGGGCCGTGCACCGCGACGATGATTTGCCGGTGCACGAGTTCGGGGTGGACGAGTACGGGTTGCCCCTCGACATCGACGGTCACTTCACCCGTATGGCCTGACTGGGCGGGAACGTCGAGGCGACTCAGTCGCGGGCGTCAGTGCGAGCGGACAGCCAATGACGAAAGGCCACGCCGTGTTCGGGATGATCCACCGCCGCGTCCACCACCGCCTGCAACCACCCCAACGGATTTCCGATGTCGATTCGGCCGACGTCGGAGATGACTCCCCAGAGCGGTTCCCGTGTTGCTTGCGCAGCCAACGCATCGGTCAGTTGCAGTTCGCCGGTGGAGCCGGGGGTCAAGGCGTCGAGGTCGTCGAATATGTCGGGAGTCAACGCGTAACGGCCGATGATGGCGAGGTCGCTGGGTGCGTCGTCGACGGAGGGCTTCTCCACCACGCCCACGAACGGAAGAGCGGCGAGTCCGCCGACGGTTCGCTCGTCGCCAACCGGCGACACGATTCCATAGCGCGACAACTCCGCGCGCGGCATGCGCTTCAGCGCCACGGCGCCGATGTTCGTGTCGGCGACCACACGTGCCAACCCGGCCAGCAAGGACGAGTCCGACATCAACTCGTCCGGCAACATCACGAAGAAGGGTTGTTCGCCCACCGCGGCACGGGCACATCCGATGGCGTGTCCGAGCCCCAACGGGCGATCCTGATAGGCGAACGACACGCGTATGTCGCTTCCGTATCGACGCAGCTGGTCGGCCACCGATCCACGCCCCTGGCGCTCGAGGGACTGCTCCACCGACGCATCGGAGGCGAAGTACTGCTCGATGGCCGGTTTGGATCTGCTGGTCACGATCACCAGATGATCGACCCCCGCGCCAACCGCCTCGTCGACGATCAACTGGAGCGCGGGTTTCTCGACGATGGGCAGCAGTTCTTTGGGGACCGCCTTGGTGGCCGGCAACATGCGCGTGCCCATGCCGGCGGCCGGAATGACGGCAGTGGTGATCATGCCCGGGCCTCGCCCACGCCCGACGTCGGTGCGGTGTTCGACATGCCCCGACTCTAGACTTCTGCCTCCGGAGAGACCCCCTATGCCTACCTACGTCTACAAGTTCACCGACACCGGCGAGACCATCGAGGTGCACCAGGCCTTCACCGACGATGCCCTCACCGAGTATCCGCACCCGTCCGACGGCGCCCTGCGCCCCGTGAAGAAAGTGTTCCAGCCCGTGGGCGTCACCTTCAAGGGCGGCGGCTTCTACAAGACCGATTCGCGCGGCGGTTCGTCGTCGTCCAGCGGGGCGGCATCCGGAAGCGCATCTGCCGCGCCCTCGTCTGAATCGTCCGGAAGTTCATCGTCGGACTCGTCCTCGAGCACGACGCCCGCCTCCACCGCCAGCGCCGCGGCGCCGTCAACGCCAGCCTGAAGCCAGCACCAGCAGCACGCCGACGCCGGCGAGAATTCGGTACGCGACGAAGCCGTCGAAGGTTTTCGTGCGAATCAGGCGCATCAATCCCCACACGGCCAACCAGCCGGAGATCCCCGCGGTGATCACTCCGACGATCATCGGCAGCAAGAGGCCGTCAGGAATTCCGTCGGAGACGAGGCCGCCCACCTTCACGATCACGGCACCGGCCGTGACGGGAATGCTGAGCAGGAACGAAAACCGTGCGGCCGCGTCGCGACTGAAGCCGCGCGCACGAGCCGCCGACATGCTGATGCCCGAACGCGAGGTGCCGGGATTCAACGCGAGCACCTGGGCGGCACCGATGACGGCCGCGTCGCGCAGACCGATCTGGTCGACGTTCTTCTCGCCACGACGGCGGTCGGCCCACGCCAACACCACGCCAAAGCCGATCAACGAAACCGCGATGATCCACGGCTTGCCCAACTGTTCGTCGATCCACGTCTCCAGAACCACACCAACGGCGGCGGCCGGGATGCTGGCCACCACGAGCAACCACGCCATGCGTCCGTGTTCCGTTGTGGGGCGGTCACGATGCACGATCGACCGAATGCCGTCGCGCACGTACAACGCCACGTCGCGTCGGTAGTAGCCGACCACGGCGACGAGAGTTCCGATGTGAAGAGCCACGTCGAAGGCTTTCTTCACCGACACGTCGTCGAGATCGTTCCAATCGAACAACCACGGCACCAGGAGCAAGTGACCGCTGGATGAGATGGGCAGGAACTCCGACAAACCCTGGACCAGGCCGAGGACGATGGCGTGCAGGATCGGCATGTGGTGCGTTCAGTCCCTCACGAACCGCTGAGGGTGACGTCGTGGATGACGAGCGAAACGCCGGTGGCGCGCATGGGGAGCCATTCGAGGTCACCGCCCACCTCGGCGATGTCGAGCAACATGCGTTGCAACGTGGAGGCGATCGTGAACTCGCGAACGGGAGCACCCACCGAACCCTTGGAGATCATCAAGCCGGCCGCGCCCGTGCTGAAGTCGCCCGACACCGGGTTCACGCCCGAATGCAGACCCTGCACCTGCTGAATCAGGATTCCGTCGTCGATGCCCGCGATGATCTCGTCCTGCTTGCGCTGACCGGGCGCGATCTGCAGCGCGAGACAGCCCGCGCTCGGCGAGCCGGCATAGCCCCCGCGCACACCGTTGCCCGTGGTGCTCACGCCCATGCGGCGCGCCGAGTACGACGACTGCACGAAGGTCTTCAACACACCGTCGTCGATCAGCGTGTTCCGGCGGGCGGCCAGACCCTCGCCGTCGATGTCGGTGGCGGTGTAGGCCATGGGGTTCGTGGGGTCGTCGACCAGAGTGAACAGTGGGCTGGCCACCGTTTCACCCAACCGTTGCGCGAAGAGGCTGCGACCCTTCACCACGCTCTCGCCGTTCAGGGTTCCACCGATGATCCCGAGGAACTGCGCGGTGACGTACGGATCGAGCACCACCGTGATGCGCCGACTGGCGGGCTTCGTGGCGCCGAGAAGACGCGTGGCGCGGTCGACGGCGTCGCGCGCCGCCTTGTCGATGTCGAGTTCGTCGGTGTTGCGGCCCACGGCGAAGCCGAAACCCGTCTGGGTCTCGTCTCCGTCGTCGGCCAGCGTGCCCACGCTGAGGTAACAACCGTTCTCGCGACCGGCCACGCGAATACCGGTGGTGGTGGCCACCGCCGCCTCGCCGAAGGCGTCGGAATAGTTCGAGTCGTCGACGCGCACGCGCGAATCACCCGAGCGGGCCAGACGCTCGAGTTCCTTGGCGAGCTCGATCTTGCGCGCGGTGGAGGTGGACTCGAGCGAGTCGTCCCACAGGTTCTGCGGTGTGACCGCTACTCCGTCGGGGGTGGCGAGTCCGGCCCACTCGTCGGGTTCGCCGTAACTCAGGTTGTCGCGAGCCTCTGCAAGTACCTCGGCAATCTGAGCTGGATCCAGAGTTCCGCAATACGAGGTTCCGGTGCGCCCGTCTCGGATGACGCGGATGCCGATGCCCTCGCTCTGCGCCGAGACGAAGTGTTCGACCTCGCCCTCGTACACGCGGACGTCGGTGGAAAGACCACGACTGACGTATGCCTCCACCTGCTCTCCGGGCTTGGCCATGGCCACCACGCGCTCGGCGATGGAGAGCAATTCGCCGCTGCGATCCGGGGAACTCATGCCGCCGTTCCACCGATGGTGAGGGACTTCACGCGCAACGTCGGCTGTCCGTCACCCACGGGCACGCCTTGGCCGTCCTTGCCGCACGTGCCCGGGTTGCCCATGGCGAAGTCGTTGCCGAGGCGATCGATGTCGCGCAACACCTGCGGGCCGTTGCCGATGAGGTTTCCCTCGCGCAAGGGCTCGGTGATCTCGCCGTTCTCGATGAGATAGGCCTCGGTCATGCCGAACACGAAATCGCCGGTGGCGGTGTTGACGCTGCCACCGCCGAGATGCGCGACATAGACACCCGACTTGGTGTCCTTGATGATGTCGGCCGGCTCTTCCTCTCCGTTGAGGACGTACGTGTTGGTCATGCGAACCATCGGCAGGTCCTTGTACGACTGCCGACGACCGTTGCCCGACTGCGGACGACCTTCCTTGCGCGCGCGGAGGTAATCCCACATGTAGTCGGTGAGCACGCCGTTCTCGATGAGCACGTTGTACTGCGAGGGGTGTCCCTCGTCGTCGAACGCGATGGCGCCCCACTCGTGGGTCATGGTTCCGTCGTCGACCAAGGTGACCAGTGGTGAGGCGACGAGTTCGCCCACCTTTCCCTTGTACACACTGGCGCCCTTGGCGACCAGATCGGCCTCGAGCCCGTGACCGCAGGCCTCGTGGAAAAGGACTCCGCCGCTGCCCGCCTTGATGACGACGGGCATGGAGCCCGACGGAGCGGGGCGGGCCTTGAGTTTGGTGATGGCGCGATGGGCCGCCGTGCGCGCGACCTCTTCCACGCTGACCTTGTCGAACAGTTCGAAGCCCATGGTGTGGCCGAGCGAATCGAAGCCGGTCTGCATGCCGGTGTCGCCGTTGGCAACTGCGCTGACGCGCAAGAGCGTGCGAACCCGCTCGTCACGAACGAGCAAACCGTCACTGTTGGCGATCACGATGTGGGTGCAGCCGTCGGAGTAGCCGGCGGAAACCTGAGTGATCACTCCGCCGGCGGACCGGGCGGCGTCGTCGACGCGGCGCAGCAATTCCACTTTGGCGGCCTTGCCGATGGACGATGGATCGATCTCGATGGGGCTGACGACCCGTCGCGGGCGCTCGTCGAGGGCGACCACGCGAGTGCCTCCTCCACCCTGCCGTGCGGCTTCGGCCGCGACCCGTGCCGCGGCGAGAAGACCGGCCTCGGAGATGTCAGCGGTATGAGCGAATCCGGTGGTCTCGCCGGCGATCACGCGGATGCCGGCCCCGCGATTGCGTCCGGTGGAGAGCTGCTCGATCTTGCCGTCGTCGAGACCGACGCCGGTGCCGCGCCAGTCGGAGGCGAAGATCTCGGCGAAGTCGGCGCCGGTGGTGAGAGCGGCCGAGAGGACCCGAGGGAGAACCTGCGCGAATGCCTCATCGTCCAACAAATCCATCCCCCCACCCTAATCGCGACAATTTGTCGCTTTACGTACACGAGCCATGTACACAAAGCGACAAATTGTCGCAAATGCGTCGGGGTGGGTGAGGCGAGGGGGATGGGCATGACGATCATCGCGGTCTCGTCAACCGGGACATTCCGATCGAACACCGGGCACCGGGCGAAACCGTCCGAGAGAACCGCGTCCCTCGGGTCCAATTGCCTAGATTGGAACGGTGAACGACGAAGCCGAGCGCACGATTCCGCCTCGCGCCCACCGCACGTTCTGGTGGAAAGAAGCCCTCATCATGCTGGGTTTCTACGTCGTGTACTCGTGGAGTCGAAATCAGTTCGGCTCGGCCAACATCGGACCGGGCGATGAACCACTGAACGCCTTTCACAACGCAGAGCGTCTCATCCGATTCGAGCGGGCGATCGGCCTTTATCACGAGGAGTCCGTACAGGACTGGTTTCTCCGCTTCCGTGGCTTCATCCGCTTCTGGAACGTGTACTACGGCACCGCACACTTCGTCGTCACACTCGCCGTCTTCTGGATCCTTTTCGCCAAGCGCAAACACGTGTTCCCTCAGTGGCGGAACGCCCTGGCCATCACGACCGCTCTTGCCATCGTCGGCTTCTCACTGTTCCCCGTCATGCCACCCCGCCTGCTCGACGCGCCTTGCCCGTCCGAGGCTGGCGGCTTCGGCGGTGGATGCATCCCGAGCACGTTGCGCAGCACGTTCGACAGCGTCGACCCTCTCGTTCTCGATGGCCGAGCCCGAACCGCCGAGCAAGGATCCTTCGGCTTCGTCGACACGCTTCCCGAGTACGGCGGCGCACTTTGGACGTTCGACTCCAAGGGCATGACCCAGCTGTCCAATCAGTACGCCGCCATGCCCAGCATGCACATCGGTTGGAGCAGTTGGTGCGCCTTCGCCATGTGGCCACTTCTTCGTCGCCGCTGGACCAAGGTCGCCATGTTGCTCTACCCCGCGGCCACGCTTTTCTGCATCGTCGTCACCGGCAACCACTTCTGGATCGACGGCATCGGCGGGCAAATGGCGCTGGCACTCGGCGTTTGGGGCGGATGGTCCCTTCACCGTTGGAACACCCGCCGTCTGGACCAACGGCACGACATCACCCACGGCATCGAAAGACCTGCTCCACCGGCGTGACGGACGGCGGTAATCCGGATTCCGCCCCCACATCATCGAGGGGTAGCGTTCCAGACATCATGGGACTCGAATCCATCCGTCAGCCGAGCGACCTACGTCGTCTGTCGTACTCGGAACTCGACGACCTTGCCGGCGAGATCCGGGACTTCATCGTGCAGGCGGTGGCCTCCAACAGCGGACACCTCGGATCCAACTTGGGTGCCGTCGAGCTGACTCTGGCCCTGCACCGGGTCTTCGAGTCGCCGACCGACGCCATCCTGTGGGACACCGGGCACCAGGCGTACGTCCACAAGATCGTCACCGGTCGCTCGTCGGGTTTCGACCGTCTGCGCCAGGCGGACGGCCTGTCCGGCTACCCCAGCCGCGAGGAGAGCCAGCACGACTACATCGAGAACAGCCATGCGTCCACGGTTCTGTCGTACGCGTACGGCATGGCGGTCGCGCGCGACTCCGGTGCGGCGAGTCATCGACACATCGTCGCGGTCATCGGTGACGGCTCGATGACCGGTGGCATGGCCTACGAGGCGCTGAACAATCTCGGTCACTCCAAGAAGCGCGTCATCATCGTCCTCAACGACAACGGACGCAGTTACGCCCCGACCATCTCGAACCTGACGCAACCACACAGCGCATTGGTCGACGTCGATCGCACTCAGACCTCCGATCGTTCCGCCCTCCCCGAACGCATCACCGAGAAGCTCTCGCACAGCCTCACGCGCATCCGCATGAATCCGTTGTACGTGCAACGTCAGCGACGGCTGGAAGCGTGGTTGCAGAACCTTCCGGTGGTTGGGCAACAGGCCGAGAAGGGAATGGAGGCCGTGAAGGCCGCGGTTCGTGAGTTCCTGCAACCGCCGTCGTTCTTCGAGGCGCTCGGCGTTCGGTACATCGGCCCGATCGACGGTCACGACGTTCGCGAACTCGAGATCGCATTGCGCAACGCCGAGGATCTGTCGGCCGAGGGCCCGATCGTGGTGCACGTCCTCACCCAGAAGGGCAAGGGCTACCCGCCCGCCGAGGACGACGACGAGAAGCACTTGCACGACACCCCGGTGTTCGACCCGGCCGTCGGCCCCCCCAAGGCCGTTCCCACCGGATACACCCAGGCGTTCGCCGACGCCATCTTGAAAGAAGCCGAGGCTGACTCGCGCGTGGTGGCCATCACGGCCGCCATGCCCGGCCCCACCGGGTTGTTGCCCTTCCAGGATCGATTCGCGGATCGGTTCTTCGACGTGGGCATCGCCGAGCAACACGCGGTCACGGGTGCCGCGGGAATGGCCATGGGCGGTTTGCGTCCGATCGTCGCCCTGTACTCCACGTTCCTGTCGCGGGCCTGGGACCAGGTGGTGTACGACGTGGCGCTGCATCGCCTGCCCGTGATCTTCTGTCTCGATCGCGCGGGCATCACCGGAGACGACGGCCCGAGCCACCACGGTATCTACGACATGGCGCTGCTCACGAAGGTCCCCGGAATGCGTGTGCTGGCGCCGTCGAGCGCGCAGGAACTTCAGCAGATGCTGCACGATGCGGTCGGTTTGGCCGACGCGGGCCCCGTGATGATCCGCTACCCCAAGGGCGCCGCTCGTCAAGTGCCCGAGAACGAAGTGGGCTCGGGTCTCGACGCCCGCAAGCTCCGCTCCGGCGACGGATCGCTGGCGATCCTCGCGGTGGGCAAGATGGTCGCCGCGGCCATCAAGGCCGCCGACATGTTGAACGAGCGCGGCGTTTCGGCCACGGTGTGGGACGTGCGCTCCTGCGCACCGCTGGACGCATCCATGTGCGACGACGCGGCGCGTCATCGGCGGGTCATCACCATCGAGGACGGCATCCGCGAGGGTGGCGTCGGCATGTCCATCGCGTCCGAGATTCACGCACGCAACGAGAAGTGCCTCGTCGACGCTCTCGGAGTCCCGACGAAATTCCTACCGCACGCCAAACCCGATCGCCTGCTCGCATCACTCGGACTCGATGCCGACGGAATCATCGCCACGTTCGACAAAGCGAACGACGACGCAGTCTGACATGTCGTCCGTCGACGCGCTCCAGGATGAATTGGCCCTCGCCATCCGTGTCGCCGACGCCGCCGACGCGATGTCGTTGCCGTATTTCGAGAAGCGATCGTTCACTCTTTCCCGAAAGGCCGACCACAGCGAGGTCACCGAAGCGGATCGCAACACCGAGACGGCCATCACCGATCTACTCGTGAACGCGCGACCCCGACACGCCATCTACGGGGAGGAACACGGAACGATCGGAGACGCGGACTCCACGTGGACGTGGGTGATCGATCCCATCGACGGCACGTCGAACTTCGTGCGCGGGGTGCCCGTGTGGGCGACCCTCATCTCTCTCGTTCATCGCGAGCGTGGGCCACTTCTCGGCGTGGTTTCGGCTCCCGCGATGGGCCGACGCTGGTGGGGTGGCCACGGCCTGGGTGCTTTCGCCAACGGTCGACCCATTCGTGTTTCGGATGTGGAGAACGTTCGCGAAGCACAGGTCAGCGTCACCTTCAACAAGGGATGGGACGAAGCGGGACGCACCGAGGATCTCGTCCGACTTCAGCAGTCCGCGTATCGAGCCCGCGGATACGGCGACTTCTGGCAACACATGCTCGTCGCCGAAGGTGCCGTCGACATCGCGGTCGACGCCATCGGACTGGCTCCCTACGACAACGCGGCGGTTCAAGCGGTGGTCGAGGCGGCCGGTGGAACGCACACCGACCGATTCGGCCGACGCGACTACACCAGCAACTCGGCGATCTCCTCCAACGGTCGTCTGCACTCCGCGGTGGTCGGTATTCTCGGCGCATGACCCGCGTCGTCATCAAGAACGCCAACCTCGTCGACGGCACCGGTGCGGTCGCGCGCATGGCCGACATCACCATGCAGGACGGCCTCTTCACCGAGGTCGCCGCGGCTGGTTCGGCCGGCACCCACGGCGACACACGAGTGATCGACGCCGACGGCGCTCTCGTCACACCCGGCTTCGTCGACGTGCACACTCACTACGACGCCCAGGTGTCGTGGGATCCGTGGCTCACTCCCAGCTCGTGGCACGGTGTCACCACCGCGGTGATGGGCAATTGCGGAGTGGGCTTCGCGCCCGCTCACCCCGATCGACATCAGTGGCTGATCGAACTGATGGAAGGTGTCGAGGACATCCCGGGTTCGGCCATGACCGATGGCATCGACTGGCAGTGGGAGAGCTTCCCCGAGTACCTGACATCCGTCGAAAGTCGGTCGTACGTTCTCGACGTCGGTACGCAGATCGCTCACGGGCCGCTTCGCGCCTACGTGATGGGACAACGCGGTGCCGACAACTTGCCGGCGACCGAGGACGATCGCCGGCGAATGGCCGAACTGGTTGAAGAGGCTCTTCGCGCCGGTGCTCTCGGTTTCTCGACCAGTCGAACGCCATTGCACAAGTCCAAGAGTGGCGAGCTGGTGCCGGGAACGATGGTCGATGCACAGGAGTTGTTCGAAATCGCCGATGCCATGACCAGGGCCGGCCACGGAAACTTTCAGTTCTCCCCCGAACACATTCGCGTCCCCGACGAGGAGTGGGTCTGGATGCGCGAGTTGGCCCGTCGCACCGGCCGCACCGTGAGTGTGAACCTCAGCCAGACGGATCAATCCCCCGAGATCTGGAGGTCGGTGCTCACTCGTCTCGACGAAGCCCGCGCCGACGGAATCCCCATGGTGGCCCAAGTGGCCGGACGGTCGATCGGAATCATGTATTGCCTGCACGGCTCGGTGCACCCGCTGCTCTTCCATCCCGCGTACGCCGAGGTGCAGGACCTTCCCATGCCCGCACGCCTGCGGGCGCTGGCGGACCCCGAGCGTCGTCGTCGCATCATCGAAGACGTACCTGATGACGGCGGATTCTTCCAACGGATCGTTCTCGACAAGTTGGACGGAATGTGGTTGGTGAACGGCGCGGACATCGATTACGAGCCTCGTCGGGAGGACTCGATCGGAGGAATCGCTCGGCGAACGGGGGCGAACCCGGTCGAGCTGATCCTGAATCAGCTGATGTCGAACGATGGGCACGGGATGATCTATGCCCCGTTCTTCAATTACTCGTACGGCGATCTGTCGATGACGTACGAAGCGCACCTCCATCACGGGACGCGAATGGGGCTCTCGGACGCGGGAGCACATTGCGGGGCCATCTGTGACGGCGGCATGCCGACGTTCATGTTGACCCACTGGACGCGCGATCGTCGGCGCGGACCACGCCTCGGCCTGGAGTACGTGATTCATCGCCAGACCGCTCAGACGGCGCAATTGTTCGGACTGCACGATCGGGGCGTGGTCGCCCCGGGAATGCGAGCGGATCTGAACATCATCGACTACGAGAACCTGGGCTTCGACGTGCCGCGCATGGTATTCGACCTTCCGGCCAACGGGCGCCGTCTGGTGCAGCGGGGACGCGGGTATGTGGCGACGTTCGTGGCGGGCGAGCAAACGGTGGATCGCGA
>Ga0315903_10005310_pt1 | contig 16858 bp, 16 predicted proteins | sample LakEriMetagenome_7_FD_203524 | JGI IMG/M metagenome (GOLD analysis project Ga0315903, IMG submission 203524) | Freshwater fungal communities from buoy surface, Lake Erie, Ohio, United States - Buoy 2 MA119 | ecosystem: Environmental > Aquatic > Freshwater > Lake | place: USA: Lake Erie, Ohio...
TTATTCAACATAGAACAGAAAACAGAATTATAAATTCTGCCTGCTGCCAACACCGCCTAAGCGCAATGCGGGCATCCTACTTTTTTAAACATTTGGAATTCTAATTTTCTTTTCTACTTTTACCAAGCGAATGTTCTCCGATTTCCCGCACTGCGCCTAAGGCGGAAAACGATGTGGACAAGAAATGATTAAACTTAGAACTAAAACTGACTCTTGGAATGGCAGTTACTGAAGATGAAAATGTGAAATGGGTACTTTTTATCATATTATGTAATACAAATATTTGAAACGAGCAAGTAAATTACTCAAAGGTGCAATTATTAGAATGGGGTAATCTTGTTAATATATGCCTGCTGAAATCTCCTTCTTACACTGAGCCAACATCTTTTTCATTTCTTTCAACTCTTTTATTTTATTATCTATAGATGTAATTTTCTCATCTAGTATCGTAAACTTTTTATTCTCTGACAACTTTTTCGAATACCAAGCTTCTATCAAATTGCCAATTTCGTGAAGTGTAAATCCCACTGATTTAGCATCACGAATGAGCTCCAGTCTTTCAACGGCTTCATCGTCATAATGATAATAGTTATTTGATTTTACTTCTAACTTTCGCTTCCCTTTTATTAAACCACACCTCTCATAAAATCTTATCGTGTGTTTGCTTACCCCTGTTAAATTTGATAATTCGTTAATTAGCATATGGCAAACATAATTAGATATTGTTAAAATATAAAGTATAGAGTTAGCTCTAATGTTGTAGGATTAGGTTTGCTATTATACATTTGCGTTGTTAAACAATAAAAAAACGTATGGCAACTGTATTAATTACTGGCGCATCCAATGGCATTGGTCTTGAATTGGCGAAAATTCATGCCTCAAAAAAAGACAACTTGGTATTAGTAGCACGCAATGGGAAAAGACTTAATGAACTTAAGGCTGATTTGGAAAAATTGTATGGTGTAGTAATAACCTGCATCGAAAAAGATTTATCTCAAAAAGACTCAGCCTTGGATGTTTTCAGAGAAACTCAATCATTAGATATACCTATCGATTATTTAATTAATAATGCAGGCTTCGGAGATTTTGGCATGTTTGCTGAAACAGATTGGCTTAAGGAGCAGCAAATGATACAATTAAATATCACTACGCTCACTCAGTTTACGAAACTTTATTTACAAGAAATGTTAAAGCGCCGTTCTGGTAAAATTATGAACGTAGCCTCTACTGCGGCATTTCAATCGGGGCCTACCATGTCGGTGTATTTTGCTACAAAAGCCTATGTATTAAGTTTTTCTGAAGCTATTGACAATGAAGTTCGGGATCATGGAATTAGTGTTACTACTTTATGCCCGGGTCCTACCGAAAGCGGCTTTCAGTCTGCTGCAGCCATGGAAGAAAGCCCTTTGATTAAAGGCAAGAAACTTCCAACATCTCGTGAAGTAGCTGAATATGGCTATAATAGTATGATGCATGGTAAATCAGTAGCTATTCATGGTACTTTGAATTATATATTGGCCAATGCAGTAAGATTCATGCCTCGCAGCTGGGTTGTAAAAATTACAAGAAAAATACAAGGCGGTGTCTCATAGTTTTTTATCTTTTAAATATTTTATGGCTCGATAAGACCTTCCCCTTTTCATTAGTTAGCAATAATATGTAGTGGCCAGTTCGTATATTTTGCAATGAGATTGAATTGCGAAATGGGGTAGTTAATACACATTTACCTGTGATATCATGCAAGTTTATTGAAACAACCTCTTTACTATTTAGGATTTGCAGAATGTCCTCTACAGGATTTGGGAGAAGCCTGATAGAATTAAGTTCATGCACATCTGAACTGCCATTAGGAGAACTCATTTTGTTGAAAAAATTCCATATCGATTGGCTTGCATTTATATCAGTGCATGTTACACCTAAACCCGAATTGCCAATTGCACTTGGCCACTGATGTCCGCCATTATTCACTTTTAGTAATTGTACTTCAGTTTGGTTTGCACATGGCAAATAGCTTATACTGTCCACGGTAGTTCCATCATTTGTAATATCGAGCAAGGCAGTAGTGCTTGGTGTTGAAGGGCAATTATTTTTTGTATTCCACAATGAAACCACATCATTAACACTTTTACTAGTACCCGCCAATCCATTATAACTCACTATCGCATCGCTCGTGCCATGAATCACTAAAACTGGTAATTTTTTAGAGGGATTACATGCGTTAAAAGTAGCCTCTGTCATGGTGCCACCTACGCTAGCGATAGCAGCAAACCTATTACTTTGGCAAGCTAACATGTGGCTCATAAAACCACCATTACTAAAACCACACGAGTAGACGCGATTTGTGTTAATTGCATAATTGGCTTGCATCGTATCTAATAAAGCTAATAAAAAGCCATAATCGTTTACCCCACTAGCTCCAATGTCTGAATTCCACCTTTGCAAAGAACCAGTTCCATTTGGATAGACTGCTATAAAATTATTGGCTTCTGCAATCGCATTAAAGTTACTGAAATCCATAATGCCAGAAGCAGTTTGAGTGAAGCCATGTAACACAAATACTAAAGGTAATGGGTTATTAGCATTGTAACTAGTTGGTGTGTATACAACATAAGTGCGGCTCAGAGTTTCGAATAGAAAGTTTTTTGTCACTTGCGAAAAACTTGCTGTTGTGATACATGTTAAAAGGAGTAAGATGTGAATTTTTTTCATCTTATAAATGTAGCACAGATTTAGTTTTTTCAGCTATATTCCTCAAATTATATTTATTACCACTTCAACAGCCTATTCCTATTAAGATTTAGTCACAAATTCAATCACAAAATCTTGATTAAAAAAAATCCCTTCCGTTTCATAGAAGGGATTTTAGATAAGCATACAATTTTGATATTACCAAACTTTAGCACGTTGTGCCTCTGGCTTGTACATTTTGTTACCTTCTTTAACATTAAATGCTTTGTAAAAAGGTGTGAAATTACTTAAAGGTCCATTACAGCGATGAACTCCTGGTGAGTGAGGATCCGTCACCAAACGGTTTTCAGCTTCTTCATCGCGGATATTAGAACGCCAAACTTGAGCCCAACTCATGAAGAAACGTTGGTCAGCGGTAAAGCCATCTATTTTAGCATTTGCTATGCCTTGCTTCGTTTTCTTAAATGCATCGTAAGCAATGGTTACACCACCTAAGTCGGCTAGATTCTCTCCTAAAGTTAGTGCGCCATTTACATGTTTATTATCTAAAATAGTATAGGCATCATACTGCTCTTTTACCATTTTAGTTTTTTCTTCAAAACGTTTTTTATCATCTTCTGTCCACCAATTTTTTAAATTTCCATCCGCGGCATATTCGCATCCCTGATCATCAAAACCATGTGTCATTTCATGTCCAATAACACCCCCAATCGCTCCATAAATGACTGCATCATCTGCATTCTTTTCAAAGAAAGGATATTGTAAAATACCTGCTGGGAATACAATTTCATTATAGGCCGGATTATAATAAGCATTTACAGTTGGTGGCGTCATACCCCACTCTGTTTTATCAACTGGTTTATACAATTTGCTCAGCATATAATTGTAATCAAAGTTGTTGGAGGCCATTATATTTTCAACGTAAGAATTGCGTGTTATTTGCAAGCCTGTATAATCTCTCCATTTATCAGGATATCCTATTTTCTTAATGAATGCGTATAATTTTTCTTTCGCTTTTACTTTCGTTTCTGCACTCATCCAGTCTAAATTATTGATGCGATTTTCGTAAGCGACTTGTAAATTATTTACCAAATCAAGCATGCGTTTTTTTGCGGCAGCCGTAAAATATTTATCTGTGTACATCTTGCCTAATTGATCACCAACTGCTCCGTCCACGACTTGCAATACTCGTTTCCAACGAGGTTTTTGCTCTTGTTGTCCGCGCATTACTTTACCATAAAAATTAAAATGTTCTTGATCAAAAGCATTACTTAGGTAAGGTGATGCGTTTGAAATCAAATGCCATTTTAAATACGATTTCCAATCATCTATTGAAACCTTATTTATCATATCTGCTAATGCAACAAAAAAATCAGGTGTACCTACCAATATACTATCTTGTGCTTTGACTTTCATTTGACTTAATAACTCAACCCAGTTCAATCCTGGTGTTTTGTTACTCAATTCCTTCACCGAAAATTTATTGTAAGTTTTGTAAGGGTCACGCATACTTACCCGATCCATACTTGCTCTTGCCATTGCGGTTTCAATTTTCATAATAGCTTCTGCATGAGAAAAGGCTGCACGTCCATTTTCACCACTTAAAGTAAGCATACTTGCAATATGGGGCACATATTTTTCTCGAATATTCTTTTGCCGTTCATCGTCTTTTAAATAATAATCTCTATCAGGCAAGCCTAAACCTCCTTGAAAAAGATTACACATGTTTTTTGTAACATTCTTATCATCAGGCCCAACATAAAAACCAAATAAAGGATTGAGTTGCATATTATTTTCACGTACAATTTCTTGCAATAGACTTTTGGTATCAGTAATGGCTTCAATTTTATCTAATTGAGATTGTATAGCACCTATACCTGCTTTTTCTATTGCAGCGGTATTCATACCAGAAGCATATAAGTCGCCCACCATTTGTGCAGGAGTACCCTTAGCAGCATCTTTTTTGGCTGCAGCTTGCTCTAAAATTCCTTTTAGTGCATTTTTATTAAAGTCTTCAAGTAGATTAAAACTTCCCCATCTTGTTTCAGATGCAGGAATTGGCGTTTTTTTCAACCAAGCTCCATTTGCCCAAGCGTAAAAATCGTCTGCTGGATTGACTGTTTGATCAATATTTGCAGGGTCAAGGAATTTTTTACCTTTAGGTAGCGATGAAAATTCAGTAACTGCAGTAAATGCAGTAATGCCTAGCGCTGCTAGGGAAGCAACAAAGAAAATACGTTTTACCATAAAAAATTTTTTGCGAAATTAAGTGAAACTAACCATGGTTCTCGTAAAAATGATAAAGCGGCAAAAAAATGCGTTAAATGGTTATTTTTCTACATTCGCGGCATACAGAAACTTACACTATTTGTGCTAATGACAATTGTTGACAGACTTATCTATGGACAAAATAGACAAGGTGATACGCCTGAAAAGAAAAATAAGCAAGCAATGGTTTTTCTAGTATTCGGCACCGTATTGGATAACAGCACTCGGTTTGCTGGTATCCAGTTTGAATCATTTTTTTCTTCATACTATGGGTGTTACTGGAGGCTTGGGGTTCAGCGCTTGGGGTTATCAAATTTTGCCTAAATGGCCATTATTATTTCAGATCAAACCATAAAGGATGGGTATTTGGATGGTTTTTTACCCTCGCTACAGGAGTTTTTAGATTTAACTTTCTCAACCAATCTAGCCTTGGCATAAATAAAGCACATGTTTTTTGCCTAAAGCCCATAGTTGGCTTAGATTTATAGGTAACACACAGTTGGGCTATTGGGAAAAGGCAAAATAGATTTTGTATTCAATTAGGATTCAAGAGTGCTCTTACACGGCGCAACATTCAATTATTGTGTAACTCAGCCCCAGCAACACATAGACTCAGGTGATAGAGCGGCTTGCACTTGGTGGACTTTTTGTTGCGGCTGAATTTCAGTTTAAACTTTCCAAACGAAGCCATTTAAGTTGTTTGTTTCAGTAGGATTAAGTGTTAAATTTCATCTATTTTATAAAATCGCTTTTTTAAAAAGCTCATTTCAACTATTTTTGGTGCTTTCATGAGCGATTCGCAACAAATTATTTCCACCAAAGTTAGCAAAGGTAAAGCCACCTATGTGTATTCAATTATTGGAGTAGCCTTGGTATTATTTTTGTTAGGCTCATTGGGATGGTTAGTTATCAATGCTGGACAGCTTTCGAAAACATTTAAGGAGAATATCGAAATATCTATCATATTGAACGACAATACCCGAGATGAGTTAGCTACAAAATTGAAAGATGTGATTGACAAACAAGCCTTTACTAAATCGTCGCAATTTATAACCAAAGAGAAAGCTGCCGAACAGTTTAAAAAAGATTTTGGAGAAGATTTTTTACAAGTTCTTGACTACAATCCGCTTTATACTTCCATCAATTTTCATTTACATGCAGATTACATGAACACAGATAGTCTGATTAAAATTGAAAAGAAAATTAAGGAAAGTAATATTGTACGTGAGGTATTTTACCAAAAGAATTTGGTTGATATTATGAATAGTAATGTAAAGAGAATTGGCATTGTTATCTTAATCATTTCATTGTTCTTAATTTTTTCAGTAATTATTTTAATTGATAATACCATTCGTCTTGCCATGTATAGCAATCGTTTTTTAATTAAAACGATGCAAATGGTAGGTGCTACGCGTTGGTTTATTGCCAAGCCGTTCAATATCCGAAGTGTTATTAATGGTATTGTAAGTGCTTTAATTGCCATTGTTGGTATTTTGGCGCTGAAATTATTTGCTGAAAGCATTTTGCCAGAACTTAAGTTACTTTCGAGTCTCAAATGGATGGCTATTTTATGTGGCAGTATTTTAGCTTTGGGGATAGTTATATCTTTGTTTAGTACCCATCGTTCGGTAATCAAGTATTTACGAACTACCTTAGATGATCTTTATTAAATTTAATTCAATTTTTATGTCAATAAATTCAACATCACCTTCAGAACAAAAATTTACCAAAAGTGGTCAAGCTTTTCTATTCGGTAGAGACAATTACATAATTATGCTTACTGGTTTGGCAGTAATCATTTTAGGTTTTGTGCTCATGTCGGGTGGTAAGAGTGCAGATCCGAATGTGTTTCGTGAAGATGAAATTTATAGTTTTCGACGCATCACATTAGCTCCGTTTCTAGTAATCCTAGGTTTGGTGATAGAAGGTTATGCAATAATGAAAAAGCCGAAAGGCAATTAGCCAATTTGAGAATGAGGGTTTGGAATCCGCAATTTAATATTTATCCAATACTATCGGATTTAGAATTTAACATGAATGAATGACAACTTTACAAGCCATACTGATTGCTATTATTGAAGGTATTACTGAGTTTTTGCCTATATCGTCAACAGCGCATATGGTAATTACAAGCGCTGTCATGAAAATCGAGGGAGATGATTTTACAAAGTATTTTGAAATTTGTATACAATTTGGCGCTATTCTTTCTGTTGTCTTTTTATACTTTAAGAAATTTATCAATTTCAAAAATCCTTTGTTTTATGTAAAATTAGGGGTTGCTATTATTCCATCATTAGTACTTGGTTTTTTATTAAACGATTTTATTGATGAAAGTCTGGAGCGTCCTTTGTTTATAGCCATCGTTATGATATTGGGAGGGGTTCTGTTATTGTTTGTTGATACATGGTTTAAGAAGCCGACTGTTATGCAGGAACAAGATATTGATATGAAGTTATCATTGAAGGTAGGCTTATTTCAATGTTTAGCCATTATTTTTCCAGGTTTAAGTAGAAGTGCGGCTACCATTATTGGCGGCATGAGTCAGAAGATTTCTCGCGAAGCAGCGGCAGAATTTTCATTTTTTTTGGCTGTTCCAACTATGTTTGCAGCCACCGCTTACAAGACTTTAAAGTTTGTAAAAACGAATGGCATGTTCGATTCATCACAATTAATTACTTTATTAATAGGCAATGCAGTTGCCTTCATAGTAGCCATGCTTGCCATTAAGTTTTTTATTGGGTTCTTGAAAGCGAAAGGTTTTAGGTGGTTTGGCTATTACCGCATTGCATTAGGCATAGCTGTGCTTGCTTTGATAGGCTTGGGTATCATTGATAAATAGTTTTTCATGTTTCCACCATCTTCTGTTTCATATTATTGCATTACATCGAATAGTATTGGAAATAGTACAATCATTTCGAATCAAATTAATATTTCTTTCAGTATGCAAGGCATAAGACCAAATCAGGAGTATGAGATTTCAATCGGCAATATGCAAGGATAAAAGATGAAAGTGATAAAAATATTACGAGTAGTCATTACTTTATCGTTCAGGATCTTAATGATTTGTAGCCTCGATTCGATTTCGTGTCCATTTAAACCCAGATTCGAAATTTTTAAAAAATGCATAGGCAAAATAGCCGTAATCTATCAAGTGTCAAAAAACCTTGCCCGTTTCTGAATAACTTATTCGTGATTTGAATCAAAATCGAAAATGCAGTTTATACATTTGCTAGCAAGCATCATGCAGTATAAATTTATCACGATTGAGGGCAATATTGGCGCGGGTAAAACCACCTTGGCGAATATGTTGCAGAAGCATTTAGACGCTAAGCTTATTCTTGAACAATTCGCGGATAACCCTTTTTTGCCCAAATTCTACCAAGATGCCGAGAAATATTCTTTCCCCTTAGAACTTTCTTTTTTAGCAGATCGTTACAAGCAATTAAAAAACTTACTCAACACACGTGATTTATTTTCACAATATTTAGTCTCCGATTATTTATTCATCAAGAGTAAATTATTCGCCCAAGTTAATTTGCCCGAGGACGAATACCATTTGTACGAAACCTTGTTTGACATTATTTATCCGAACTTGCCAGAGCCTGATTTGCTCATTTATTTGCATGCTCCTTTGCACAAATTAAAAGAGAACATAAAAATAAGAAATCGCGAATATGAGCAAAATATGAACGACGAGTATCTTATTCATTTGCAAGAATCTTACTTGAACTTAATAAAGTCGGGGAAGTTTAGAACACTCATAATTAATACAACAGAAACTGACTTTTTACATAATCCAGCTCATTTCCAACAATTACTTCAATACCTAGCGTGCGATTATGAACTAGGCTCACATTATATCAGTTTTGACCAAGAACCGCATTTTTTAAGCAAATAATGGTAACAAAGTGGCTTTTTTGACTACTTTTGCTCACTTTTTTTACTAAAATCAAATAAAACAACAATTATGGCAAATCAAAACATTATTGATTTATTAGGCAAGGACGCAGCTTATTATTTGGAACATAGATCAAACACGATTTCAAAAGACAGTTTATTTACACCTTCTAAAAAAACGGTAGATGAGGTATGGGCTGGGAGTAATCGCAATATTCAAACTTTAAAAAGTATACAAACCTTGTTGGGTAACGGTCGTTTGAAAAATACAGGCTATGTTTCTATACTTCCTGTTGATCAAGGCATTGAACATAGTGCAGGTGCTTCTTTTGCACCAAATCCTATTTATTTCGATCCTGAAAATATTGTAAAACTCGCGGTTGAAGGAGGATGTAATGCCGTGGCTTCAACTTATGGGGTTTTAGGTGCTGTAGCCAGAAAATATGCCCACAAAATTCCTTTCATTGTTAAAATTAATCACAACGAATTCTTGAAATATCCAAACGGGTTCGATCAAATTATGTTTGGCTCTATTCGTGACGCTTGGAATATGGGCGCTACAGCGGTAGGTGCTACCATCTATTTTGGAAGTGATGAAAGTACACGCCAAATTCAAGAAGTAGCCAAAGCATTTGAATATGCGCATGAATTAGGTATGGCGACTGTATTGTGGTGCTATTTGCGTAATAGTGGTTTTAAAACGGCAGAAATGGACTATCATACAGCTGCTGATTTGACAGGCCAAGCTAATCATTTGGGCGTAACTATACAAGCTGATATTATTAAACAAAAATTACCTAGTAATAATGGAGGTTACAATGCTTTGAAATTTGGCAAAACACATAAAAGTGTATATGAAAAATTAACAACTGATCATCCCATTGATTTAACTCGTTACCAAGTTGCCAATTGCTACATGGGTCGAGTAGGATTAATTAATAGCGGTGGTGAAAGCAAAGGTGCTACTGATATGGCAGAGGCAGTTATGACAGCGGTTGTAAACAAACGCGCAGGTGGTATGGGCTTAATTAGCGGTCGTAAAGCATTTCAAAAACCAATGAAAGAAGGTGTTGAATTGTTAAATACCATTCAAGATGTGTATTTAGATAAGAGCATCACACTGGCATAAAATTCTGAAATAAACGTATTCTTAAAACTGGTGCACTAACATGTGCCAGTTTTTTTTATGTACTAAAAAATATGTATGAAAATAGATGCTTCTGTTAAATTACACGAACATCACATTCATCTGAAACTCTAAACCTAAACAAAGTATTGCGTTATTTTTTTACCATATGGTTGTTGGAATAGTATCAAATTACAGTCTTCGAGTTCGCTTAAAATGCTGGAAAATCAAACTACTGATTTCATTTTTGTAGTACCCATTATTTCTTGACTAGTGATGCCTTTTCATTTGGTAGCCAGGGCCATAATTACTGCAAGATGTTTATGATGGTTTATAAAAAGGGCCTTCTATAAATTATCAAATTCCCCAAACAGCAAAGCGTTTATTCTTTCTCATGAATTCGGTCAATAACAGTAATGATTGCCTTTTGAATTTTCGACTTAAGTGGTAAAAAATAATACTTATAGCGAAATCATGATTTTTAATTTCATGACCGATATCAACTTATTTGTAATGCGCTTTCGTATTTTTTGCAGAGGTGCTCTACTTAATATTGAAACAATCAGACATTGTGACGGATCATCGCTCAATAGTAATAGTTTTTTGAACTCTCTTCTCATTTACATTCCCAGCAATACGCCATTGTGATGAAGCGATTTCTAATTTGCAAGGAGCATCGGTATAAGATTTGGTATCTGCTATTAAACCCATCCATTTTTTTACATCCTTTGATTTTCGCTTAGCCTTTCTTAAACTATTTTCTAAAGCGTTTTTAATGCTTTTTTGGTTCACCGTTTTAAATTGTAAACTATTGCTGCCTAAAGAAACAAATCGGTTATCTTTTCCAGCTAAGTTGAACCACTGTGTCGTATAAATTCCCAAATCGCTAAGTTCTATTTTTTCGTTTTCAGCTTCGAGAACCAAGCGAGTTCTTATTCGTTGTTTGACTTTTATATCACTTACGTCATTAACTTGTACAAACATTTCTAGTATCTCGCCACTGCTATATTTGAAGCTTGCTTCATTTTCAGTTTCACTCAATTTATTCGCTGATAAATGATTGAAAATAATATTACATTCTTTAAAAACTACATTTAGTCCGCTAATCGTTGAAACAACATTTGATTCATCAGCTAACTTTTTAGATGAATTTGCGCTATCAACTTGCGTCATCATTTTAGCAATATTACTTTCCGAGCTAGCTCGCTTATTTGTTGGCGAAATATCGTCAGTTTTATTTTGCAAATACAATGAGTCGGTTTCTGTCACAATTTCGTTAGGATCACCTAGCGTAATTCCTATATTGCTCTTGGGCCCATCGCTACAAGCAATGAATGTTAGCAAAGTTGTAAAAATCAATATATGATGTTTCATGAATTTTAAATTTTATTTGCAATGCCTTGGTTGATAAAAAACTTCATTACTGAATTTTTATTTCATACATCAAAGGCCACATTTTGCCAGTTAGTAAAAATACATCTCTTGTTTGATCATACGCTATACCATTCATTTCTAAGGCAGACGGATATTGACTTTTTACCTCATTTGTAATATTAGTTGCATCTAATTTACCTAATACCTTTCCATTTGCAGCATCTATTTTCATGATATTATTGGTCATATAAACATTGGCATAAATATTTCCATTTACATACTCAAGTTCATTTAAATAATTTACCCCGCCATATTCATTGGTTACTTGTATAGTTTTGCTCACACTAAAATTTTCTGGATTTATAAATGTCAATTTATCTGTGCCATCACTCATAATTAAGCTTGTGCCATCTGTTGTCATACCCCAACCTTCGTTTGTTGGAATTGTAAATTCACTTAATTTTTTAAATGTAGTAGCATCATATACAAAACCCTTGCGCGCTTGATAAGTTAGTTGATAAAGTTTGCTATTGAGTATAACGATGCCTTCACCAAATAATTTTGTATCAATTTCCAATTTCTGATTCAGTTTGCCTTTTACCGTATCTAAAATACCAATCACAGATTTTGTTTGTGGCATGTCTAATGGAGATCCTGTTGATTCAATAATTTTGCCATTGTGAATAAGCAAGCCTTCAATGAAAGCATTTTGATCGTGTGCAGTTTTTTTGAGTATGTTGTAGGATAAATTAGGTGTATAAGTTATATCATTTCCCGTGGTGCCAGCTTCTTGATTTGTATTTTCTTCTGTACAAGCTATTTGTGTAAAACAAAGACTAATTATGATACAAAGGGAAATCTTAAAGGTTCTAAATTTCATATAATCACAAATATATTTGGATTGTGATAATTTTAAGAACCTAATCTGATTCAATTCCATTTTTTAACAACTAATCCAACTATATTTGTCCGAATATTTTTAATATGTGGGAAACGATAAAGCATACCATACTAAGTCCTGAATGGTATATCCAAATGGGCGGACTGTATTTATTGTTATTGGTAATTTTTGCAGAAACAGGTTTATTCGTTGGATTTTTTTTACCTGGTGATTCACTTTTATTTGTTGCCGGCATTTATGCAGAAGAATTAGCACATGAATTTTTCAACGTACACTTTAGCATCGTTATGCTTGTGATAGCACTGGCAGGGATTTTAGGAAATTTAGTAGGTTATTGGTTTGGTAAAAAGTCAGGACCTTTTCTATACTCAAGGAATGATACTTTTTTCTTCAAGAAAAGACATTTAAAATCAGCTCAAGAATTTTACGAGAAGAATGGAGCTTTTACAATTGTAGCGGCTCGGTTTGTGCCTATTGTAAGAACATTTGTTCCGATTGTGGCAGGCATTGTAACAATGGATTATCGAAAATTTACAGTATATAATATTGTAGGTTCTGTGGCATGGGTTTTTTCAATGATGCTAGCGGGATATTTTTTAAGCCGTCAATTTCCTTGGATAAAAGATAGGTTAGAAATTATCGTAATCGGAATTATATTAATTACCACCTTGCCTGTTATTTTTAAATTTATATTGGGTAATAAGAAAGGAGAAGTAAGCGAGTAAAATTTACATACAATATATTACTTAATTAACGATTGAAGTTTATCTGCAATTTTTCTGTCATTACTTAAACGAGGCACTTTGTTTTGACCGCCTAATTTTCCTTCACTTTTCATATAATCGATAAAAGCATTTTTTGGGAGGCTTTTTATACGCAATGTTGAAAGTATATTGCCCGAAATTAAATCATGGTAATACGTATTTTTCATGCATAAAGCTTTGTCAACTTCATTCGCGAAATTCTGCAACTCTGTTGGTTCATTTTCAAATTCAATAAACCACTCGTGGTAGCTCATTTCATTGTTATGCGCGATATATGGAGCTACCGTAAATTCAACAATTGATACATTATGTTGTTGTGCGGTCGTCATTAAAGCATACTCTACCTCCTCCGCTATTACATGTTCGCCAAAAGCAGAAATAAAATGTTTTATTCTTCCTGTAACTATAATTCGGAAAGGTTGAAGTGAAACAAATTTGATGGTGTCGCCAATATTATATGCCCATAATCCCGCATTACTACTTACAATTAAAGCATAGTTGACATGCAACTGCACTTGTGCAAGGTTCAGTCTGCTCGGTTTTTCGTTAAATATTTCATGGGCCGGTACAAACTCAAAAAACATACCTGCATTTGTATTGAGTAATAATCCGATTTCACGTTGAGTATCTTGAAAAGCAAAAAAACCTTCACTTGCTGGAAAAGTCTCAATACTAGGAATTATTCTTCCTATGGTATCAAATAATTTCTTCTTATAGGGTTCGAAATTGACACCCCCATGCACGATAAGCGAGAGGTTTGGAAAAAGAGTCGCGATTTTCTGTTGGCTTTTTTCGCTCAGTCTGTCAAAATACATCTGCATCCAAGGGGGTATGCCACTAATGAGACGCATATCCTCGTGAATCGTCTCCTCTACAATAGCATCTAATTTTTCTTCCCAATCATCTATGCAATTGGTGTTGTAGCTAGGTTTTCGATTAGTTGTTAAATAAGCTGGTACATGATGATTTACTATTCCACTCAATCTGCCAGTTAAAATGCCGTTTGTTTTACTCAATTCTGGAGAGCCAGATAAAAAAATCATTTTACCATCTGCAAATTTAGCATGGCCAGTTTCAGCAATATAGCAAAGGAGCGCATTTTTTGCAGCTTCGATGTGAGACGTGATGCTTTGCTTTGTGATGGGTATATACTTTGTGCCGCTTGTTGTACCACTTGTTTTCGCAAAATACAAAGGCTTACCACACCATAATACATTAGATTCTGCATTTTTTACACGTTCAATATATGGTTTCAATTCCTCGTAATCACGGATAGGAACTGCATCGATAAATTCTTTATGATAAGTAATTTGCTCGAAGTGATGGTCTTTACCAAAAACTGTGATTTGAGCTTTAGCTAGTAAATTTTGTAATATGTTTTGCTGATGGGTTATGGCTTGCAGACTCTCTTTATGAATTTTTTTCACTATGAAATTCGCATACGGAATAGCTAATCTGCTCTTGAAACCCATTGAAAACAATTAAATTTTGACAAATATATGAGACGCTTGCAAAACTATACAGTTATAATGCTAAACATCATTGGGTAGGGTTTTATTTATTTCGAGGATTTAACCTATTACCTCTGAGTAAGTTATAATTCATGGGAGACTGAATTTTATCAAGAATTTATAAGAAGTGGTTCGGTTCAACAACCAACTTGAAGAAATGATAGCAATTTGATTAGAATTAACGGAGAAGCTTTATTCAATAAAATGTTAATAAAAGCTTGCCGACAAGATAATTCCGACAACAGTTTGGTAGAGAACTAAATTTGCCTATCTTTGCACACCTAAAAAAAATAAGCCATGTTTGGAATTGTTGATATTGCAGGACAGCAATTTAAAGTTAAAAACGAAGACAAGATTTATGTAAATCGTTTGCAAGGAGAAGTTGGAGATGTATTAGATGCGAAAGTATTGATGACATCAAACGATGGAAGAATTGCTATGAACGGTTCTGCAAAAATTGAAATTGTAAATCATTTACAAGGTGATAAAGTAATTACATTTCATAAAAAAAGAAGAAAAGGTTACACGAAAAAAATTGGTCATCGTGCTGCTTTAACGCAAGTAAAAGTGACTTCATTAACGTAAATCATAATTAATATTAAAACCATTATTAAAAAAATTATATCATGGCACATAAGAAAGGTGAAGGTAGTGTAAAGAATGGCAGAGACTCGCACAGTAAGCGTTTGGGCGTAAAATTATTCGGAGGTCAATCTGCTATAACTGGCAATATCATTGTACGTCAACGTGGTACGGTGTATCATCCTGGTGATAATGTAGGTGTTGGAAAAGATTGGACTTTGTTTGCTTTAGCAGACGGAACAGTGACTTACAGAAAGTCAGGACCAAAAACTTTTGTTTCAGTTTTGTAGTTTGCAAATATTATTATATATATTTGTCGTCATAAAGTTCTTTATTAACTAACCCAAAATTCAAAACAAAATGGCAAAAGCAAAAAAAGCAGCACCAAAAGCAGCTCCTAAAAAAGCAGCAGCAAAAGCAGCTCCTAAAAAAGCAGCAGCAAAAAAAGCAGCTCCTAAAAAAGCAGCAGCAAAAAAAGCAGCTCCTAAAAAAGCAGCAGCAAAAAAAGCAGCTCCTAAAAAAGCAGCTCCTAAAAAAGCAGCTCCTAAAAAAGCAGCTCCTAAAAAAGCAGCTCCTAAAAAAGCGGCTCCAAAAGCAGCTTCTACGAAAAGATAGTGCTATTAAAAATTTTAACGTAGTAATTACGTCATCAAAAACCTCAGTTAATCTGAGGTTTTTTTGTATCTAGCTTCAACAGAATAGTATTAATACCAGGTTGAATTAAAAATTAGACCTAAGCAATATTTTAGAATTCTTATATAGTATTAACTGACTAGCAGCAAGGTTGGTGCGGAACAAAATATATTTTTTTAGGTTTATCCATAAAGTTACCTAATTACTTTTCCACTTTTGTCTTGCTGTCTCGAAAAGTGTGACGAGATGATAAACCCTAATGAAGCACTAGAATTACTAAATCGTCTCGTTAGTGCTAACGCGACCAACTAACACAATAGAATTTTACTTTGTAAAATCCTATTGCCTAATTTGTGTTTAATGTCGGTAAAGTCTTGCCTTTACTTTATTTTTGCAACAATGCTCAAGAGACTTGTATATTTATTTATTGTATTCTGTTTTACCTCTAGCTTACAAGCTCAAAATAAATATTTAACAGATAAGAAAATTGAGAAAAAAGGCAGCCAATTAAAAGACAATTTAAATGCTTGGAGTTTAGAAAAATGTGTACAATTTGCGCGTGAAAACAATTTACAAATAAGCGCTCAAAAACTAAATGAAAAGCTAGCACATTTGCAACTCATACAAAGTAAAGCATCTCGTTTTCCTAGCGTTAATGCAAACAGCAACCTTGCAGAAACATACGGAAGATCAATCGATCCTACATCAAATCAGTTTGTAACCAAAGGATTTTTATACAATACTTTGGGTGTTCAAACCAATACGCTTCTATTTGGTTGGTTTCAAAAGAAATATCAAATTCAGCAAAATCAGCTAGACCTAGAAAGCACTCAAGAAGCTTACGAGCAATTAAAAGATGATATTTCTTTGAATATAGCTACCGCGTATTTACGAGTGCTTATGATGCGTGAACAAGTAAAAATTAGCGAATCGCAATTAAGATTAGATCGTGAGCAGTTAAATCAAACAGAACAATTTGTGAACGCAGGCAAATTGCCAGAGCTAAATTTAGCCCAAATGTTTTCACAACTTGCTAATGATAGCGCCTTATGGGTAAACAATCAGACTGAAGAACAAATTGCAATGCTCCAATTGCGTGCGATTATGAATTTTG
>Ga0315903_10005311_pt1 | contig 16857 bp, 25 predicted proteins | sample LakEriMetagenome_7_FD_203524 | JGI IMG/M metagenome (GOLD analysis project Ga0315903, IMG submission 203524) | Freshwater fungal communities from buoy surface, Lake Erie, Ohio, United States - Buoy 2 MA119 | ecosystem: Environmental > Aquatic > Freshwater > Lake | place: USA: Lake Erie, Ohio...
CGTCGGGGCTGGTTTCGGCCGCCCCGAAAGGGGGTGGGGGTTTCGTCGGGGCGTGAACCTGCCGGTCAGGGCCCCACTGGGAAACGAGGCCGGCCGCGATTTCGGGGGTGGGGGGCCTCGAGGCCCCCGGGGGGTCGCCCCTGGGGGCCTGCCCCGTCTGATTTCTGATCAGAAGCGCCAGCCTGCGCTATCGCAGACGGATCAAGGGCTTAGGCGTCGTCGTGTGACTTGGGTTGTGTGACTTCCCCAGCCTCGCCGTCGATAACCCCTTGATTTTCCATCAGGTCGGGCGGCGTGTCCCACTCGCCCGCCTCAGCCCCGCCAGCGCCGTGCTGCAGCTCCTCGACCGGCACCGCCACCCAGGTGACGGGCGGGCGCTCCTTGCCGTCCTCCTCGGCCTTCGGCGGGCGCTTCTGGTGCACGTAGGGCAACAGGTCGGCCCGCTCCTTCTGCATCAACAGCCACGCCTCCTTGGCCTCGCAGCCCAGCAGGCGCGCCAGCCTGATCGCCTTGGCCGCCATGGCCACGACCAGGTCGCCCTTGGCCTCTCGCAGCTCCCGCGCATCGACCATGCTGATCGCCGCGCCCTGCTGGCCGGGCGTGAGGCCCTGGTACTGGGCCTCGATGTAGCGCGCCAGGTCCTCGGACCGCTTGTTCCGGGATCCTTTCGGCCGGCCAGGGCCCCGCCGCGCCGCCTGTGGCGCACCCGGCAGGATCGGGAGGAGCCGATTATCCATTTTCGGGGCCTTGTTTATTGAGTTCTCAAGGGTTCTGAGGCGGGTTCTGTGAATATCCCCGCCTTTTCAGGGCTCTGCTAGCCTGAGAACCTACAGAACCCACAGAACCCGCTAATCCTCATGTGCATGCGAGATTGAGCCTTGAGCGTCGCGTGTGGAGCGGCGGGCGAGGGTTCTGTGGGTTCTGTCGGTTCGGTGGCGCTCAAGGCGCTGATCGCGCTCGCTTTCCGGGAGAACCGTAACCAGAACCGTCACAGAACCCGGAGGGCGCCCAGGGCGCTCCCCCTGACCCGAGGCTGCGCCGCAATCCTCGCTAAGTCGGCTCGGGTCGGGGTGGGGCTTGAAGGGCGTCAGAGGGGCCACAGGTGGCCGCTGGCGGCGCTTCCCGACCACGTCATGGGTCGGGGTGCGGGTCGGCCGTGGTGAGGATCAGGAGCCCGCGCGCACCACGCCCTGCGGGCGCTGCGCGGGCGCATTGAAGGGGAGAAGGTCGCGTCGCCTTGTCGGCGACGCGGGGCGCAGCCGCCGGCTGATCGCCGGCGACTGCTTGTTCATGCCTCGCGCGCCCTTCGGCGCGCTCGTTGCAGGTAGATCAGGCCGCCTGGGCCAGCGGCGGGGCGTCGTCCCACTCAAGCACGGCCGCCAGGTTGATCATCACCCCGGACGTCTTGCGGTCCAGCCCGCGGTCGCACTTGCCGTTGACCCAAAGGTGACGCGGCATCTGGCGCAGCACGCCGATCCAGGGCCCGATCGATCCCATGCGGCCGGCCCAGGGCGTGCCGGCGAACAGCAGGTTCAGGCCCGGGTGCTTGGCGGGCACGAACAGGCGGGCGTTGTCCCACGTCTCGGGCGTCTTGCGTCCGTCCTCGCAGGGCCAGCTCAGGGCCATGCCGAACAGCTGCAGCAGGTCCTGCGCCCCCTCGGCGGTCAGCTCGGCCGCCTTGTACAGCGCCAGCACCTGCCCGACGCTCTTCTTGCTGCTGGTGCGCAGGTTCTCCGGCTGGGCCTGCAGCAGGTGCATGAAGCACCGCCGCCAGGTGCCCTCGCGGTTCTTCGTCTCGTCCAGCACGTCGGCGCGCAGCAGCGCCTGCCATTCGGCCATCTGGCCCGGGTCGGGGCGCTCGTCGTTCAGGGCGGCGTGACAGGCGGCGGCCAGGGCGCCGAAGGTGTCGGCCGACCGGTCGTTGTGCCCGAAGGCCTTCAGGCCCTTGCGGAAGTCGTCGATCAGGGTTTCCCAGCGCGGCCGGTCGCGGCTGTCCAGCTCGAACCACGCCACCATGCGGCGCAGCAGCTGGCGGCCGATGTCGCTGAGGGTCCGGGCGTCGGTCAGGCCCAGCTGGGTCAGGGTGTCGTCCTCGCCCTCGCGCGCGCGCAGCGACAGCACCGCCATGCGGCTGGCGTCCTGGGCGTCCACCGGCGGCATGGCGATCGACGAGAACATGAAGCTGCTGAAGACCGAAAATTCCTGCCCGACGCCATCCTTGCCGCCCCGCTGCATCTTGTCCCCGGAATAGGCGACGCGGGCCAGCTCGAGGATCTTGTCGGTCGTGCGGGTGTCCTCCTTGGCCTCCATCTCGTCGACCAGCACGGCGACGCTGTCCTGCTTGACCTTCTGATAGATGCCCGCCTGCGTCGTGTTCGACGTGGCCAGCAGGGCCCCGTTCATGAGCAGGCGGAACATCTTCTGCAGCGTCGATTTGCCCGCACCTTCGCCGCCGCTGACATAGATCACCGGCCGCTGTTCCAGGGCGCCGCCGACCATGGCGGTCATGAGCCAGCCCAGCGCCAGTTTCGGGTCCAGCTCGGGCCGCTCCCAGTTCCAGCTTTTCAGCCCCTGCAGCAGCACGTCCCCCGGCGAGCCCTCGCCGGCCGTCTCCAGCCGCGGGTGCGGGCGCCCGATCTTGGGCCGACCGGGATAGATGAACCGGCCATTGACGCCCGGCGGATGCCACTTGCCGCCGATCAGAACCCCGTCGCCGGCGTGGAAGATCAGCCGGCCGCTGTCGTCACGCCACGCTCCGCGGCCGCGCACGCGGTCCTCAAGCTCGAAGGTGCCCATGTAGGCGCAAGCCGCGAACAGGTCCTCCCGCGCCGACACCGTATCCCAGCCGGCGACGCCGCTCTTTCCGTAGCGGGGCCAGGCCCAGGACAGATATCGCGGCCGGCCCGAAAACAGGCTGGTGATGTGGCCCTGTCCGGCCGTTTCACCCAGCACCGCCACCTCGCCCAGGGTATCGAGAAAGTAATAGGTCGTGCCCGAAAGGGTCGCCAGCTTGCCCAGCGGCGTCACAGGACAGTTCATGGGAAGGCCGGTCTTGTGGTTGACGTACATGTCGCGCCAGCACCCCGGCTCGCACTTCATTTCGTCTTCGCCGGGGGCAGACATCAGCATGGGTGCGCCCAGCGGCGGGTCCACCTTGGCCGCGCGGCGCAGGGTGAGGGTCAGCGCCTCCTGATCCTCCGCCTCGAACGTCGGCACGGCGGCGGCGATGGCCGCAAGGGTGTCTGTGGTCATACTCAAGCCTCGCCCTGGGCGCGGGCCCAGTCGTTGAAGTCCTTGCCGGCCTGGCTGCGCACGATGGCCACCGGCCGGCCCTGCGCCTGGCGCCGCCAGTGCGCCTCGACGCGCTCGAAGGCGCGCACCGCCTCGGGCTTTTCCCAGTCATTGTCCGCCGCCAGCACCACGGCCGACGCGCATTCGGGCCATTCGATCAGGCCCATGAGGCTCAGGCTTCCCGCCACCCACACGCGGTAATCCGGCCGGGCCAGCGCCAGCGTCAGTCCGTCCTCGATCCCCTCGCAGATGATCAGCGGATCGCGCCGCCCTGCCGCCGCCGCCTTCGTCGGGCTCAGGCCGCTGGGACCGGCGCTCAGGCGGATGGACGCGCCCGACGGGTGGCCGATCATCGTCTTATGCTTGCCCTGGGCCTTGCGCACCGGGTCCGGGCCCGATCCGTCGGGCGTCAGCCAGGTCCGGTGCAACGCGACCACGTTTCTGCCGCGGGTCATGGCGCTGACCATGACGTTGCGCCAGGTGAAGACCTCGCCCGTCTGCGGGTCGATCCAGTCCGCCTCCCGCGCCCAGCGCAGGGCGCCGGGCGGGGTCTTCATCTGCTGCATGGGCAAGCGGCGCGCCTCGCGCAGATACCGCCACGCCGGCGTGTCGACGATCGGCGGCAGGCCCAGCCACAGGCCGAACAGTCGCCGGCTCATGTCCGCCTCGGCCGCCGCCTTGCGCGCCTCGGCCGCCCGCCGCTCACGGTCGCGCCGCTCGCGCGCCTCGACGTCCTCAGCCTGGGTGCGCACCTCGTGCCGATCCCAGCCCAGCCAGTTCAACGCCCACCAATAGACGTCCATCTTGGACGCCGGCCGGGGCCGGGCCAGGTACTGGATCAGGTCGAACACGTCGCCCTTGTCACCGCACGCATAGTCCTTCCACGCCCCGACACCGCTGTCCCCGCGGGTCCAGATGACGAAGCTCCCCGGCTTGCGGTCATCCCGGTTCGGGTTCAGCGGGTGCACCAGACCGTTGCGGTCGGGCTGCTCGCGGATGCCCAGCTGCGGCAACAGCGACAGGATGCGATCCTGCAGGGCCTCGCGCACGCGATCCCACGGATAGGGCAGGGGGCGGCGGTCGGTCATGCCAGCGCCGCCCGCTGCTCGGGCGGCAAACGGTAGCCCGCGCCCCATACGGTCAGAATGGTGACGCCGAAGGGCGCAACCTTCTTGCGCAGCTTGCAGATGAATACGTCCACGATCTTGATTTCCGCCTCGTCGCGGCCGTCGTTGCGGTACAGCGCGGCCATGATCGCGTCCTTGCTGGCCAGCTCGCGCGCTATCAGCACGCCCATGACCTTGGTTTCCGACGCGGTCAGCGACCACTCGCACGGCGCCAGCCACCGATGCCCCGCCAGCGCCTCCAGATGCTCACAGCGGTCGCGCAGGCGGGCGTTCTCGGCTTCCAGCGCCTCAAGCCGCGCGGCGACGTCCACGACGGCTCCTCCGGTACAGAACGATGCCCAGCGCCTTCCACAGCGGCACGCTGTGCGCAGCCGCGAACACCTTGGCCTCCTGATCCGCTGCGGGGCCCAGCTCGAGGATCGTGCTCGACAGGTCGGCCGCCTGCACCTGCCCGGCGTACTCCTGATCGTGCAACAGCATTTCCACCGCCTTGATGCCGGCCGCGCTGATCGGCGCGCATCTGGCCTCGGTCAGCACCTGCAGCACCTCGCGCGCCAGCATCGCGCCGCGGCGGGAAATCAGGCTGCGGATCGACGCGACCGCCAATGTCTCGCCCGGTTTGAAGGCCCCGTTGCCCGGCGGGTTCTTCAACATCACCACGCCGGCCCGTCCGCACACCTGCGCCACTGTCACCGCATCCTCATCGCCGGCGGCGACGGCCGCCGCGTGCATCTGCGTCGCCGTCAGGGCGATCCGGTCCCGGTTGTGGCCGACGAACGCCGAAGCCCTGGCGGCCTGGTCGTGCGCGCCGACGATCATCACCGGGATCTTGTCGATGGCCGGATGCGTGGCCGCCGCGATCGCCGTGTGCTGGCCGTCGATCACCTCGATGTCGTCGCCGTTGCGCACACAGACCGGCGGCTTGAACCGCGACCAATCCCAGTTGCCGACGATCTTGCGGATCAGCTTGATCGACCGCTCGCTCAGGTTCCGCTGATAGGTTTCGTCCACCAGCAGCAGCGCCGGGTCGATCCACTCAAAGGTCGGCGTGTCAGACACGGTCGGAGCCGGCTCGACGCCCGGCACCTTCATGGCCGCGATCTTGCGCTTCATCACCATCCGCTCAGCTCCTCATCCAGCCGCCGGCCCAGCTCGGCGGCCAGGCGGTCCAGGGTTTCGTCCATTTCGGGGTCGTCGCGGCTGTCCTCGACGGCCGCCAGTTGCTCGCGCAGGTGCTTGCGATCGAGGCCCGACGCCTCGGCCAGCGCCTTCAGGGGCACGTCCTTCTCGCTTGCAGTCAGATAGGCGGCCAGCCGCCGGGCCTTGGCCACCGGGGCCGGGCTGGGGCCGGGCCGCCCGGTCAGGGCCAGCACCTTCGCCGGGTCCGCGCCGGTGTGCTGCGCCGCCACCTCACACGCGACTGGCCAGACCCAGCGCGCCGTCATCTGCGCCGCCTCATGGGTGCTGACCCCGCGCGCCACCCGCTCGACCTGGTCGGGCGTGAAGTCCGCCCGCGTGGCCTCCAGCTCCCGCCGGCGCCAGCGCTCGTCGCGCCGCCTGTCGCTGGACGGACGGCATCCCAGCGCCAGCGCCAGCGCCGCCTCGTTCGCCTCCGGGTAAAGCCTTAACAGGCCGCGCAGGCCCAGCCACCGCACCCGCCCGGAACAGGCCGCAAGGCTCCTCGGCCGGCCCGTCCGCACCAGCGTCAGGATCGGCCCGACGCTGTTCAGCTCCACCGCCGCCACCGCCAGCGCGGTCAGCACGGCCGTGCGGCTGGGCGTGCCGCACCGTGTCACCAGCGGCTCGGCCGTCGGCGCGACGCGAACCGGCTCCGGCGCCGGAAAGCGCATGGCCAGGCTCATCGCCGCACCCGCATGGCGTCGGCCGCGTCGCCGACGGAGCGCAGATGCACCACCACGCCGTCGTCTTCGCTGATCACCTCGTCCTCGGCGTCCGGCTCCATGTCCGCCAGCGCCGCGTCCAGCTCGTCCAGCAGGTCGATCCCGGCCTGGATCAGGGCCTCCAGCCGCGGGCGCAGCACGGCCACCGCCGCCAGCGCATCGGTTCGGGTCGCGGCGCGGCTCATCTCAGGTCCGCCCGATCGGTCCAGCTGGGCGGCGCATCGTCCAGCCGGAACCCGTCCAGAATGTCGCCGGCCAGGTCGGCCAGCGCCGCCAGACGCGGCGCCAGAAGCGCGCGCAGGCGGTCGTCCTCCTCCTTGGTCCAGCCCCGCGCGAGGGTCAGGAAGGCGCGGAACCCCGCCGCCGGCAGCGGGCGCAGGTCGGGCAGGCGCTGGTCAGCGGCCGGGGCCAGCGCCTTGGCCAGCGCTTTCGACCGGGCCTTGACGGCCGGCTCCCGCGCCGCCGCCGCCGCCGTCTGCACCAGGTCGCGCCACAGCACGCGCTCGGTCGCGGTCATGTGCGGGTTGTGGCTCATCGGGCGATCCCTCCAGGCTGCCGGTGAACCGCCGCCCGGGGCGCGGTCTGGTATGCCAGCCGCCGCGCCCTGTGCTCGGCGATGGCTTTCAGGGTGGCCGGCGGCAGGGGCCGCGGCGGCTCCGGCGGATCGGCCCAGTGGTCGCGCGGCGCGAACAGCCCGGCGTCCCGATAGGTCTGGTCGATCGTGTTCTCGAAAGGCGTGCCGCCCGCCAGATGCGCCGGGTTGCAGCACAGGCTGTTGTGGCAAAGGTGCCGGACCAGACGGCCGTCGGCACGGTGCTCCCAACGCCCGGTGGCGAGATAGTAGGCCAACTGGTGCGCCGCGCAGCCGCGCCACCTGCCGCCGCTCTTGAAGTTCGTCAGGCCGTGCGTTTGCAAGCCGTGGGTTCCGGCGGATCGCGGCCCGATCCACGGCCAGCAAGCGGCCGGGCCGCCGCCTCTATCAATGCGCGCGAAGAACAGGCGCGGCGGCTGTCGAACGGTTAGGCTTTTCACGCCGCCCTCCCGTTCAGGATGTCGCTGACCGGCGGGTGCCAGTCCTCGGGGCGCACGGCGCCGGCCGTCATGCGGACGACGGCGCGGATCATCGGGCCGCTCGGTTCAGCCCGCGCCGGATCGGCGAAGGGCAGGCACATGCGGCGGACGTACTCGCGCGAACAGTTCAGCCGCTCGGCAGCCCAGGCGAAGTCGCGGCGATGCAGGCGCAGCCAGCCGTCAAGCGCCGGCCGGGGCTGCGGCTCCGGCGGCGGCTCGGGTGTCACGCTGGTGATGAGGGGTTGCGGATCGGACACGGTCGGTTCCCGTCATGGCTTACCGACGCGGCAAAGGTTGGTGATTTGTTGGTGTTGTCAACTGGTCGTGCTAAGGGGCTTGGTTGTGATGTTGTCGCTGGCTGTGACAGACCGTCCGTGGCCCAAGCCGGTTATGACCGTGCTGAAGGATCGCGAGGCGCAAGAGCGCAGGCGCAAGGGCCTGGCCCTGAAGGCGTTGCGCCGCCGCCTCGGCATCACTCAGGAGCGCGCGGCTGCCGAATACGGCGCGACGGTCCAGGCGTGGCAACTCTACGAACAGGGCAAGCGCCACTTCTCGGACCCGAAGCTGGCCAAGCTGCTGCAGGCGCTCGGCGCGTCGGCCGTCGACTTCCAGCTGGAGCTGAGCAAGATCCCTGACGGCCCGCTCGTCGCCGCGCGCCCCTCATCGGGGCCGGTGCACATGGCCGAAGCGGCATCGCCGTTCCAGTTCCAGCTTGAGGTCGGCGGCGTGGCCCATGGCGGCGGCGTGATGCCGACCGTCTATGACGACGGCCAGGGCGACGTGATCGACTTCACCCGCTACTTCGCCCCGGCCACGCGCGTCCTGCGGCTGGCCGGCATGTCGATGTACCCCTATGCCGAGCCAGGAGGCTTCGTGACCTACAACCCGCGCCACCCGGCCAAGCGGGGCGAAGGCTGCGTCATCGCCTTCACGGACGGCGGCTTCGCCGTGAAGCGGTTCGAGCGGTTCGAGGATGACAAGCTGGTCGTCGTCGAGGTCTATCCCGTCGAGCAGGAGCTGCGGTTCCCGCTGGCCGACGTGGCCGGCGTGTATGCGATCGGGCTGCGCGGGGCTTAAGGCAAGCAGAACGCGATGTAGGCGCTCGTCGTCGCATGAGCGGCGCGGCGGGCCTCCATAAGCGTCCACTCCGTCTGCGCCTCAATCAACAGCATCGTGTCCAGCGCGTAGCGGGCCTCGTCTGTTTGCAGCGCCGCGGCGGACGCGCGCAGAGCGGGTAGCTCTCGCTCAATGTCTGGCCGCATTTCCTCAAGGGTGCGCATCTGCTCGTCGAGGGCCGCCATCCTGTCGGCGAGTTGCATGCACGCGTCGCGCTCGATCGGCGCCAACGGCTTGACCGCGAGCATTGAGGCTCGCGGGCTCGTTCGAACTTGCTCGGCCCAGGCTGGATCCTGCGGCAGGGCCAACGCCAGAAGGAGCGGCAACAACACCATTTCGCGACTGTGCCACGGCGGCCGTTTTCCGACCAGCCTCGTATGACAACGATAGGCGGGTTGACAGGACCAACAAAACTCATACACCTTCGGCATCCTCAACCACGGGGAACCGCCGATGACCCTCGCGCCTCACCTTCCTCCGACCTCGCCCGCCACGCCTGAGGGCGACGACGCCGCCATCGGGCGCAGCGTCGATCTGCTGCTGCGGCTCGAAGCCTGGGCCGAGGGCCGCGCCCGCGGCTCCGATGCGCGCCAGCCCTGCCTCATGCCCGTCGCGCACATGACGCCGGACTACGCCGGCGGGCCCGGCGACATGATCATCTTCGCCGCCGTCTACGTCGACACCCGCGACGGCCAGGGGCGCCAGCGCTTCGCCCTGCATGAGCTGCGCCTGGCCGCCGACGCCCTGGACGCCGACCCCTCCTGGTCCGCCGCCCGCATGCTGGCCGCCAGCCTGCGCTGGGCGACCGGCCGCGCCATGCGCGCCGCCCAACTTCTGCAACGGAGCCTGATCTGATGGTCGCCTTTCGACTTCCCGCCTCGACCAATCTGCAAGCCATCGCCGATGGCTTCCGCGATGTCGTGCTGGCCCGCCCGCCGCGCTCGCCCGCGGCCGATCGCCTGCCAGGCGTCGGCGGCCGCATCCATCTCAGCACGCCCGAAACGAAGGCGGTCTATGCTGCGCACTTGCCGGAGCGCCGCGTCATCTTCCGGGCTGACGTCAGCTTCGCCGTCGATGGCGTGAAGCGCATCATCGAGGCCGACGGGGTGGCGCTGCGTACCGGCACGGTCGAGGGCGTCCACGCCCTGCTGCAGAACGCCGAACAGGGCTCGGCCGCGATCGACCGCATGCTCAGCGCCGACGTCTTCGCCCGCCGCGCCGGCTTCGCCGACTATGCCGCCCTGTGGCGCTCGCTGCGCGCCAGCGACGCCGACGTGGTGCACCGCGTGGTGATCCAGTGGGGGGCGCCGCTGTGACCGTGCTTCCTCTCAACACCCGGCCGGTCTCGCTCAAGCTGAACCGCCGCCAGAAGGCGCGTCAGGCCACGCGCCAGAAGCTGATCGCCACCGCCCGCCGGCTGTTCATGGATGTGGGCTTCTTCGACACCAGCATCCGCGACGTCGCCGCCGCCATGGGCATGTCGACCGGGGCGGTCTTCGCCCACGTCGCGACCAAGGATGAGCTGTGGCGCCTGGCCTTTGATGGCCCGCCGCCGTCCACCTTCCTGGCTCAGGAGGTAGCGCTGATCGAGGCGCTGCTGCCGGAATTCAGCTGGCTGCACCGCAAGGAGCGGACGGTCTGCGGCCGCGTGTACTACGTCGCCGTCATCACCTCGCCCGACTACAACCCGGCCATCACGGGCCGGGCCCAGCACATCACCGCCCGGGGCGACAGCCCGGCGGGGGCCCTGCGCGGGGCGCGCGAGGCGGTGGCCAGGGCCGGCCATCGGGGGCGGCTGCAATGATCACTGTCGTCTCTGTCCACCTGCGCGTCGACGAGGATGACCACATCAAGCCGACCGACGTCGTCGGTCATTTCGACGCCGTGCGCGACGCCTCCGGCGCCCGGGCCATCGGGGCCCAGCTGGGCGTCATGATCGGCGAGGCGCTGGCCTTGCGGCTGCAGACGCAGGGCGTGAACGGGAGGGCGGCATGATGGATCTTCATGTGGTCGATCACCTTGCGGGGCCCTGGCCTTATCACAGAGAGGATGGCCGTCTGTTCGTCACGGCGCGCTTCCTGGAAGACAAGCTGGACTTCCTGCTGGGCCGCGAACTCAACAATGCGTACCTGCACACGCATGTGAGCGAGCGGGTCTTGGTGCGTATGCGCGCGCGCGTCGGCCGTTGCCCCGCTCACGACGTGTCGGTTCACGGCTTTAAGTGCACCGGCAACGTCTGGAGGCTGGCCTGATGCTGGCGCTGGCCCCCGTCGAACCCGCCGGCCCGCGCCGCGTCTATACCGGCGAACAGGTGGCCGCCATGCTGCACCGGTCATGGGGCTGGTGGCGCAAGGTGCGGCACGTCTGGACCCGCGAGCGCGACTTCCCGGCGGAGCTAAACGATCCCGGCGAGCCGGTGATCTATGACGCCGAGGCCGTCGACCGCTGGATGATCCGCCGGTCCCAGCGCCGGCCGGCCCCGGTCCTGCCCCCCGAACCTTCGGCCGCTTCACCGGCCGATCGCCGCGCCGCCAGCGATGCGCGCTCGCGCATCCTGGCGCTGCGTGGCCGCGCCACCTCCGCCATGCCGACCCCGAAAGGAGCCGCCCATGCTTGACCTGTATCGCCGCGACCGGCCCCGGCCGCGCCTTCTCAGCGACCACGGCCTGTGGTCCATTGCCATTCTTCTCCTCGGGCTGGGGCTTCTGTTCGCCCTCGTCCTCAGCGCAAGGGGCGCGGGATGACTGACGCCGTCGACGCCTTCGTGGCCACCGTCAGCCGCGGCATCCGCCGCTCGATCTATCAGCGTCTGCGCGATCTGCGCGACCGGCGCCTGGGCGAGGGCGAACTGAACGCCATCGTGGCCACGGCCACCCGCGCGGCGCTGGACCGTGCCGGTGTGCGCGATCTGGCCTCGCTCAGCATGGGCGGCGCCCAGATCGCGACCGCGCTTCAGGCCACCGTCGCCGAGGGCGATCCCCTGCCGCCGGAACTGGCCGCCTGGCTCGCGGCCAGGGACGCCGCCAGCCCTGGCATCGTCGACGCCCTGTTCCAGGTCGGGCCGTAACAATGACCCGTCGCACCGCTCGTCCTGTCCGCCGCCAGCGTGCGCACGGCGTTCTGCCGGCCGGCTTCGTCTGGCGCGACGGCCGGCCGCGCTGGTTGCCGTCGCCGACCCGTCGGCGGCAGGGCTGGCGGCCCTGCGATCTGGCCCGGATCGAACGCGGCCAGAAGGTCTGGCTGTCGCGCGGCGAGGCCATCACCCGGTGCGAGGCGATCAACGCCGCGGTCACCGCCTGGTCGGACCGGGCCCAGGTGGTGCCGGCGGACATGGCCGACTTTGCCCCTCCCGGCGCCGTCGATGGCACGGCCAGGACGCCGGCGCAGAAGCTGGCCGCCCGCTCGATCGGCGCGCTGGTCGACGACTGGCTGGCCTCGCCGCGCTTCACCCTGCCGCGCGGCCAGGGCGGCCTCAGCCCCACCACGGCCGCCGACTACCGGTCCAAGATCAACCGGCTGCTGGTCGCCTTGGTGCAATCCGATGACCCGGAAGCGCTCGCCCAGCTGCGCGCCGAACCGATCGACGCCCTGGCCGCGCCAGAGGAGGAGGGCGACCCCTTCCTGCTCGAGGACGCCTATCACTGGCTCATGGCCAACACGGGCCACCCGATGGCCTATGGCGTGATGCAGGTCGCGTCGGTCTGGCTGGGCTGGTGCTGGAAGAAGAAGCGCATCAAGTCCATGGCCGCGAACCCCGTGGACCTGGTCGATCGACGTCCGCCGGCGGGCAAGGTGCGCGTCGCCACCCGCGACGAGGTCGCCGCCCTGCTGCAGGCCGCCGACGATCTGAAGCTGCACTCGATCGGCGACGCCATCCTGCTGGCGCTGGACCTGGGCTGGTCGCTTCAGGACCTGCTGGCGCTGGACTGGCGGCGCGTCGTGCGACGCGCCGATCCCGAGACAGGGGCCGAAGGCTGGGTCGTCACCCGCGTGGCGCGCGGCAAGACCGGCGTGGCCGGTTCGGACATTCCGCTGTTGGCCCTGGGCACGGCCGCCGTGCGCCGCATCACCGCGCGCAACCAGGCGGCCAAGGTCAGCCCCACCCACCTGATCGTGCGCGAGGCGTCCGAGCGGAACCGCTCGGGGGTCTGGACCCGCCGCGCCTTCAACACCGCCTGGAACGCCGTGCGCGCCAGGGCGGCAGAGACGGCGCCCTCCCTGCTGACCGGCGACGGAGCCGAGGGCTCGGAGCACGACGGGCCGTTCAACTTCATGGACTGCCGCGACACCTTCATCTTCATGGCCCATGAGGCCGGGCTGGACGTGGCCGAGGTCTGCAAGCGCAGCCTGCACGCCGACCACGCCCACGTCGTCAACCTCTGGAAGAAGCACTACGGATCGGGCGGCCGCCGCGTCGGCCTGTCGGGCGCGAAGAAGATGGGCGACCTGCTGGCCCAGGACGGCTGGGTCAAGGCGTTCGCCAGCGTGTGACTTTGACCGCCGCCCGCCACCCGCCGCACCCTCTGGCCGCCATGGACAAGCCCCGGAAATCCGGGCATCTGGCGACCACCCCGCCCAGCGCCGGGAACTTTTAATCAGAGGGTCCTGGGTTCGAGTCCCAGGGGGCTCACCATACAAGCCCTTGTTGCCACACGACATTTTCCATCACTTGCCGGAACGCACCGCGAACGTTTGTGACTTCGCCGAAGTCACACGTGTGACTTTCGAGCGCAGGGCAGGACGATGTTCCGCTCTCGTTCCGGGTCAGAACTGATCTTGGTGGTGGATGCTGTTGAAGCGATCGGCGACCGTGCGGCCGGCGTCGATGCTGTGGGCGTAAGTCTCGAGGAAGATCACACAGCTGCGCCAGCCGCCGGCGTCCATCGCGACCCGGACGCTGACGCCGGCGTTCAGCGCATTGGTCGCGAAGGCGTGCCGGCCGACGCGGTGGCTGGACAGGCGCGGCAGGCCAGCCCGGTCACAGACAGCCCATATGCGCTCATTGACGCTGAACCTGCTGGTGTAGCGGAAGACCCGGTCGTCGGGTCCGGGGCTCAACGCCCTGATCCCCTCGACTACATGGTCTGGCAGGATGCGCAGGCTATCCACGTCGGTCTTGGTCTTGCGCAGGACAGCGGTCCGGCGGGCCAGGTCGACGTCGCGGCCCAGCAGGGCGATCGCCTCGCTGACGCGGGCGCCCGTGCCCTGCATGAACAGGACACAGGCGGCCAGGTGCTGAAGGCCGTCGGCGTCGCACTGCTCCACAAAGCGCTCGGTCCATCGCCGGGTGGCCGGCCGGGCTCGGGCGCCGCGGGGCACGGGGAACAGCCGGATCCTCGCAGGCAGACGCCAGCCCAGCTCGTGGGCGTGATACAGCACCGACCGCGTCGGGGTGATCACCATGCGGTTGCGGCTCGACGGCGCGCCGGCCGGCATCAGGTCAAGCGCCAGCTGGCGCACCTCCATGGGCGTGATTTCGTGCACCGGGCGCTCGCCCAGGGCGGGCAGGAGGCGGGCCAGATACCGGGCCTCGCCGCCATGCTGGACGTAGCTGGCGGCCGCCTCGGCGAAGGTGTGGGCGAGGCCCGGGGTCATGTCCGGCTGGAAGCCGGGGCGCGGGAAGGGAACGACAGTCATGACGGGCACGGAATCGACCGCACGAGTCCGCCGCAACGGCCCGCAATTGCGCGGCGAGAACAGGGCCTTGCCGCTCAATTTAAAGGGGAGAACGAAGGGGGCTCGCCGGGCCGGCGAGCCCCCTCAAACGAAGAAGGGGTGTGGGGGTTAGCGCGTCGAAACGCCGCCCCGATACAGCAGGTCTTGATAGTCAGATGTCGCCTTAGTGGGGCGGTGGCCCTGTCGCTCGATGACGACGGAACCGTTGCGTGACAGGCGAAAGACCGGAGCGCCCTCAAACCACGGCACCCTGAGCCTGTTGATGCCTGCGCCGACTTCGGCCGACGATCCGCTGATTTCCAGCCTTCCGGGCGCTGTCAGGAAGGCCAGAAGCTCGATCTCCTCAAACGGCCCATCACTCCCGCTGGCCGCCGCGAACCTCGGGGCGGTCTGAAGCGCTCCGGTGCCCGGCGCGTCCGTGCGCTCGATGCGGTAGAACCAATACAGCACGTCCCGCTCAATGGCCGGTGCTGCGCCCCCCTTCCACCAGCTCAGATAGTATCGCGCGAGGTCCGCATAGGCGTAGCCCGTCTCGGTGGCCGGGGACCACGCATGGCCCTCGCCGTAGTCATTCCACGTGGCCAAGCAGAGGTATCGCCCGGTGTTGGCCATGGCGAACTCGAACCCGGCTATTGCATTCCGGCTGCCGCGAGCCTCGCGATACTGCTGGCTTTTGGGACGGTGATCTTGGGGCATGACCTGGGCCATGAACTCCAGCCCCTCGGCATCGCACAGCGCCTTCATTTCCGCCATGGCAGCCGCAGGCCCCATGTCAGCGAAGTTGCTCCCCCTCCACGCCGAAAGACCGCCAGCAAACGACGTGTAATCGTCAGCCGTGCCGGTCTCCAAAAGGGTCGGCAGGAAGAAAACTGGCTCTCCGATCAGTGAAATGATGTTTTGCCACCGCGTCGCACCCATCGCTTCGGCGCGGTAGCAGCTCACGACGAGACGACCATCGGAGTGTCGCAGGACGTTCGGGTTGCTCCTGTAGGCGTTGAAGTATGCGGCGATCTGGGCGTCGGTCAGCGATGAAGCCGCACAGTCGAACGAGGGCAAGACCTTGAAGCCGCCGCCGACATTAGCCGCCGCTTGAAGCATGTAGCCTGTCCGGGCGGTCGCGCTGAAATCACCAAACTCGTTGATCTGAAAGGCGTCGATCCCCATGCGCTGCGCCATGCGGATTTCGTCCTCGAAGTCTCGCACCCTCCATTGGGGGTTGGCTGAGCTTATCGTCGTCGGGCGCGGCAACGGCCTGTTACGCAGAAGGCCGCCGTAGGCTTGATGGACGCCCCCCTCTCCGCCGGGGGCAAGGTATCCCGTGTCGTAGTAGTCGCCGGGCGTGTCGCGGTTGTCGATTGAGCGCGAGAAGAAGTGCCAGTGCGCGATCGCCACCTTGTTCGCGTTACTCGGCACCGCCCCTGACGGGTAGAAGGCGGCGCTATCAAGGGCCAGAGACTGAGAGTTTTCAGGGAAACGTGGCTCCGACCGATGTCAGGTATACCTCCATGTCCGCAATAAACGCCTGACGCTCGGCCGTCGTCAGCGCGGCCCCGAGGAAGTGGAAGCATTCGCGCCGGGTTGAGAACTGTGTCGTGTTACCGATCAGCGTGATTTCGCCATCCGCAAGGCCGCCAGAGGATGCCGAAACCGTGCCAACAAGAGTGTTGCCCTTGTAGCCAAGTCGAGAGGCCGACGAGGTTCGTTCGACCATGAAAAAGCCAAGGCTGTCCGCCACGGCACCGATGGTCGCCGAACCGGCCGTGTCGTTGGCGCGGGCAGTCATGTTTCCAGACCCGCGAGGATAAAGACTGACTGCCCGGCCAGTCGAGCTTCCGATGATGCCAATCATCGGCGCGTTTTCGTTGGCGTCAGTAAGTGAATACCCGCCCGCGCAGATGTTGTTCTGCGTCGCCCTTTGAGCGTGCAGGGACGGCGTGAAGCCAGTTCCCAGATACTGAACAGACGAGCCGCCCAGGTATCCGCGATAAGCCAGCCAATTGGGCGAGCCGTTTTCGGTGAGGGCGAACGAACCGGGTGCGGTCCAGTTCAGCCGCGCCGCCTGTCGGTCGTGCTGTGCGCCGACATACAGAAAGTCGAGCTTGCTCCACCATCCGTTCTGGAGCCCAGCCCTCACCAGCCGGTCGATCCTCGCAGTCTGTGTGCCGTCGGGCTTCACGGACATCTGCGCTATCAGAGCGGCGGTCTCGGCGACTACCCCCCCACCCTTGTTGCGGGCGTGGGTGACCTCGCCCAGGTTCAGACTGAGGGTCAGCATCAGGCGCGATCCCGCGCGGCGAGCTGCTGACCAGCGGCGGTGACGCCCAGGGCGACCGTCGCCCCGGCCGGGATGAGGTGGCCCTGATTGGGCCCGGCCGCGGTGCTCGCCGCCGCGGCGCTGGCCCGGACATAGATGTCCGCGCCGACCGCCGTGCAGACCCAGACCTGGCCCGGGCCCGCGGCCTCGAGCGCTCCGACCCGCGCGGACGTGGTGGTGGTGTCCAGCGTCGCAGCAGCGGCCGGGACGGCCTTCGCGACCGGCAGGGTGGCGCCCGTAATGGCGCGGTTCTCGACTTCACACAGGGCGACGTGCAGCGTTCCCATCTGGGCGCTCCTCTTCAGATCAGGGGTTCAGAGATCCGGCGAACCGGGTTCGCGTCAGCCGCCTGCCAGGACGG
>Ga0315903_10005312_pt1 | contig 16856 bp, 31 predicted proteins | sample LakEriMetagenome_7_FD_203524 | JGI IMG/M metagenome (GOLD analysis project Ga0315903, IMG submission 203524) | Freshwater fungal communities from buoy surface, Lake Erie, Ohio, United States - Buoy 2 MA119 | ecosystem: Environmental > Aquatic > Freshwater > Lake | place: USA: Lake Erie, Ohio...
TTTTCATTCCTAACTTCCCCGCGATAACGCTTGCGCACATCTGATCTTGACGGGCAAACAAAAACCTTTGATCTTTGCTATCCCTTTCATCCCTGTGTCTGCTGCTTTCAAATATCCCGTCCTTTGCGCTCTGAATCCACATCTCTATGAATTGCCGCCCCGTCGGGTTGTCCATATTAACCCCAAAAATACTCGTCGAACAATCGTCCATCAACTCAGCCTCGTCACGAGTAACTCCGAAATATTCCAAGCATCTGTCAGAACAAACCTGAGCGCAGTTGAATCCCGACTTCCAAAGGAAATACCCGTCGTCGTTTATCACATCCCACATTGCCATAGGGTCAGATACCGCCCATACGCTGCAATCAAGCCACAAGATTCTCTTATATCCTAGTTCAATGGCCTTTTCTATGCAGCTTGCTTTTATATTGTAATAACAGTCTTCGTTGTACCCGCCAACAGGCCACCCGCCCTGAAAGAAAAGAGGGTCGGCAGTAGAGCCGTGAAAAATCAAAGAACGTGCAAGACGCTCCTGACCTTTAGGATACCATCCACCGCCAACCCATGCGTTGACTATACAATGCTTTACGTTAACGTCCATCTTTGTCAAATCCGTATTTCGTTCTGTGATCTTCGTACTTGTATCGGTAGAAGTAAAGAACTTTGTCTATATGAACTTCGGTCTTTATCAGGCCGCTTTGTTTCAATCTCTTTGAGAAATCGTAGTCTTCACCCCACCGCAAGTCTTTGAAATTTATTTGCCGCGCTATCGAAGTCTTTATCGGGGTCTTGTGGTACGGTGTCCGAACATAATCGTAACCGTCTTTTTTATCAGCCCAGTCCGAGTATTTATTGCTCACGTTTGCCGTTTTGCCGTCCGTACCCTCGCAGGAAATATTAAAACCCACAAAGTCAGGTTTAGATTCAAGTGCTGCTAAAATACTGTCTACGTAATCATTCGCAACCCAATCGTCGTCGTCTATCATTACCACATATTCACCTTGCGCGGCATCAAGCATGGCCCTTCTCTTAGTGCCTATGCTCATGCTCTTATTATCTTTGAGGGAAATGATCGAAACTCCCTTGTCTTGGGTTTGAGACTTTACAAAATCCCGCAAAGCCTCATACTTTTCTTCCCGTCCGTCAATGGTCGGTATGCAAATAGTGAGAATGTGTTTCTTCATTTACCTAGCAAAGATAAGGTTTTCATGCGTTTTATGCAAGACTTTAAATCCAAATTTTTCACAAAAAGCAATGTATTTTTCGTCCTCCTTACTATTGGTCTCCACGCAAATCATCTTTGTTCCCATAAGATCAAAGTCCATTTGAACCATTACGTCATAGTCCAAGCCTTCAATGTCTATGCTTACAAAGTCAAATGTCTTAATAGGACTTTCAGACAACAGCTTCTCAACCGTCCACACCTCTACTTGCTTCTTAGAAAAACTTTCCTTTGTCCACTTCTTCGTCTCTCCTTCTTTCAATGAAGACAAAAGCCCGTGATCTCCTTTCCCTAAATGCTCTCCGCTTTCCCAAAAGTCAAATGTTCCGTTCTCCTTTCCGATAGCGACATTATACCCGTGAATGTTAGAGTGAACAAGCATGATAGACAAAAGTTCCTTAAAACACTTCTCAGAAGGTTCTACGTACACCCCGCCCCACCCGCGACGAAACAGTTCACAAGTATTGGACAGTGTCACACCGTCGTTGGCCCCGATGTCCAAAAAGTTTCCTACGTAATCCCCAAAGAAATTTACGATATGTACCTGCTCGTCGTTTTGGCTGTATATCTTCATAACCCAAAGTTGTTTTTCTTTCTCCTCTCGTATGTAGCTTCGTCTATTCGGTAGAAACTTTCTGTCTTCTCTAGCAAAGCATCGCCTTTTACCCCTTCTACGTGCGCTGGATGAATATGCTTTACAATGATAGTATCATCGCCCATGTAGACGTATTTTCCTAGCATTTCGGCTACGTCTTTTTGTTCGTTGTCACAGAATAGGCTTATGTACTCAGGATTGTAAAGATACCCGAAACGTTCAAAGTATTTCCGGCCCTGAATGTTCAATGCCATAAGTCTTTTCCCATACGGCCCGTCTTTGAAGTGTACACAACCGTCAAAGTCCGGGAAGTATTTCGCAAATGCCGCCCGAATGATGTTGTCAAACCCGTGCTTGACAAAGTGCATATCATCGCTCATTACCACGCAAATATCCCACGGATAAACTATGCGCCCCATATCGCGGTTAATTGCGTCTATTTTTCCGGCGCTGCGCCCAACAATGTACTCCGTAAACGGATTGCGGTCTAATGCCTCTAAAACTTGCGGGGTATTCATGGTCTCATCGTCCTCGTCAATGGTGACGTGAACCAAAAAATCAGAGGAGACAGAAAGTGATTCTATCTCCTCTAGTCTATCAAAGAACTTCTTTGGCCGCGACCGCGTGGCAAACTTGTAAAGTATCTTCATGTCTTTAATGTCGTTCTTCCGTTTCCTGTGTGGATGAAGTAAGTATCGGGAAGCAAGTAAGCGCCTAATTGTTCAACACCAAAAGTTGTAGGTATATACATACCTCCTATTTTTTTTTCGGCCTCCCACGGTTTCTTTTCATCCCACGTTACAAAATCAGAATACCTTGCGTCTAAGTTTTTATGAAGAGTAGGCGCATAACACCACCCCGACCATCCGTTCCACTCCTTTAACCACCCATCGGTATTCGGATGCCCATTCATAGCCCTCGGATTTCTCCCGCGACCAATTACGCAAACAGCACCTAATTCCATAGCTTTTATCGCTTCGGGAATAAAACCTTCCTTCATGCACTTCCAATCGTCCTCCAAATGCAAATAATAATCAGTCCTTACGTGCTTTCTTAGGAAGTCTATTGCCGCCACTTGGCCTATGTTCTCCGATCCTCTAGTGATCTTTACACTCGGAATGCCCGAATACATATCAACCAAAGAATAAAAGTCTTTGAGCATATCTTTGGTCATTACCCCGTAGTCGTCGTAAACAAAGATGTTATTTAAGTGTTTGGAGTTAAACCTCAAAAGAGAATCTAAAGTATCTTCCAACAAATCGAATCTCCCACAGGATGTTATGATGCAGTCTACTTTCATTCTACGGCTGTGATAATTCTGCTTTGAAATCTTACTAGGTCATTGCCGGAATTTAGGCTGCTATCTAGCGGTACACAAAACTGATTTTTCATGTAAACCACGTTACCAACTTCCAAGTCCGTTTCAGACCACAAAGGCGAAACATATTTTGGTTTACTCTTAGGAACCGCCACAATCTCCACCCGACTATATCCCGTGTCGGGAAGATGAATAGCACCTACTTTCAACTCGTTGTCTAATTTGCGGCCAATGTAGTTCCCGTTCAATGGTATCAACTGTTCCCCGCGCTTGGCGCAAAAGAGGGCTTGAGATGGTAAAATTAGATACTTACACTCTCCAACTTCCACAACCCTTATGTTCTCTCTCCCCGCGTCCTTCTGCTCTTTTGTGTAGTACCAATCCCACCATACCTCGTCGCCCTCCTCAGCGTCAATTTCACTCCAAAAGTCCCATCCGTCCGTCAACATCGTCTTCTCAGGCTTCTTTACAAATACCCCGTGGCGCACCGTCTGTAAACTTGCGTGGTCACTTGGGTCGTCAGCCTTTTCCCTTTTAGCCTTGCCTATTGCCGCCAAAAGTTCCCGCTGCAAAGCCCTCTTCTCTTCCGTTTCTCTCGTCATAGAGGCTATCTTTCTGCGTAATTCCCGCGCATAAGCCTCGTCAATGTGAGAAGTATATTCCTTGTGGTCGGTTACGATTTTAAGCGTACCGCCATTGAAGTTAACCTCGTCATTTACGTAACGGTCAAAACTTACCATGCAGTCATTACGGATAAGCCGCAAAGAAGATATGTCAACGTCTAAAATCATTTTACGCTCATTCTCGGTTTGTTCCTCGGATTCTTTTTTACTGGACGTTCCTTGCGGTTGTCATGGCCGCGTTTTTTCTCCAAGCCCTTTACCCGCTGAGTCAGAATGCGGACTTGTTCTTTCAGCTTGTCGTTTTCATCTATCCGATCAATAGACTTGAACAAAGAAATATTCATTCGTTTCAAAACAAAATTCAGAAACTCTTCTTCACTGAGATCAAGTTCTTCCCCGTCGTCAAAAGACGCTAAGTATCTCTTTGACCCAAAAATACCCCTTTGGATAATTACTTCCATGTTAAATCAATTTAATATTGGATTCTTCCGCAAGGTCAGCAAGCGAACCATCACGGGTTACAAAGTTGTAAATCTCATCAGCATACTCAATCAGCTTTTTTGCACTTGCGGGTTCGCCAATCATGCCGATTAGCCTCATGGCCGTTTCAATGCTTTGAGTCCTCATGTTTCTCTTGGCTGTCACCTCGTTCATGTACGCTCCGACCATCTTCGCGTCCTTTTCCATTTTCTTTGAGAGAATTTCTCTTTGATGCACGTTCATAATATCCCTGTTTATTTATTTGTTTCCACGTTCTTTTCACTTCTCCATGCGCGTATTTCCTTAAAAACAAGTCAAGCAAAAACGCCATATTTTTTCCCGCCTTGCGGCCAACCTTTGTAAACTTCGAGAAGTATCGTATGTTCTTCTCAATGGTTATCGCGTTGTCAAAAAACTCAATCGTCTCTTTATCCTTCGCCATCGCTAACGCCCTACGCCTTTCTACGTGCAGGTCGCTTCTTACTGCGTAATATTCGTAAATCCTTATTATTGACGAGTAGTCTTCGTCCGTCCTTACATATTTTAATTGCCTTCCCTTCACTTGCTGCCATCATATATGCACTCAACTTTCTTTGTTTCCACAATGTCGAGCTCCCGCGCTCGGCCTGTGACTTGTACTTTAAAACAATGTGCCACAGCTTATCTACAAACTCCCGATCAATATCCTTGTCTCCGCGCCTTACCTTCCTCCACTTGTCTATCAAAATTGGGTTGTAGACCGTTATCACCCGCGTCAGGGGTACGTCCCATTCTTCACAAAAGCGAAGAAAAACAGCAAGGTAAGTGTAAACATTCAAAGGTAAACAAATAAAACGTGACCCTCCCGAACACTAAAAACGTCTTCGAGAAAATCTACTTTGTCCCACTTCTTCATGCACCGAAAGCGGTCTCCGACTTTCACCTCAGAGACCTCACTCCCGATACTCATGGCAATACAATCTTGCCCGTCTTTCTTAAAAAATATTCTTCCGTTTGGTGGTGTCATAAACAAAATTGCCGCGCCTCAGGCATCCCTACCCGAAAACGCGGCAATGAAACTAATTAGTAAGTAAAGTAAGCACCATGCTCTCTTTCAATGTGATACAAATATACGAAAGTCAAAAGCGTTTGTCAATAGTTTTAACAAATTATTTTGAAAAAACGTATATCATTGCCCATGAACATCCAACCACAAAGAACATAACCCTTGTTATGATCCCAAAACTAAAAATAGCCGAACTGCCCATCGGAAGGTCAGTAAAGAACCCTCCACGGTAAATGCTCGAATTCAAATACCTTCTAGTCTCGTAGTACATCCCATCGTGAAAAAACGGGAACACAAACCCCGCGTAAATCAGTAGTGCTGGCTCATGCCAAAACATTCCAAGCCCCACGATCACCCGCTGAATGGTGTAGTACCCGTGTTCATCCACTCTTTTGTCTGTTCGCGTGTGCGAGTGGTAAAGAATACCCTCTACCACACCGCATATACACGAATACACCACCCAAAGGACTAGTGCCATGACGCTTCCTCCCCTGTTTCAAGGTCAATCTTTCTACCCCAGTTTTCGTTCTTTCCGGTCGTGCCAAAAGCATAGTAGAAAATGAGTGTTGCTCTTTCTGCAAGCGGCTCGTTGAACGTAAGGCTATTGTCTTCAATATCGAAAATATCTGCATTACCAGAAACCACATCAACAGGGTTATACAATGCCGCATTGATAACAACGGTCGCGCCCGAAATCGTAAAACCTACTGGTGGCGCATTGTAAAGTCGCCACTCAGGAATGTAAGCGGGGCAGGTCTTATTGAAAGAAGTTATCAACTTGCGATAGTCGAACGTCCTTGCGTCTCTTCCGTTAATGTATACAATTCCCTCATAAGACTCTCCAATGATCTGAATATCTGCTGCGATACTAGTCACGTAAACATTCGGGTCTGCTACTTCCCCGTTGTATGTAGTGCGCGTATTGTAAATAATATCCTCCTTACTTAGCCCCGTAAGTTCTTGAACCTTTTCCCAAGTGTAGTTCACGTACTTTTTACGGCTACGCCAAACTTTCTTTTGAGTTTGTGGTGGAACTCCAACCTGATTAACCCATGTAATGGATTCAGTCACCACTTGCACGGGAACGGTTAGCGGATTTCCCGACGGGTCAATCTCAAAGATTGAATCAATAAAAATCTTATTTCCTTCCCGCGAAAACACTACTTCCTTATCCCCGTTCACAAGGGTAAGTCTTTCGGGTGAAATGGAGAAAATATCGTAACCAAACGAGTATATTTGGTTTGCCATCCAATTTAGGCAGTAAGCCCCAAACAGATCATCGCCTGTTGTTTGCCCGTCGTTCAGATCAGCAACCGAAGTTACTCGCTTATTGTTTTCCTGCCACTCAACGTAGGCAGAACGGACAAAGCCCTGTTGGTTAATGGTGAAATCGTACCTGTCGACAATGACAAGGCTACGCGTGGTGCGGGTTGTTATCCGACCGTCAAATGCTGCTGCTTCCTGTGGAAGACCGAGCAGTTCAAGTGCTTTTTGTGTACTCATTTATTTTTAGGGTGTGTTTACTTTTTACTATTGAAATAATGTGCTAAAGTACGAATATATGAAGCAGCATGTAACAACAAAGTAGCCAACTGCCGCTATTATCAACATTCCAAGAGCGGTTCCCATTAATCGGTAGCCCCAATCTTCTCTAAAGGTTTTTAGAGCGTAGTTTCCTATCAAGTACGAAACCACAATAAATGCGGTCACGGCTAATATACCCATTGTTGCTGCCATTATTTCTTTTGTTTACTTGATTTCAATCCCTTTATCTGTGTGGACAATGAGTCTATCCGACCCTTAGCCTTTAATAATCCCACGTCCAAATGATGCAAGTCCTGAGCGTGTAACATAAACTTTTTTGATGCGTCCTTTTTCAAGGTGTCAAGTTCCCCGCGAAGCGAGTCTATCTTTTGACTTTGCAATTCGCAAATCGCAAATATCTTCTCGTTGTATTTCATAGAAGACTTTTCCCGCGCTACAATAATAGCACCAAGCAGAACTACAAAAAAGCCAAATATCACTAAGTAAATGCCCATTTTCATCTTTACGTTTCTTTTCCGTTCAACTCCCGACGGTAGCCGATATAAGTAACTAGTCCGACGACTTTCAATGCTATTGAAGACCCGATCAACTCATAGTTGTCACCCGAAATCCACCCGTCAACAATTCCGTAGATTCCAACGGCAAAAGCAAAGAACAATATCTTATTCTCTTTAAAGGTCAACCAATCCCAATAACTAGGCTTCTTTTTCACAGGTACATTCTTTAATGATTAACTTTTCTATCTTTCCGTCAGCCTCAGCCTCTCTAAAATAACTCAAATAAGTCATGTTGCTTGCCGCGCAAGCGTCCAACTTTTTACGAAGTTCCCGCGTTTCAGCCTCAACTTGCTCACGAGCGTACTCCTTAACTTCTTCCCACGTGTATTTCCTTTCCATCAATCTTTTTTTATTAGTCCAACTTCCATTAAGTATTCATCTGAATCAACCCTCTTAGTGTAGAAAACTTCGATCTCCCGAAGTCTTTGAAGCAAGTTGTGATTACTTTTAATCTCCATAATCATATTCACAACCTGCTTGGCAAAACCTCTATCGGTAGCGTAAGAGTGATTAAACTTCTTTAAACCGTGAAGAACCGTTGAATAGTGTCTTCCTACCAACTTACCCGTTCTTACCAGCCCCGACCCCGCGCCATACCTGCTCACAAAAAAGAAAATTTTCCTTCCCGTGCATACGTGCTGAAACCGAACATTTGCCGTTGTTTCACTCCACGGCAACCCGTGGTTAGTCAAAACATCGCATATCTCCCTCTCTATCGGGGCAAGGCCTATCTCATCCGTCTTAAAAGTTTCCTTTGATACGTTCATTATCAAATTAAACTTCTGTTTGAACCCCTTAAACTTTCCGGGGATTATGTATTCCCTAAAATCTTCCGCGTACATATATGCAAATTTAGTGTTTTAACTGTCTTAATGCAAGGAATTTAACAATTATTTGTAACTATTTGGGTTCAACGGGTCGTCCTCATAAGGCGACAAGTCCCTTGCGTCCTGACTGCTCACGGGTGAAGACTTGATAAAACTATCGTTGGGTTTAAGAACAGACTTAGGACTATCGAACTCTATTGTTTCCTGAGTTTTGATCTCTCCTATCGCTACACCCATAACGTCCACCCCGTCAAACAAGTATCTTCTTGTCGGTCTGTCCAAAACAATTTCTATCTCCCCTTTCAATCCCACGATCTTCTGTCTTCTGATCTTTTTAAACCCTACCACGCAAGATGGGTCGTTTGGATTCTGCTGGTGGTTAGGTCTGTGGTAAACCACGATATTATCCGCTTTGTTGTTCCACATCGCCCCGTCTGCCAAGTCAAATACATCGGGCATAGGATAGTTATTCGCCCCGTCTTTTCTCATTTGTTTAGGGTGAGCAACTATGTCAAAGTAAACTCCGTTGCCTTGTCCGAACCTGATACAATCACTTAAGAAAGTTTCCAGATACTTATCACTCCTTCCTCCCGACGAGGCGTAGTCGTTTGCCATTTGGTTGAACGGGTCAATAACCACCCCGTCCACGTTTTCTTTGATAATCAATTCCAAAAATCTCTCCTTCACATAAGCAGGGGTTGGGCTGATACTCTGAGGGTAAACGTAAAAGATATGCTGACCAATAAACTCATAGGCCGCGTTATACCTTCCTTCTGTTGGCCTGTTTATGTTCGAGGGAGTACAATCACACCCTAAGTAAATCTCTACAAAGTCATGGTAAAATTGCTCCGCGGGATTGTCTTCCGGCCCAAAAACAGCAAACTTCTCCCCAAACTTCACCACACGAAGAAGCATCAAAAACTTCCAAAAGGTACTTTTACCGTAGTTTCCGATCCCCGTCAATACCGTTAACTCACCTTTTCTTCGTTTAAAATGCCTGTCCAAAATGGGTATATCCCACTTCTTTACCGATTCATATCCGCTTCGATAAATACTCAAAGCACTTTCTTTAACGTCCTCAGCGTAGATTACATCGTTAACTTTTACCGACTTGTCGTAAAAACTATCAGGGTGTTCTAGTTCAACTTCAATATGGGTTGTTTTATTGACAAGCACCCCGTTTTTCAGGGTGGCAGTTGCGAACCTACCCGCACAACGCTTATACGCGCTTTTTACGGCACTTTCGCACTCCCTGTGGGAGAATCCATTGGACGAGGTCATAAAACTGCCTGTAATAAGCCCTAATGCGTTTATTTCGGGTATCCCGTACTCGCAGCACAAACAAGCGACGCGAAAAACAAAATTATTCCTCTCTCCCGTCACAAATGCGCCACCCTTGTTTGATACCCATTTGAGCATCGTAGAGAAGATTTCAGAATAGTCCGTGGTTACTTCCCGTTTTTCAACCACAATATCCTTTTCAACCGTCTTCCACACTTCGGCCTTTTCGTTCACGTACAAGTCAGGGTCATAGCTTTCGTAGCATACCCTAGCCACGTTTACCCCCGTTTTGTCTAATTCTCCCTTGAAGTAGGTTTGAAGGGCCGCAAAGTGTTTGCGGTGGTCAGAGGGTCTTGCGATCTTCACAAGTGCTTTTACCCCGTTGCCCCTCGGTGATAACCAACAGGCAAAAATGAACGGTAGGGTGCTGAGTTTTTGTTTCTTGTCCACCGCGTCCTCGCACTCGTCAAAGTCTAGGACTAGGTATCCGCTGTGCTTTTTGAGGTTGGCATCTTCCCGCGCCCCGTTGAACTCACCCGAAAAGCAAACGGAAGGAAGATTCTTCTTTAGGTTGTCGGCCCTTTCCTTGTCCATTGCAGACCGAATAGCCATAACCTTGTCCTTGCTTCTTCCGTTCTTAATCCTTTGCAAGGCCTCCCCAATGGTCATGGGGAAAGGTTCTTTGCTGTAAATGTCCCTGTAAACAGTTATTTTTTCTTTCATTACCAAACGTTTTTGTCGTCGTTGTAAGGTTTAGATTGAGTTTTCGGAAGTTCATTTTCCGGCTTGAACCATGTAGATATGGCCTTTTGTTTCCAATTTGCAACAGGACTTCCGTTCCTGTCATGCCAGCTTGCGACATGGTAATACTTAAAGAACTTATCCGCGCTGCTGTGGGTGTACCCATTTTCAAAGAAATACTTCCTCACGTCATCAATCAAAGGTGGTACAAACTGTTTTTTTGATTTTTTACGAGGCTCTTTTTTAGGCTTATCGTCTGAAAACAAGCTGTTTAAAACTTCCGATTCTTGGATTCCTACGGGCGGCGAGGCATGAAAATGTTGGTTCCCATTCAACTCTTGACGCCCATTGCTTACGCCATGCGGCAACGCAAATTCGCTCGCTTGCGAGCCGTGCGTATATCCTCTTTCTTTTTCTTTAATATTTCTTTCTAATACTGTTTCTTTATATATACCCCTGTTTTCCGACTGTCGGATTTCACCGACTTCGGGAAAACGCGATGTCGGTTTTTCTTCTTGATTTACGCATGGTTCATGGTAAACAATATGGTTCCAACCCATAAACTTGCCCGTTTTTGAATTTACAGCTTTGGTACTTAAAATGTACCCGTGTTTTTGCAATTCTTTAAACGCGCTGTCTATGGATGACTTACTGTTGTTCTTTATGACTGAATAAAGATTAGACTTGTAAATTACCCAATTATCAGGTAAAGACAAAAGACGGGTTAAAAGACCCACTGCTTGCAGTGAAAGTTTGTCCGACTGCGCTATCTCATTCGAGACCGTAACATAGGGAGACGAACCTCTAGCTTTGATAATTTGACCTACATTCATTTTGAATTAAAAAAAAAGCCCGTAAGAGCAACTTTACGGGCGTTTTTGTGTCATTTCCGACTTTTGGCCGTCCTGCTTACTGTTGCTCCTAAGCAAGAAGGACGGCCAATAACTTTAGCAAATATACAACAACTTGGTTGCTAATGCAAATTTTTTCAGACTTTTTTGGTTATCTCCCAATGGTATGATAGCCACGGGCGTTCATTGCCGCCTAGTTTATCTAGCTTCATTAGGTCATTCAATACCCGCGTTTGGGCCTTAGCCTCATTTGGAGCATCGCACTTAGCCTTGTAGATAACAGCCGCTTTAGACTTGCTTTCGTAAATAACTACGTCGTACATCATCACTATAAAATTTTAATCAGTACAAAACCCTGCTTGACAGCCACTTCCTGTTCCAAAAAAGAAATCTTGCTGCAAACCAATTTTTTTTATATTTTCGTAAGAAGTGTCTTTTTTAAAACGTTTTTTTAATGTTTTTTCAAGATCGGAAAACCATTTCATTTTTAAAGGTTCGTCTTCCCAGTTTTTTCTTAACTGTTGTACAGGCTTCCAAAAACACCCTACGCAATTACTGTCTTCGGGAAAATTTAAATTTGTTGACCTAGCCCATTTTGCAACTTCAAAATGAACTATTTTGTTTTCAATAAGAGGAAAATCACAAACCCTCCAATCAAAAACATCCCATTTATTTTTACCATTTTTGTGTTTTCCTGTTTTTAGCTTGATATCAGTCCTTATTCTATCTGCCCTTTCCGCTTCATCATAACGGAATCCTATTCGCATATTTATTTTATCCTCAAAGTTTTGAAGCCACCAATTAGCGATAGGAATCATTTTCATTTCAACCGTGCAAAATCGCATCATAATGTTGGGCAACGCTCTTTTTTGCAAACAGATAAAGTCAAAACTATCTCCTGTAACCCAAGTTATATTTCGACCTATTAACTGCTCTAAATCACGCATTACATAAAGCGTTTTATCGCTTTCTGCCGTAGCAATAAAGTCTATTCCTAGTTTTTCAGACACATAACGAACAATACTTTCGTCTTTTGGACGACAATATTCAGCATCAATCCTAACTAATGAAAAAACCTCGTGGTCAGCAGGATGATGCGCGGCCATATAAGAAGAGGTTTTGCCTCCGGATAAACTATTTACGGTTTTCAAATTCATAAAAAAGTTCGTTTAACATAAAATTTCTCATTACGCCACCTCTATCAAGAACAACATTAACATGACAATGAATATCTTCAATCACACTAAACACAAAACCATCTCCCATTGGAGTGTTTACTCTCATTCCTTCTTTTATTTCAGAATCAAAATCAAATCTTGTTCTACCTTTCATTCTTCTACCTTTACGTTTCCGTTTGACAATTCTTTCAAGAAATCAGGGGCTATCATCAAAGCCTCTAGTGGCATTTTGGCAATCTCCTCGGATATAGCGTCTATGGACGACAATATGTTATGAAGGGTTTCTTCTTTTTCCCCGCCCTGCCACATATCCTCAATGTTGGACTTGTGAGTTTTGGTGATCTCCTTTACCAAGTCGGAAGACAACTGTTTAGACTTGTGAAAAAAAGTCTTTCCAATGTTCAAGTCGTCAATGGTGTACACCACGCTTTGAAGCAAGGCGTAGAGTTTAACTATTTTCTTCTTCTGGTCTATATGCATGATAAGCCTCGCAGATTATACAGTATTCAGGAATACCGTGCAGGGCAGCCTTTCCCCGCGTGGGGTAAGGACGATAGCCGCAAGTTTCTTCCATTGAATCCATACCACAAAGATACATTAAACTAATGTGTTTTCAATAAAATTTTTGTTAAAATGTTTTAGTTTGGGTTTGATAGTTAGTATATTTGCATCAAACAGACACTATGAGTAAGTCGAAACTTTTCGAGCAAATGGACGTTCTAATATCAAAAGGGATGTCCTCAGTCGCGGCAAGTCAGCAGGTGGCAAAGCAAAACAAAGTAAGCATAAAGCCCGAATCGCTTAGGATAGCATACTTTAGGCAAAAAAGAAAAACCGTAAAAAAGGCGGTATCTAAAACGATCAAAGCCAAACCAACAAATGCGTTTTCGGGTATCTTGGAGAAGCTAAAACCTAATCCTAACCCACTAGGGTTGCCCGAAAGCAAGGAAAACGCATTTGCCCCCTTTAAACTAGACAAGTCAGTACGAAAGATTCTTTTCCTTAGCGATATTCACGTACCCTATCACAACATTGAAGCACTAACGGTAGCCCTAAAACACGGGTTAGAGGAGGGTTGTGATACGGTTTATCTCAACGGGGACGTTATAGACTTCTACGCCATATCAAGTTTTGACAAAGACCCTAGAAAACGAAATTTCGGGGAAGAGGTGATGAAAACGCGGGAATTTCTTTCTCTTCTCAGAGGATTATTCCCAAAGGCGCATATCTATTACAAATGCGGGAACCATGACGTTAGATACGAAAGGTATCTTATGAAATGCGCCCCTGATCTCTTTGGTCTTGGGGAATACAACCTTGAAACCCTGCTTCACCTTGAACAAAACAATATCATCTTTATTCCCGACAAACAAATCGTTCATGCGGGGAAACTAACGATGATCCACGGCCATGAACTAGGAAAAACGATTATGTCGCCTGTAAACGTGGCTAGAGGGCTTTACCTTAGAACAAAAGAGTCATCTATCTGTGGTCATAGCCACCAAACTTCTCAGCACGTAGAAAAATCTGTGAACGGCAAGGTAACATCTTGCTGGTCTGTTGGATGTTTGTGCGAACTTCACCCTGACTACGCCCCTATCAACAAATACAACCACGGTTTTGCGATTATTGATATTTTTGAGAACGGGGACTTTGAAGTTTTCAACCATACGATTGTTAATGGTAAGATAAGGTAATTTTTGTATATTTGCCCTTATGAAGACACCGCGGGTAAATAAAAGAAAGTTAGGACGGGAACGTGCCGACGGCCTGTATCTACCCGACGGTACTATTGAGATCGACCCGCGGATAACAGGGAAAAGAAAACTTGTGGTGCTTATCCATGAGTTTCTTCACCACGAACACCCTGAATGGACGGAAGAAAAGGTCGAAGACTTATCAGAGAAAACAGGAACCTTCCTGTGGAAACACGGGTATAGAAACGTTGAACTAAAATGATTAAGGTAAAACTGCCCGTAGTAGAACTTTCCGATGAACAGAGGTTGACCCTTGAACACGGCAATCCTGAGTTTATAGAAAACATCATGGCTTTTGACTATGTTTTTTACCGGATAGACTGCATAACCACTTCGGATATGTTTCAAGACTTTACTACTTTATTCTGCGGAGACAGATCATTTGAGGTTCCCATGAAGATAGAAGCTGTGGAAAAAGAAATTGACGCTGCAAGGCGAAAATTTGTTGCGGGAATGAACTAATTTAACTATCTTCGCTGCAAATTATTAAACCCTATGATTACAGTAACTTCCACAACTGAGGAGAAAGTAACCGTTGTTCTTTCCCCTACCACCGCTGCCGGGAATCCCGCAGTAGTAGACGGCATCCCAACTTATGAAGTCCTTGAAGGCGATGTTATCCTTCAACCATCTGAGGACGGACTTTCTTGCGACATTATCTCAGGCTCACCTGACACCATCAATCAGATCGCAGTAAAAGCTGACGCTGATCTTGGTGAAGGGGTAAGAGAACTTACCGAAACCATTGTTTACACCGTGACTGCTCCTGAGGCTGCTTCACTTGGAGTAAACGTAAGTGTATCTGCTAAATGAAATTTGTAATTGAAATCTACGGGGCTAAGATCGCGTATTTTGAGACCCTTAGTGTTCCTCTTGGAACTTCGTTTACGGTAACTGCGGAAGACCACGCGGGAGAGGATTGGTTCTTTAACAACGATAATGTGGCTTCTATTGATGCCGCGGGAAATCTTGTTAATATCAAAGCCACTTCGGTAGGTCGTACCGACATTCTGCTTGTCAAGAACGGACAGATCAAGGCGTATTTTCCCCTTGAAGTCACCGAACCAGTAGGTGAGGCCGCTTCTTTGAACGCTAGTGTAAGTGTATCCCCTAAATAAAGGAGGTATTAAAATCTAGTAAGTAGCCCCGTCATGGGGCTATTTGCTTTTTAACACTTATTTACTTGATTTTGCTTTGTGGTTAGAGTATATTTGTGGTATGGAAAAGACAATTAAAGAATGGTTTGAATCGGTGGCTGATGATCATTTGAGACAGCAACTTTTGGAGAATTATGATCCTACTTATGCTCCTGATCCTGAGCGTGTACAGGATTGTTTTTATTATGCGTTATGCTACGGATTTAGTTGGCCTACAGCCAAAGTAGGCAGTCTTAATTATTGGCGCTCAATAGCTGATAAATCGTTGAAAGGAGACATTGATTTTATTGAAGACGGCCCCCGCGAACCAACACCGCAGGAAGAGGCGGATGCATACAGGGCGGCACACGAATCGTTTCGAGAGTCTGTTAAATATACACTACCAACGGAAGTTGACGAGGCTATTCGGCTTCTAAAATCACGTGGCTACCGCATACAGAAACCAGTTACAACCTACGAAGAAGTTTAAATTATTGAAAATGAAACCGAAAACACTTTTTATGCTGCGCAGAATTTACATTTTTATTGTTGTTTACGCCATTACGATACTATCATTTAAGATCGCTGGCTACGAACTAACAATGAACCTTAAGCAGATAGTTTTTGTGTTTATGCCCGCCCTGTACGGTTGGGAACTGTTTGTAGAGACCTGCGACGAGATTTTGGGTGATATTATCGCTCATTACAGAAAAAACAAAGAAAAATGATTACAATTATCCACTTTATAGTCCTTATCCTTTGCTTTCACCTAATAAGCAAGTCTAACCGCATAATGAAAAATGCGAAGGAGGAACTAGAAACTGCTAACAAAATACTCGAAGAGGCCATAGAAAGGGAAAAGCAACTCTTAGGCCCGGCAATGCCTGTCTCTTTTTGGAGAGAAGTCCTTCTCGTGCTCGAAGTGGAAGAGAAATACGTCACCGCGTCTATAATCAGAGACGCTATAAAAGGCAAAGAGCCATACGAAACGGTTCCGTGTCCACGTTTTATCAGTCTTATCGGTTCAAACGAAGGCGTGACCATTAGAACGCCATTTAACTAAAATGACAATAACAGAAAGCGTTATCGCTGACATCATTCAGCGGGAACAAAAGGGAATACAGACCTACGGAACAACAGTAGACCGTAAAGACCTATCCGAACTAGAATGGTTGAACCACGCCTACGAAGAGGCTTTAGACCTTGCTGTTTATCTTAAAAAAATCATACATGAAAGAACAAATCATCCAGTGGGCTAAGTCCCGCGACCTGCTCACCGCCGACAACGCGGGGAAACAAGCCCTCAAACTCACAGAAGAAGTAGGGGAACTAGCCTCAGCTATCCTCAAAAACAACGAGGAGAAGATCATTGACGCTATCGGAGACATCCAAGTGGTTCTTATTATCCTTGCTGCTCAACTGAATCTAAACTACGACAAGTGTTTGGAAATTGCCTACGAGGAGATCAAGAATCGAAAGGGAAAAACCGTAAACGGGACTTTTATTAAAGAGTCAGAATACCAAAGTTTTGAATAAAAAAATTTTGTTAAATCCTTGACTTTCACATTGATAAACACTATCTTTGAACTATGAATTACAGAGTAGAAATCCATGACGCAAAGCCGTCGAAGAAAAATCCACACGCCAAATACAAGGTGCGGTCGGTCGGCAAAAACAATGAGGTCATTCAGTCTTCTGAG
>Ga0315903_10005315_pt1 | contig 16847 bp, 19 predicted proteins | sample LakEriMetagenome_7_FD_203524 | JGI IMG/M metagenome (GOLD analysis project Ga0315903, IMG submission 203524) | Freshwater fungal communities from buoy surface, Lake Erie, Ohio, United States - Buoy 2 MA119 | ecosystem: Environmental > Aquatic > Freshwater > Lake | place: USA: Lake Erie, Ohio...
TGAAGAAGCATCAGTAGGTCAGGCAGGGCTCACCCGCAAGAAAAGACGCTGTGACAGCAGTGATGCTCAGGCTTTTATACCGGTCATTAATCTGTCACTACGATAGCTGGATTTGTACCCACTAGCCAACATGACCTGCCCCCTTGTGACGTACCATTGATTAAGAAGTAGTCCGGTTTTGCAAGGTTAATCTAAAAATTGATTGTTGTTGGAATCAGTGGCAAAGAATTGAATCCTCTGCTGCTGGGCGAACTGTGAGGGAGGAATCCTCCCAAGACTGCTGTGGGGTCTGACTTCGTTGTAGTCCTTGCGCCATTCAGCAATGCAATCTCTAGCTTGTGACAAGCTTTGAAACCATTGTTCATTCAAACATTCGTCTCTGAACTTTCCATTGAAACTCTCGATGTAGCCGTTTTGCATGGGCCTGCCAGGTTGAATCAAAATGTGACGAATGCCATGCAAAGTAGTCCAAGCCAAGAAGGCTCGGCTTGTGAATTCCGGCCCGTTATCTGTGCGAACTGCAACTGGGTAGCCTCTAAAAATTGCAGCCTGATCTAAAAGCCGAGTTACATATTGGCCAGAGATTCCAAAGTCCACTGCAATATCAATGCACTCGTGGCTGAAGTCGTCGGCCACAGTGAGGCATTTGATGCGTCTGCCATTGGACAAACTGTCAGACACAAAGTCCATGCTCCATACATCGTTGACCTTGCGTGCAATTTGAAGTGGCACCCGCTCATTTGCTGGGCGCTTAACTTTCTTGCGGCGGCGCACCGCCAGGTTGGCATTCTTGTAGAGCCGATAGACACGTTTGTGATTCACCCCAGGAAACTCTGAGCGCAGCAGATCGTGAATGCGTCTGTAGCCGAACCTGCGGCGTACGTGTGCAATGTCAACAATGCGCTCGCCCAAATCACGCGTGAGCTGATCAGGCTGGGGCGGATTACGGTAACTGTCTCGGCTTAGCCCCACAAGGCTGCATGCTCGGCGTTCAGAGAGTTGGTGTTCTTGCACCATCTTCTTGACCGCCTCGCGCTTGGCTTGTGGGGCTAGCGCTTTACAGAGAACACGCTCTTAAGAGCATGAATATCAAGGTGGGCCTCAGCAAGGAGCTTCTTGAGCTTGTTGTTCTCGGCTTCAAGCTCTCGAAGCTTGGCAGCGTCGGAAGGCTCCATACCGCCAAAGCGGGAGCGCCACTTATAGAAGGTTGGTTGGCTAAAGCCACCGGACCGGCAAAGTTCCTTGACGGACATGCCCGCGTCAGCCTGTTTGAGGAAGCCGATGATTTGTTCATCGGTAAATCTGGATTGTTTCATAGCCGCTATTCTCCGAAATTAGCGGACTTTGTTCCATCACTTTGGTACGGCTAGTAGGGAGCAGGTCAATTTGATGATGTTGATCGCCACTGCTGATCACAAGAAATGGCGACAACGAGATGAATCTCTTTAGGTGCCGATCAATGTGCGTCAATTCTTTTAGAACGGCACGTTCGCTTGGTGCTTTGTAAATGGCACGCAATTGTTCTGTGGTTTGAATTAGCATAGATGCAATAAAAAGATTGTAGACACAAAACTCGCTGGGCAGGCGATTGTGTTCACGTTATGATGATCAATAAAGAAACATTTATAACCGTTACGGAGTTTCAAATGAAAAAAAGTTCATTGTTTAAATGGCTAGCAATTCTTTTGCTGAGCATTCAGAGTCCTCTTATTTGGGCTCAAACTGGGCCCATCAAAATCATCGTGGGTTATCCGCCAGGCGCAACATCAGATTTGCTCACTAGAATTTTGGCAGAAGCCATGTCTAAGAATTTAAATCTTCCTGTTTTTGTAGAGAACAGAGCAGGAGCAGCTGGGCAGTTAAGTAATCTTGCTGTCAAGGCAGCTGCGCCAGATGGAAATACTTTAATGATGACCCCTGTGGCAACAATGTCCATATTTCCTCACAGTTATGCTGGACAATTAAAATATGACTCCGTCAAAGATTTTGCCCCGATTGCTCATTTAAGCAACTTTCAAATTGGTCTGGGTTTAGCCAATAGAGTACCTGCAAACAATCTTAAAGACTATGTGAGTTGGGTTAAGTCCAACCCCAGTCAAAACGGTTTTTATGGCTCTGCAGCCGCTGGCTCTCTTCCTCACTTTATGGCTGTGATGTTTGCAAAAACTGCAGGCATTAATTTAGAACACGTTCCATATCGAGGTACCGCTCCGGCCATGCAAGCTCTGGCTTCTGGTGAGATATCAGCACTTTCAACTGTAGCGGCTGATATTCAGACCTTGGTTGATGGCAAGAAAGCAAAACTGATTGCTGTTGCGGATGAAAAACGCAGTATTCGATTCCCAGATGTCCCTACTTTTAAAGAACAAGGTTATGACTTGGTTGCGTTGCCTTGGTACGCCTTGTTTGCACCAGCTGGAACCCCAAACGCAATCATTGATAACTTGGCAAAAGCAGCCATAGACGCTATCAATGATCCCATCGTCAAGAAAAAATTAATTGATATGGAATTGGAGCCTACTGGTTACGGACCTGAAAGATTAGGTCAAATTTTAAAGAGTGATTTAGACAAATGGGGCCCCCCCATTAGAGAATCAGGGTTTAAGCCTCAATGAAGTAGGCTCATCATCAAACAATCGTCTAGTAAAAACACGATGTAAGAACAAAGGCACCTTAGTGCCTTTGTTCATTTTGTGTTGAATAAAAAATTCAAATCAATTATTTATTTGGTGCTTTGTATTTGGCAGCTTTTGCACCAGCTTTCGTCATAGCTGTTTTCATCGCTTTGGTTGAAACTAATTCTTCTACTTGAATTTCTTGGAAGGCACCGCTTGCCATTGTGATCATCTGGGCTTCCGTAATTTGCTCTGCAGTTCCTTCAATTAAACAAACGATGCTGCCATTTGAAATTGAAAACAATACTTCATGAGTTTTAAGGCCTAGAGACTTGAAAAGCGCTTTTGCAGCCTCTCCTCTATCGCTAGGTGCAGAAAGCATGCCCTGAAAAGCCGTGGTTGTGTAGCGTGAACGAACTAGATACAAAGCCATGATGTGTCTCCTTATTTAGATAGGTAATTGACGCGCTAAGTTGCTGCGAACCCAGCTGCTTAGTTCGCTGCCAGTTGCGCGAGCAGACCAATCTTGAAATTCTTCAAGTTAACGAATTGCACTTCGCGATGAAGCACAGGAATTAATTTAACGCTGGAACTTTAGAAATGAAATAGCTTTCGGGAATCATTTCACAAGGGTTTTCCTGAGTCATGTTAAATTTCTTAGGCCGTACGGCGATGACTCGAAATTGACTTGAAAGATCAACCCTTACATTTTTAGAACTTTTGATTCAAGTTAAGGGTGTTCTTCTGGTGTATCGAAATATACAAATTGATCGGGAACTAGATGACAAAAAAAATTAAATCACCATTGCAAGCTTTGTGCATTTTTGCAAAAGATGTCAATCAAGTTTCATTGTTTTACCAGCAAGCTTTGGGTCTGAAGGTTCAAGCTTCGGATAAATCGCACGATCTTTTAGTGGGGAAAAACCACGAAATTGTGGTGCATGCCATTTCCAAAGCCTATGCACAAAGTATAGAAATTGAATCTCCGCCTAAGCGGCGAGAGGATGTTGCTTTAAAGCCCATATTTGTTGTGGAAGACCTTGAGCTTGTGCGAGCCGCTGCCAAAGCCCATGGTGGCTATCTCAAGCCCATTAAACAAGCCTGGCGTATTCGTGGCTATATTGTTTTAGATGGTAGCGATCCAGAAGGCAATGTGATTCAATTTAAACAGGTGGATCCTGAGTCCCAATAGATTGTGTGAAAGACGGCATGATTAAAGTTTGAGATCATGCCGAAAGGGTTCTTTTCAAACTCAGTTCAACAGTTGAATGGTTTGACCTGCAAAATCAAAGTTAAAGCTTTGATTCAAGAAACTCCAAAACAAGCTTCTGCAATTGGTTTCGGGTGCCGGCACTAGCGCCATGAGCCCTGTAGAACATGCGCCCACTAGAAAGCTTGTTGGCGGAACTTGTAAATTCGCCAAACATCATGCCGTGACCGCCTCCTTCAATTAGCTCAAATCGCACATCTTGCCCCTTAGCCTTGGCAGCTTCAAACCAGCTCTGCGGTGAAGGCATTGGATCTGCGGCATTCGCGGTGCGGTTGCAGGTTTGATTGAAACCGGGGGGTGCAAGTGGGTAGCAGTCGTTGTATGCGCAAGGCATTCCACGAAGATGCATCCAATCGTCTTTCTGCAGGCCGCCGTAGTTGTCAGCCGATCCATACAACAACAGCAAGGGTACTTTGATTTCGTCAGGAAATCCAATGCCCGCCGACGGCCCGCCTTCTGCAATTACACCGCGTACGTTGGTGGGATCGGCAGATGCAGCCATGTTGATGGAAACGGATGCACCGTTTGACAGGCCCTGAAAAAACATTTTTCGCGTATCCACTTTGTCACTTTTGAGTGCCCATTGATATGCGCCCAATGTTGCCTTGTAAATCATTCGCTGTCGCCCAACGTTGCTCATGTTGAAAAGCAACAGGTCAGAAAACGGCGTGAAGCCATTCATTTGAAATGCATCAAATATCAGCGTTGCATATCCATTCTGATTCATCAATTTGGCAAAGTCACGCTCATAGTTGCCCAAGCCACCACCGCCGTGGGCAATGATCACCAGCGGTGGTTTATCGCCGCGCTTCTTGGCAAAAAACGTAGGCGTATCTAGCTTGACTGAAGCGTGGCAAGGATTGAACTTGGCAAGCGGGCCAGCAACAGATTTGACAGGACCACGGTCAACAATTCTTGTATCTTCGGGGTTGAAGGGGGCACATTCTTCGTTGGCAAGGGCAAAGCTTGCGAAAGATGCCAAGACAGAAGCGAAAATAAGTTGAGCCCAGTTCATTCGATGTCCTAGGGTCATTTTTTGGCTTCAACGTGGCTGGCAAACTTATTCAAGATAGATTGCCAACCTTGTTCTTGTTCCTCAACGGAGTGTTCCGTTTCTGCTACAAAAGTGATGCGCACCTTTACGCCATCGCTGGTTTGCATAAATTGAACCGAGGCCGAGCGATCGCCAAAAGCATATTCGATCAATTCATTCGGAATGATTTTTGTGTACGTGCCTGCAAAATCAAATCCGAAGCTGCCATCTTTGGCTTCCATGCGGGAAGAAAATGTGCCACCCACACGCAGTTCAACACTTGAAGAAGTTGTGTGCCAATCATCCGAGGCTGCATTCCACTGAATGATGTCTTCGGGCGAAGTATAGGCACGCCAAACTTTGTCGATGGGCGCACGCACAAGGGTTTCAATGGTGATGTTCATAGTCTTAAGTTTAAGCATTTGGAACTTGTGTGGCAATCACTCGCCACCGCCACCGCCGCCGCCACCTCCACCATCGCTGCTGCCAGCGTCAGCGTTGTCAGCCGAACTGTTGGGATTTAGGGCATTGTTGGCACTTGGGAAAATAAGCACTTGACTCACAAAGCCATCATCTGAGCGCTTTTTTTCTTCCTCAGAAAGCTCGAGTGTTTCGTTTGGTTTTGAATTGAAAATTTTGGATAGCCAGTCAAACATTGAATATTCCTTGAGAACTTATCCTTGCCCGAAATAGTGGGGGGGTTAAGGCATGCCCCCTTCAAACGCTTCAGCTTTTAGGGCAACACATTGCACAAGCAGTGCGCCGCAGCACCAAAGGGTTGTTTTTTGTCAATGACCGTTTGCAACCAACTCAGGTCTTGCCCCAATGTGTTCAGCATCAAAGCATCAGCGCCCGAAAGTCCTGACAACACACTCCAAGCTGGAGGGGCCACTGATTCAGCAGAAATCCAACCAATCTGACCCATGAATTTTTGGGTCAATTTTTCGATAGGCGAGGTTTTGGGTCCCACATAACGAATAGGGAGCTCTTTGCTGTTGGCTTTGGCGCCATCTAGTTTGGCAACTCGGCTTCTGGCCTCTTCAACGGCATCGGAAAAACTACCGACTCGATCAATCAGCTTGTGATTGGCTGCTTGCGCGCCTGTCCAAATTCTGCCTTGGGCCAGTTCGTCTGCTTTGGCAAGTTCGATGTTGCGAGAGGCAGACACTTTGCCAATGAAATCGGCATAGATGTGTTCTATGCTCGACTGCACCAAAGATTGCATGCGGGGGTCTAAGGCCTTGCGAGGATCGTAAGCACCCGCAAGCCAGGTGGTTTGATAGCCACCGGTATTGACACCAATTTTGCTCATCAAACCTTCACCAGTGGGCAGCATGGCAAACACGCCAATAGAGCCAGTGATGGTGGCTGGATCGGCAATGACCACATCAGACGCCATTGAAATCCAATAACCACCGGATGCCGCCAAGTTGCCCATGGACACCACAACGGGTTTGCCTTTCTCTTTGGCAATTTGCAGCTGCTCGCGAATGAGCTCAGAACCGAAAGCACTGCCACCTGGCGAATTCACTCTGAGCACAATGGCTTTGACATCTTTGTCTTCAGCCGCTTTTCGAATGCGCTCCGATGTAGAGATACCGCCAATTTTGCCGGCTGGTGCGCGGCCATCGCCAATTTCACCTTCGGCCACCACAATGGCAATGTGCTCACCTTTGACTCTCTTCACTTCAGAAGTGAGATAGTCTTTCCAGCCAACCTGACGGAAAGATTGAATGTCTTCGTCTTTGCCCAATTCTTTCATGAGCGTTTCACGCAGAGACTCAAAAGTCTGCAAACCATCGACCCATTTCCAATCAAGTGCCAATTGGCCTGGATTGCCTTTGACCTTGATGAGCGCATCGGGCAGCTTGCCGATATTTTGATCAATGCTGCCTGCAGGTAAATTGCGCGCCTTTTCAACGCCGCCTGTGTACAAAGCCCACAACGCGTCATACACATGCGCCTCTGCTTTCAAGGCTTGCTGCGAGGGTGCATTCAAGACATAAGGTTCACCGGCAGATTTGAATTGGCCCACCCGAATTAAGTTGGCTTTGATTCCCAGTTTGTCTAAAGCGTCTTTGTAATAATTGCGGCTTCTGCCCAAGCCTTCAATGAGTACACCCCCCATGGGGTGAGACAGCACTTGGTTGGCATGCGCCGCCAAATAGTATTGGCGTTGGTCATAAAAGTTAGACCAGGCCACCACTTGCTTGCCTGAGGCTTTGAATTTTTCAATGGCACTGGCTGCCTCGCGCAAAGAAACCAAACCGCCACCCTGAAAGTCGTCAAGCTTTAAAAGCACTTTGTCGATGTGCTTGTCTTTGGCTGCCAATTCAAGGGTCATGACCACATCGCGAAGTCGGACTGTTTCGGTGGCATTGCCCTGAAGCTCACCAATGACTTTGTCTTTCAAGCCGCCTGGTGATTCTTCTACCAGCACGCCTTTGAGGTCCATGACCAAAACCGTGTGATCTTCAAGGCTCACTTTGTCTGCGTACAAAACCAGCCAGCCTATGCCTACCGCATACAGAACCACACCAAAGACCAAGGCTACGCGAAAGCCACCGATCATCCAATCGGACACTTTGAGAATGCCCCGATTGATCAGTGCGTAAAGGCTTTTGATTTTTTGAAAAAAGGCTTTCATTTTGACTCCTCAGAAATTGAATGCTCAGTAGGTAGTAACCACGCTAACACCATGGAAGGTAAGCAAGCCACCCACATGCAAAAAGCAATGAGTGGCTGCGAGAATTTGACATTGGTGGCTCCATTCAAAGAGCCAGAAAATATTTCAAAAAATCCAATAAACACAATGGCATATACAAACATGACCGCCGACAACCAGCGGTAAGCATGCAGATAGCCGGAATTTCGGATGGCTATTTGCCGTTCATCTAAGAGCTCGTCGGGAGCGTCTGCCACATTGCGAACCGACTTGCGCAATTGAAAATACTGAATAAACACAATGACAAGCAAAACAATTTCTAAATAGGATTTCAGCTTGGGTTGGGCAATGAAGAAAACAAAACTCAAACCGATAAGGCAAGCCGCTGTGATGACCACCAAAACTCGCCTGTTGAACTGATTGCGAAACCTAGACGGCCTGTTGTCGTTCAAGCTTTCAATGACTTCATTCTTGGTGACACCCGCAGACCAATAATATTTATTGCCTTTTTTATCTGTCATGTGATTTGCCTTTTGGAAAAGGTTGGATAGAAAAGAGGCTTTGAATGTCTTTCCCCAAAACATCGGCAATTCGCATGGCCAGCACCAAGCTAGGGCTGTACTCGCCCCGCTCTAGGTAGCCAATGGTTTGATAGTGCACGCCCACAGATTCGGCCAATTGCTGGCGCGACATGCCCAGAAGCTCTCGCTGCTCGGCAATGCGGTTGTAAACGGGAATTTCTTCATTGCGGCTCATGAAGATAGTATAAATGCTACATAGCATTCATGCAACAATTCTTTTTAAAAGAATTGTTGCCGCAGGGTTGACGCACGTTTGGGTGAAATCATTAAATCGTTTTAAATCGTTTGGATAAGTGCAGAGACCAATACAAGGTCAAAATGACAAATACCACTGTAGTAGCCATCAAATAGTGCGCTGAAAGTTGGGGAGGATTGTGAAGGTGCGCTTGCACAATCAACCAGAAAATGACCGCCATGAAACAGCACAGCTTGCTGGCAAAAATCAATAAGTACGCTTGAAGAATTTGCTTTGTTTCGTCTATTCGATCAGGTGACAATAAATGCATGCGATTGGGTATGTTGATCATCTGTGGCGGCAATTTGGCAATCAACGTTGGCAGCAAAGCCATCAAACCCGATGTGAGCACCATCATGGCAAGAAACAAATTGGTGAATTGATCGCGCGGCATGGTGGCATCGGGCTTGCCAGACAAATTAAAGTGCGATGCAACAACAGGCGGCAAATTCTGTGCGGTACCCAAGATAAATGCTACACATAAGATCAGTAAAAATGTATATGCAAAGGCAAGTACTTTAGTTTTGTTCATTGATTGCGTGACTAAAAATTATCAAAAAGTTCTAACAAGATTAATTTAAGAATTTTAAATGGTTAAAAATTTGAAAATTTTGTCTACACCGTATAAAGATAGAAAAGCGTGTTGATAGGTATTGCCTTGTAACTTTGGTTCGTTCGCAAAAGATTCTTTTGTTGGACTAATTAAAAACTAAGCTTTATGATGATTCTGGAAAAAAACACAGGGGTCAATGCCTGAACGAGAAGGCAAGACATCTGTCACAACAATTTGATGAATCAAGGCTGCTTTTCATGACAACCGTCAAAAAAATTATTGATAAAAAAGCGAACACCATTTTCTCGGTTTCAACCACTGAACCCGTAGAAAACGTCCTGAAAGTCATGCGCGATCATCGCGTCAGAGCCGTTTTGGTCATTGACGATGGTGTGTTGATGGGCATTGTTTCTCAGGGCGATTGCGCCATCAAAGTATTGTTGCCGCACGACAATCCAGCCCAAGTGGCCGTCTCAAAAATCATGACGCCCAACCCCCTCACCGTGACACTCTCGAACACACTCGATGAATGCATGGCCATCATGGTTCACAAACACATTCGCCACTTGCCTGTTGTAGAGAAAAACAAAGTACTTGGTGTTGTTTCTATCGGTGACTTGGTGAAAAATATCATTGAGCTTCAAGGCAACCAAATCAAGTTCCTTGAAACCTACATCAAAGGGCATGGCGCTTGAGAAAATAGATATTCGCTTGAACAAACTCTCAAGCGAAGACTCTCAATCTATTGCGCTGGCGGGCCTTTGTTATTTTGGCAAATGTTGAGCCAACAACAAGGCCACATGCATGGCCTCACGCGCTGTGCCATCCATAATTTGATGCCTGCAGCTGGTGCCATCGGCCACCACACAAGCGTCTTGCTGTAGTCGAATGCTGGGCAGCAAACTGGCCTCGGCCATTTGTTTGGACACTTCCAAGTGCGAAGCTTCGTAGCCAAATGAGCCGGCCATGCCGCAGCAACTACTCTCAATCAAATCTACTTTGGCTTGTGGAATGAGTTGGATCACTTGTGTGATGGAGGGCATCATGCCAAAGGCTTTTTGGTGGCAGTGGCCGTGCAGCAATATAGGCTTTTTGGCTGGTGTCAATTGAGCCTTCAGAGCATCAAGCTTTCCTGCTTTGTTTTCTGTTGCTAAAAATTCTTCAAACAAAACAGCATGGGCGGCAACAGTGTCTGCCATCTCACCCAGGCCCATGACCAAAGATTCATCGCGCAGGGTTAGAAGACACGATGGCTCTAGACCCACAATGGCAATGCCTTTTTGTGCAAAGGGCAGCAAGGCTTCTAGCAAAGCTTGTGCATGCTCTTTTGCTTTGCTCACTTGCCCGCTGGCCAAGTAGGTTCGGCCACAGCACAGGTGTTGGCCAGGGGCGTCTTGCTGGGTGCGGCTGGCAATGTGAACTTGATAGCCCGCCGCAGACAAAACATCGAAGGCAGCCCAGGCGTTTTCAGATTCGAAATAGCCATTGAACGTATCGACAAACAAAACCACGGGTTTGCTGGCTGCCAATACTTCTTGCGCTGAAGCGCCTACGCGTTGGCTGTTGAAGAAATGCTCCTTTTTCCACTCAGGCCATGAGCGCTCGGCAGACAGGCCCGTGAGCGATTCTGCCAAGCGGGCCAACCAAGGCCACCGATTGCGCAGGTTCATGAGGCGTGGCCATTGAGACGCAATGTGCGCGTAGCGTGGCAAATTGGAAATCAGGGTGTCTTTTAAGGGCAAACCATGCTTGGCGTTGTAGTGGTGTTGCACTTCAATTTTCATGCGCGCCATGTCAACGCCGGTAGGGCAGTCGCGTTTGCAGCCTTTGCAACCCACACACAGGTCCAAAGCTTCCTTGACCTCTGGGCTTTCTAAGCCGCCTTGGAGTTGGCCACTCAAAGCCAATCTGAGTGTATTGGCCCTACCGCGCGTGGCATGTACTTCATCGCGCGTGACTCTAAAACTAGGGCACATGGTGCCCGCATCAAATTTTCTGCAAGTGCCATTGTTGTTGCACATTTCCACAGCTTTGGCCAAGCCTTGTGCGGGATCTTGGCCTGTACCGGGCGCAGTGGTTTGTTCTGTGGCAGCGTCGTTGTGAACGTTCCAGGCACTCCAATTTAAGGCGGTTTGAATGGGAATGATTTTGTAATTGTTGCCAAAGCGCATCAGCGATGTGTCGTCCATTTTGGGCGGGTTCACCATCCGGTTGGGGCTGAGCAAGTTGAGCGGATCGAGGTGCTGTTTGATTTGGCCAAATGCTTGTTGAATGGCAGGACCAAACTGCCACTCAATCCATTCACCTCGGCACAGGCCATCGCCGTGCTCACCGCTGTAGGCGCCTTTGTATTTGCGCACAAGTGCGCTGGCTTCCTCGGCAATGGCGCGCATTTTTTGTGGGCCATCCCGGCGCATGTCCAAAATTGGCCGCACATGCAAAGTGCCCACCGATGCATGGGCGTACCAAGTGCCTTTGGTACCGTGCTTTTGAAACACTTGCGTTAAAGCATCGGTGTACTCTGCCAAGTGCTCTAAGGGCACAGCGCAGTCTTCAATGAAGCTCACGGGTTTGCCGTCGCCCTTCAAGCTCATCATGATGTTCAGGCCTGCTTTGCGCACTTCCCATAAGTTTTTCTGAGGTGCATCGTCCACCATTTCCACAACACTGTTGGGCAAGCCCATGTCGCCCATGAGGGCCACCAATTGTTTCAATTCATGCTTGAGCTTTTCTTTGTCAGAGCCTACAAATTCAACCAACAAAATAGCTTCAGGATCGCCAATGATGGCTGTGCGAATGGTGGCCGCAAAAGCTGGAATTTTCAAAGACAGCTCAATCATGGTTCGATCGACCAATTCCACTGCGGTGAGCGTGCCGCTGCCTAGCTTGGCAATGTGCTGTGCAGAATCCATGGCTTTATAAAAGCTGTTGAAGTTCACAACACCCAATACCTTGGAAGTGGGAAGTTCACTGAGCTTCAAGGTCAGCGATTGGGTCATGGCCAAAGTGCCTTCACTGCCCACCAACAAATGCGACAGATTGACCTTGCCGTCGGGGGTGTAGGGCCGCACATTTTGGTTGTCAAAAATATCCAAGTTGTAGCCCGCCACGCGCCTTAGCACTTTGGGCCAATGGCTTTGCAGATCGGCCTGATGCTGTAGAGCCAATTGTTTGACGAATTCACCAATTTGCCTTGCACGACCAGCGCTGTTTTCAAACTGAGAAAAATCGAGCAGCTCGCCATTACTGAGCCAAGCTTTGGCACCCAAAACGTTGTGCACCATGTTGCCGTAGGCAATGGAGCGGCTGCCGCACGAGTTGTTGCCGGCCATGCCGCCCAAAGTGGCTTGTGCACTGGTTGAAACGTCCACCGGAAACCACACACCATGTTTTTTCAATGAGGCATTGAGGGCGTCAAGGGCGATACCAGGCTGTACTTCCACAGTGCCTGATTGAAGGTCTAGGTTGAGGATATTTCGAACATGTTTGCTGTGATCGATGACTAAACCCACGCCAGTGGTTTGGCCGCACTGGCTGGTGCCGCCGCCTCTAGGAACGATGGGCACCTTCAAGTCACGGCAAATGGCCATGGCGGTAGCCACTTCCTCGGGGTGCTTGGGCACAAACACACCCAATGGCGTCACTTGGTAAATGGAGGCGTCGGTGGCGTAGCGGCCGCGGTCGGCGGCAGAAAATAGCACTTCGCCTTGAGTTTCAGATTTCAAACGTTTGGCCAAGAGGCCTGCCACCTCATTGCTGGCAGCGGCAACATGCTCGTAAGTTTCAAGCGCAGAGTTTGGGGCGCTGACTGTAGATGTGTTCATGGGAGACTGATTCAACAAGAAATACGGGTTTTTCCACATCAGGGAAATCGGAATTCCCGCTATTCTGTCGTCAAATTGATATTTATTCTTAGGAACGCTTTTTAATGCTTAAGCTTGACTTCCATCCAACGGGTCGCCACTTCTTGCAAATCCCGGGTCCTTCGCCGGTGCCAGACCGAATTTTGCGGGCCATGAGCTTGCCCACCATCGATCACCGCGGCCCAGAATTTGGTGCACTGGGTTTGAAACTGATGGCCAACATGAAGGCTATTTTCAAGACCCAACACCCCGTCATGATTTACCCAGCCTCTGGCACGGGAGCCTGGGAAGCAGCATTGGTCAACACCCTAAGCGCTGGCGACCATGTGCTCATGTACGAGACCGGTCACTTTGCTTCTTTGTGGTTCAAGCTGGCCGCCCGCTTAGGGATTAAGGCCGAGCTGTTGGGCCTGCCAGGTGCAGAGGGTTGGCGCCAAGGTGTCGATGTTCACAAAATTGAAGCGCGCTTGAAGCAAGACACATCCCACAGCATCAAGGCGGTGTGTGTGGTGCACAACGAAACCTCTACAGGCGTCACAAGCGACATTGCGGCTGTGCGCCGTGCCATTGACAACGCCAAACATCCTGCGCTGCTCATGGTGGACACTATTTCAGGTTTGGCTTCTGCCGATTACCGCCACGACGAGTGGGGCGTGGATGTCACGGTCAGTGGCTCGCAAAAGGGTTTGATGTTGCCGCCCGGGATGAGCTTCAATGCGCTGTCGCCCAAGGCCATTGAGGCCAGCAAAAAATCGACCTTGCCCAAATCTTTTTGGGCTTGGGATGAGATGCTCGAGATCAACAAATCGGGCTACTACCCTTACACCCCCAATACCAATTTGATGTATGGCTTGAGTGAAGCCTGCGACATGATTTTGGGACAGGGCTTGGACGTGGTTTTCAAGCGCCATGTGCGTTGGGGTGAGGGCGTTCGCGCGGGTGTGCGTGCATGGGGCCTGCCCATTCAGTGTGCCGACCCAGCTTTGTACTCGCCCATTTTGACGGGTGTGATGACACCAGACGGCGTTGATGCAGATGCTGTGCGCAAAATAATTTACGAGAGATTTGATTGTTCCTTAGGAACGGGGTTGGGCAAGGTCAAGGGCAAGATGTTCCGCATTGGGCACTTGGGCGATTGCAATGACCTGACCTTGATTGCCGCACTTGCTGCTTGCGAGATGGGCTTGAAGTTGAGCGGTGTTCAATTGAATGGCTCGGGCGTTCAAGCCGCCATGGACTACTTTTCAGCCAACCCTGTGCCAGCCCTCATTCAAAACTAAAGAGCACCTGCATGGTCCAGACTCTTCTGCGAATCGGAGCTGGCGCAGGCTATGCGGGCGACCGCATCCCACCTGCGTTGGCCTTGGCAGAAAAAGGGCAGCTCGATTATTTGGTCTTTGAGTGTTTGGCCGAGCGCACCATTGCGCTGGCACAGTTAGAAAAAATTCAAAACCCTTTGCGAGGTTTTGATCCTTTGCTTTCGGCGCGTATGAAAGCCGTCTTGCCTGCTTGCATGGCACAGGGCACGCGCATCATTACCAACATGGGCGCCGCCAATCCTTTGCAGGCTGGGCTTGAAGTGTTGGCGGTTGCCAAAGAATTGGGGCTTCATCACCTCAAGGTGGCGGTGTTGTTGGGGGATGATGTGTTGGCAACTTTGCAGGCGCAATATCTCTCAGAGCCTTTGATAGACAGCCCGCAAACAGTGGCCGACATACAAAGCGTGTTGGTCTCTGCCAATGCCTATCTGGGCGCAGAAGCACTTTTGCCTGCGTTGCAAACCGACGCGCATGTCATCATCAGTGGTCGGGTGGCCGATCCCGCATTATTTTTAGCGCCCCTCATGCATCATTTTCAATGGCGTGCCGATGATTGGCCCTTGTTGGGCAAAGGCGTGATGGTGGGGCATTTGCTGGAATGCGCAGCCCAAATCACGGGGGGCTATTTTGCCGATCCTGGCTACAAGGATGTGCCCAATTTGGCGCAGCTGGGCTATCCCTTGGCAGAGGTGAGCGCCAGTGGTGAGGTGGTCATTACCAAACTGGCGGATGCGGGTGGTTGCGTTACGGTGCCCACATGCACCGAACAGCTGCTTTATGAAATAGAAGACCCCAAGCAGTATTTGCAACCCGACGTGGTGGCCGATTTTTCGCAAGTTCAATTTCACCAAGTGGGTGCAGACAGGGTGCAAGCCTTTGGCGCCAGTGGCACCACGCGGCCCGACACCCTCAAAGTGACATTGGGATACCGCGATGGCTTTGTGGGTGAGGGTCAAATGTCGTATGCGGGGCCTGGCGCGCAAGCCAGAGGGCAGTTGGCCCTCGATCTTGTCAAAGCCCGATTGGCCGAAGCTGGGTTTGGCCATTTTGAAGCGCGCTACGACCTGATTGGCGTGAATGCCATTTTGGGTGACACACGGCCTTCGCATGAACCTTCCGAGGTGCGTGCCCGTATTGCGGTGCGTGTAGACACCCAGGCCCAGGCGCTTTATGTGGCCAACGAGGTAGAGGCTTTGTACACCAACGGTCCTGCTTCTGGTGGGGGTGCCAGCAAATCGGTGCGAGAAGTGATTGCGGCCGCATCGATGCTCATTCCTCGAAGTGCCATTCAAACTCAAACCATTTTGCTAGACGGCACTGAGGAGCTGGCCTGACATGCTCTTAAGAGACATTGCACACACCCGAACTGGTGACAAGGGCAACCGATCAACCATCTCGGTCATTGCCTACGATCGGCAACATTTTGAGTTGATTGAGAAATGTCTCACCTCAGAAAAAGTGCTGGCGCATTTTGCGGGCATTGTGAAGGGGCCTGTTGTGCGTTACAGCTTGCCCCAACTTGGCGCGCTCAATTTTGTGATGCACAATGCTTTAGGTGGCGGCGTGACGCGTTCCTTGGCCCTTGATGCACACGGAAAATGCCTCAGCGCCAAACTGCTCAGTCTTGTGCTTGAATAAACATGTTTCGTTAAATTGGAGATGATATGAAAAATTCCCGTATGGCTGGTTTGAAAAAAAGTTTGCTCAGCGTGATGTTGGGTTTGGGTGTTGCACTGGTTGCCACACAAGCTCAAGCGCAGGCCTACCCCAATAAACCCATCAAGGCCATCGTGCCCTTTGCAGCGGGCAGCGCCACCGATCAAATTGGCAGAGCATTTGCGCAAAAAATGTCTGAAGTTTTGGGCCAACCCATCGTGGTTGAAAACAGAGCTGGCGTCAATGGCATGCTGGGTGCTGACGCTGTGGCCAAATCGGCTCCCGATGGCTACACCATTCTCATTGGTACCAACAGCACCAACGCAGCGCTCAAAAGCCTGATGAAGAAATTGCCCTACGACCAAGACACCGCGTTTGCACCCATTGGTTACATGGGCTCGGTGCCCCTCATTGTGGGCGTCAACAACGACGTGCCGGCCAAGAATTTGAAAGAGTTTGTCGATCTGGCCAAGGCCAAACCCACGCAGGTCACCTTCGCCAGCGCCAGCACCTCGCAATTGGTGTCTTCTGAAATGTTGGCCAGCATGGCTGGCGTTCAAATGACGCACGTGCCCTACAAGAGTGGCCCTGCCGCCATGACCGATCTCATTGGCGGTCAGGTCAATATGTTTACCGCCGACTTTGCAGTCATGTTGCCTCAAGTCAAGGGCGGCAAAATTCGCGGCTTGGCCGTGACCTCCACTCAGCGCTCCAAAGCCATTCCTGAGTTGCCCACAGTCAATGAAGCACTTGGCCTGAAAGACTACGAGCTGATTGCTTACTTCGCCATGTTTGCGCCAGCGGGCACACCAGCCGACATGATTCAAAAACTCAACGCTGCTTTGAATGCGGCTGCCAACGACAAAGCCATTCTCGAGCGATTCTCTGCACTGGGTTTTGAAACTGCACCAGGCTCGCCTGAAGCGCTGGCACAACGTTCTAGAACTGAAACAGCCAAGTGGGCCAAAGCCATTCGCGAAGCCAAGATTGAGCCGCAATAAGACTTCAATTGAAGGAGGGTGAGTTTTGGAAGTTTCTTTTCATGAGGAAATAGAGG
>Ga0315903_10005316_pt1 | contig 16846 bp, 29 predicted proteins | sample LakEriMetagenome_7_FD_203524 | JGI IMG/M metagenome (GOLD analysis project Ga0315903, IMG submission 203524) | Freshwater fungal communities from buoy surface, Lake Erie, Ohio, United States - Buoy 2 MA119 | ecosystem: Environmental > Aquatic > Freshwater > Lake | place: USA: Lake Erie, Ohio...
GCTCGACCCGTTCAACGATCTTTTCAGCGGAGACACCTCGACCGGTGAGTTCGGCGGCGATACTGGTTCCCCTGTTAATGACGGCCTGTTCATAACGGGCGGTCAGGCCGTTCATGTTGGTCCCGAACAGGCGGGCGAACTCTTGGGCCGCCGGGTTGCTCGGGGACGTCTCCCGGAGGGCGTCGAATAGGGCCCGGGCGGTTGCCTGCGGCGAGTTCTGAAAGGTGTAGGCGTCGGTTACAAGTTCCCGCATGATTTCCCGTTGGGAATCGGTCATGTTGGTAATGAGTTCTCCGGCTCGGGTGCGGGCGTATGCGGACGCTTCAATGTTGCGGCGGTCAAACCGGAAGCCCATCAGGGCGACGTCGGAGGGTGTCGGGGTTGTGGCTTTGCCCACGGCGGAATAGGCCCGGGAAAGGAGTCGGGCTAGTTCGTCCTCGGCCTCCCGTTGCGAACGGATGAACTGTTGCCGAAGCACGTCTTCGATCAGCGGACGGAACTGTTGGGCGGTGGCAGTCGCTTCCCGGGTGGCCTGTTGAAGTCCGTCGGAGGCGAACATCTGTTCGATGTCGGAAGGCATCGCTTCGAACAGAAGTTGGAGCACGTCGGTCATCGACGTCTCGGCTTCCGACAGTTCGTCGCCGGGCTTTCTGAACGCCTGTTGGCCGCTTGTCCGCTTGAACAGGGGCAGGCGGCCCCATCCGGTGCGCTTCCCGACTTGAACGGTGCCCACCGTTAAACCGCTTCTGCGTTGCCTGTCGGAAGTCCTGCGATTCCTCGAAGATACGATTCGAGATTTTCGTCGGGGAACAGGGGAGCACCCGCTTGGGCGAGGCTCGTGATGAAGCCGCCGATTTGGGCGAGGTCGATGTTCTTTGGCGTTGAATAGGTGAGTGACGGCGACAGTTCCTCGCTCACCCCGTTCAGGCGCATGAGTCGAGGAATCCCATGCTGGTTAAAGACTTCAGCGATTTCGGAAAGGTACGCCTCGATGCTTCGAACGAACAGGTCAATCTTCGAGACGGAAAGGGCCTGTGTTCCAATGCGTTCGTGGCCAAGGAGCAGAAAGTCCGCAAGGACGGTCATCGAGATGCGTTGGTCGTAACGGCTAACGATTGCGTCGGTGTCGAACTGTCGGCTTCCACCGGAGGACAACAGTTTCAGGTCGAAAGCCGGGTTCCCGGTGTCAGGGTCGTAAGCGAGGGGGAACACGACGCCCTCTTGCTCGTCTCGCTTGATGTTGCGAACGATCTGTTTGATGGCATCGAGAGCGGCCCGCTCTTGGGCGGTGGCAGAGTTCGAAAGCAGTTGCGGCGGAACGAGCGCAACGGGGAGCCCGGCGAGGTCACGCTCGATGCCGATGGCTTCAATCTCTTGGATGCGCCGTTTGTAATACCACGGGACGAAAGCGTTGCGGAGGACAGAACGACCCTGCGGGTTGTTCATCTTCGACGTGGTGCGGAAAAGCAGACACTTCTCGATTGGAAGGTACACGTTGCCTTTGCCGGAGGCGTAGGGGTCCATTTGGTAGGCCCCTTGGATGCCGCCGGAGGCGTCGAGGTTCCACCGTTGAATCGTGTCTTGGGAACGGACCGGCAGTTTGCGCCATCCGATGCGCCCGTCTTTGTATTTCGAGCGGGTGCGGGCGTCGTTGGTGAATCCCTGTCGCCGTTTGTAAACGATTTCGTGGAGGGAGAAGCCGTACACGAGGAACGACAGGATTGCGGAAAGGGTGTCGTCCCACGATGAACTCATGTCGGTCATACATTCCGAAATGAACTCGGCCTCTTTAACGGCGGCGGGGTCGTTTGCGTCGGCAGGCTCGACGGACCAATCGACGGCCCGAATGATCATTTCGATGCTCGAAAGCATGGCCCCGATCACCGGGTCGTTGTCGGCCATTTCCCGATAGTTGGCAAATGCCTGCTTCCCTTGGAGTTGCCGGAGGAAGTCGTCTCGGATGATGCCGCCGCTTTGCTGTAGGCCGGAGGACCCGACTTCCATGAAGTCGGTTGAACTGGCTTTAGCCTTTACAACGGGAGAATCGGGTTCCACGGTCGGAATGTTAGCGCATTAGAAACCGCTAACCCTGTTGCTCGTCAGATTCGAAAGCGGCTCGGAACAGGATGGCCCTCGATGAGCCGAAGGCGGTCGTTTGCGGGCCCAAGGACAGGTTTGGGGTGGAGAGGACGGTGCCGGGGGTTTCGCCGCTCTTGCGGGCTACAACGTGGTAATGCTCGAACGTTCGGAGGAACGCCTCCACGTCCGGTTGCCAAGCCTCGTGAATCACGGTCAGGTTTGGGCGGGCCCCAACACGGAACTCCATTGTGAAGCCGGTGACGGTGTTGGGGTCGATGCCAAGAGCCCGGAGCACGTCGGCCCCGAAGCGTTCGGACCACATTGGCTCCGGTGCGGGTTTCTGCTTTCGACGGCGGAAGGGCATGGCCCAACAGTAGCCGGTTCAGCAGGCGGTTGCGGCCCTCTCTTGGGCGCAAAGGGCTTCGGAGTGTGCGATGTTCAGAAAGCACTTGTCGCAACCGAGCCGGGTGTGTTTAACGCCGGGCGTTATGTCGTCGGGCCCGGTGGCGTATTCGCAATAGGTGTCGCCGGAGACTCCTTGGTATTCCCGGCGAACCCATCCGGTGCCCTTTCGGTATCCGGCCATTAGAACCCTGCTCCGCTCTTGGAACGGGCGGGGCCCATTGGCTCGACGATCATGCCGCCGTCCTTCGGGAACAGGTAGGCCACGGTTTGGGCGACCTCGCTGTTGTAAACCTCGTATTCCTCGGTTCCGTCGGAGTGGAGCCATGCCCGGACGATTCGCCAACCCGCTTCACGGTCGGTGTCCACTAGGGCCAAGTCATCTTCGAACATCGAGACGTCTCGAACGTTGCGGTTGTTCGGGTCGATGGCGAGAGGCGTGGCCGCAAGGGCCTTGGCGATGGCGGCGACTCGGCGGGTTGCCCGGTCCGCCGCAAGCGTGTCGCCGGTTCGGGCGTGTTCGTACCGGCCTAACAGGGCTAGGTCAGTATCAAGGCCATCGAGTTCCCGGAGGACCCGGGTGATCGAGCCGGTCACTTGGCCACCTCCTTCGCCTTCTCGGATGCGAGGGCCACGAAGTAGGCCTTGGCCTCGGACAGGGTGCGGAACTCGTGAACCTCGTTCTCGCCCTCTCCCCGGAAACTCCGCCAGTTGTTTGCCACATACGCCCGATCTTTGCCGTAGTGCTCGACGTAGACCTTCGGACGCTTGGCGTAGGCCCCAAGGACGATTCGGTGGTATTCACCCTCGTGGGTGACGTACAAGGTCACGATGGTTTTCCGACGGCCTTCGTCGCAAACGGTGTCGTGGATGATGTTGAGGCTCGGGGCCTCGGGTGTGGTCGGTGTGTTTGTCATGAGAGAAGCATAGGGGACAGAACGGGCCGTGTCAAGTCTTTATTCGGGATTTCTTTGGATAAATCCAAAGTTTATGTCTGAGCAGGGGTTTCGTGGCCGTCAATCTCGAACATTCCAATAGATCGAGGTTGCGAACCCTGCCAAGATGAACAAGAGGATGAGTTGCCGCATAACGGCAGTTTAACGCTCCGGGCTCGATGCCGGTGTACCCGTACATTCGGCGCATTGGGCCCTATTTCGCCGCCTGCGGCCCGCAATCAGCGGCGGGATGTCAGACACCGGGATTTGGAACCATGCTCCGCATTGGAAGCATTTGCGCCGGGCGTAGGTGGGCAGGAACCATTGGGTCATTTGCGGTCAAGAGCCTTCTCGATGCTTTGAATGACCCGACGAACCCCATGAGGAACGGGATGGTCCTCTTGCCAGTATGGCCAAGGCCTGCCAATAGGTCACTTGGTCCCGGAGTCGTTCAATCTCGTCGGCGGCTTCAAGGACAAGTCCGAAAATCCGAAAGTCGTCCGTTTCGTTTCGGAGCCGGGCAACGATGTCGTCGGGTTCGGTCATTCCTCTCCCCCTTCAACGTATTCGGGCATGACATAGAAGCGGGTGCCCTCGTAAGTGTTGTACCGCCCTTTAGGGCCCGGCTCGATGCTTGTAACGATGTCGAACATCCGTTCGGTGTCTTCGAAAGCCGTGACCTCGATCAAACATTCCATGTTTCGGATGGTTTCCATCGTCTCGGCGTACAGTTTCGAAGCGCACCGGTTCGCTATTTGCGGGGTGGCGTGACGGTGCCCGCAATAGAGGCTCGTTCGGACGTCCCCGAAGTAGGCCCGGGCTTTGTAGACCGGGCCTTTCAGAATCGTGTTGTGAGTGCGCTCCACAATCACGGCGAGGGTTTCGGGCCGGGGGTCCGGCATTGGGTTGGGGCTGAGGAATCGCTCCACGTCAGGCCGCCTTTCGGATTTCGATGAGGTAGTTCCCGAATGGGGTTCGCTCTGTCACGGTGATCACTTGGTCATCGTCGCTAAGGCCCTTGGTGGCCTCTCTCATCCAGTCGAGCCAAAGGATTTGGCGGCTCTTAACCCGGGCGACTGATTCGAGGGTTTCGTGGCGGGTGGTCGGTGTCGTCATGCTTCAATCATAGGGCGGCCATTCCCGGGTGTCAAGTCTTTATTCGAGATTTCTTGCCATAGCCGGAAAGTTTATGAAGGAGCAGGGGTTTCCCGGTCAATCATTTGGCTCATCGAGCGGCCACCGAAACGTTTAACGGCTACCGGGATGTTGTTCTGAACGATTCCGATTCGAACAGATGGGGCGACGGCGGCGAGAAGGTCATTGGCCTCTTGGTTGTAATACCCGGCGGCTTGAAGGGCCTGCTCCGATGGAAAGACGTCGGCGTGGCGTTCCGTGTCCCGGTCAATGAGGGCATCCTGTTTGCCGCCAAGGGAGAAGATCGGGCGGAAGTTTGCGGGGGCGTCAGGGAGTGCCCGGCGAACCATCTCAACCTCTTTGGTGTAGGCGTAGAACAGGACTTCGGGGCGGGTGCGGGCGATCTCGAACCATCGGGTTAAGTAGTCCCGGGTAAAGAAGTCGCCGGAGTCGTGGATTCGAACCGCTCGGCCCCCGTTCGCAACCCATTCGGCAACCCATCGGTCGGCAGGGTCGTGGTCAAGGTCGTGCGGCTTGAACGTCGGGTCCATTCGGCGGTGACTGATCTCGTGAACCATTTGCTCTTGCCAAGCGTCGGGGTGGAGAAGGATGTATTCGAGGTTCCAAACGTGGCGGTCGATGACGTTCCGAAAGCGGTAGGTGCCGAAGCGGGCGTAACAGACTCGGGCGCATGGTCCGGCGTTGGGACAGCAGTTGAAGCGGCTTCCGTCTGAGAGGGTCGTTATGAACGCTGGGAGCGTCCAACCAAACACTCCGGCCTTTCGGAGTTCGCTGTTCTGCGTTAGAAGCCTGTCGGGGGCGAACGGGTGCTTTACGAACATGGTCTGATCGTAGCCGTTGGGGTGACGGTAAGCCGCCCGCCGGGTCAGGGCGGGCAGGCTAGAAGGAGTCAGTCGATTTCAGCGAGGACGTCGCAAAGTCCGAACGCCCAATCGAGTTCCTGATTCATCCGGGCGGAGGCCGGGAACCACACGATTTCGACGGCCCGTTCGAACTGTGCCATCACGTCTTTCGACAGTTGCTCGATCACGGGCGATTTGACGATTCCCTGTTCGGCCCGGGCTTCCACCATTCGGCGGCGGGACGTCAAGCCCCGCATGATGGCGGTCATGTCCGGGAGGAATCGGGCGTTGGCCCCCGCATGATGTTCGAGCGTTCGGTTGTCGGTTGCCGGGTGGTAGACCCCGGCGAGAATCCATTTGGCGGGCAGGGCCACGGATGCTCGTTCGAGCCGCCATAGTTCCTTCCGGTCGGAGTGCCCGCTAATCCTGAACAGCGGGGCGGTGTCGGTCATGGTCATGGTCATGTCGTCCCTCACTTGGTCCCAAGGACGAGTTCGGCCCGGACTCCGAGGATGCCGGTCACGAACAGGGGGCCTTCTGCCGGGCCCGTGAGTTCGCCCAACATGACCCCGTTCTTGATGCTCCACAACTGGACAACGGCGTTCGGCTCGTTGATCTTGATGGTTTGGCCCGGCCCGATGAGCAGGGTTCTGGTGGTCGGTGTGTTTGTCATGCCCCAATCGTACCGGGTCGAATGGTCCTCGTCAAGTCTTTATTCGAGATTTCGGGCGATACCGGGAAAGTTTATGAATGAGCAGGCACTTCGTAACCGTCAGAAACTTGACACTTGTGTCAAATCCGCCAATGGGACGCCTGTTCCAAAGACGACGGGATGACAATAGGCGGGGCCTGTTTGGTCAGCATGAGTTCGGTTAGGGCCCAAACGAGGGCGTCGAGGCGGTCAGGGGAATCCGCCGGGGGAACCCAAGATGCCAACTGTTCCTCCAACTCCCGGAAGATGCCACAATGGGTTATCCGGTTCTGTTCGTAAAGGGACACTACGGGCTCGGCCCGCAACGCTTTGCCTCTCATGGCGTGAACCTCACGGATTCGAACGGTGGAGTCCACGGTGCGAATGGTCGTTGCGATCATGTCGCCACCCTGATTCGTCTCAACGACAATGGCATCCGCTTTCCAACGGTGATAGGCGGCGACTGCTTTGGCGGCCCAATCGAGCGGAGACGCCTTCAGCGAACAGTCTTCTAGGACGTAACCCTTGTCCCCGTACTTTCCGGCGACGACGATGCCCGTCTCGTTCGAACTCTCTTTGGCGGTTGAAGCGGGGTCGATGGCGACAACGATACGGTCCAGTTCGGCGGGTACGTCGGCCCTATTGCGGGTTGCCATTTCATAAGTCCACAATGCGCCTTCGACATCTTCCAATAGTTCGCCTTCGAGTTCCTGCCGTCCGATTCGGGTTCCCTCATACCGGCGGCGCAACTGCTCGATCAGGAACGGGGGCAGGTTTGCGGCGTTGTCATAGGTGCGGCCCCGGGTTAGGTGAACCGTCTCCCCATCAACGAGACTCATGAGCAGGCGCATGAACGGGACCGGGGCCGGGGTTCCGGTAACGACGATGCGGGGGCTTCCCAAACGGAGGGCCGGTTGAATGATGTCCCAAAGAGCGAGTCCATACCGGAACGAGGCGGGTTCGTCGAGCCAAGCCCCGTGGAACTGTGGGCCTCGAAGTCTGTCGGGGGATGTGGCCGGGAACACTTTGGCCCGGGACCCGTTGCGAAGGACGACTTCGGTGGTTGTCCGGTTGTAAGAGCGCACACCTTGATCGAGTACGTTTAGAAGGCCGGACTCGCCTTCAACGCACACGTCTCGACCGTCTCCGAAGGTCGGCGCAACGATGGCCCAACGGGTCATCGGTCGAGTAACCATCTCGTTCGCAAGCCATTCGGCGGCGGTGCGGGTCTTTCCGAATCCACGTCCGGCCACGAGAAGCCATAAATACCATTCGCCCGGGGGTGGCATCTGTTCCGGGCGGCCAACGATTTGCCATCGGACACGGCCCTGAATCTCGACCGGCAACGCCGCTAACTGTTTGGCGGCCTGCTCTTTAGACAGGGCGGCGGGCATCGGTCACGACTTCAGCGATTCGGCAATCTCGATAATGCTCTTAGCAACCGCTTCGGGGTCGTTAATCGACACTTCCGCTTGGACCCGATCAGGGGCGTACAAGCCGAGATACTTCGCCCGGGCGTCGAGAATCCGAAGCACCGTGTTGATCTTGCCGGTGTCCCCCTTTCGAGCCTCCGCCCACACCCCTTGAAGGAGCCGTTCAAGCCGAGACAGTTCCTCCGCCAACAGGTCCTTCGCCGGAGCCTCCACGAGTTCAGCAAGTGCTTCCTGAACGTCTCGATGGGCATGAGCCCGCCCCGAATACTTCAACCGCTCCGCAATCTGTTCGTAGGTCAAACCCATCGCCCGGAGTTCAAGAGCCTGCGCCCGGCGTTGGGCCACCTCCACCTGCTTCGGTGTCGCCATGTCGGTTCTCCTTGTGTTCTGTAAACGAGGTTAGCAAATGGCTGGGGTGAGAGGTTTCGAACCCCTATTCACGGATTCAAAGTCCGTTGTCCTGCCAGTTGAACGACACCCCAAGGGTTATTTGGTGATGGCCTGTTGGCAGAGTTCGAGGAGGCGGACGGCGGGTTGGGCTCCGAGTGCTTCCTTGACAATGTTGGCTTCGTCGTTCGTGAAGGTGAGGTTGAGCCGGTAGATGGCTCGCTCTTTCTGAATCTGCTCTCGTTCCTCTTGGGTTCGGGCTTCTGCGATTCGCTTCTCTTGGACTCGGGCGGCTTCGATGGCGGCGGGGGTAAGGGCGTCCTGTTGGGTTCCTCCGGTGACGGCGGAGATTTCGCCCTTCTCTTGGAATACGGCGGCCTGCGGTTCCCATGCTTGGGTGAAGGCGGCGGCGGCCAACGCTTCGGGGGCCGGGATGTCCTCCAAGAGACGGTTCAACTCGTCGTCGGAAAGTTGGAGGGAGTCTTGGGCCCAATCGAGTGCGCCGAGACGTTCGAGGTCACGAAGGACCTCGGTTGCGAGTTCGATGTCTTCGGAACCTCGGGCTCGGTTGTGGCGGAGGGTGGCGATTCGGGCCTGCTCCAATGTCATTGGGACGACAGCGAGGGGCACTTCGGTGAAGCCGAGGTGGTTTGCGGCCCGCCAACGGTGCTCACCATCGACGATTGTGAACGGGTAGGTCTTGGCCTCGTCAGGGTCGGCGGTTCGAACGGCAACGATGGGTTGGGTGAAGCCATCCTCGGAAATCGAGCGGAGCAACAGGTCAAAGTCGGCGTCGGATTGCCGGTTGGGGTTGTAACTGTTCGGCTTGATCGCCGTTACTGGAGCGTAGACGATTTCCAGTTTTTCGAGGGCCTGATTCTTCTTAGCGATGACCGCTTTGCCTTTGTTGTTTGCCATGGTTCTCTCCTTGTTGGTGATGAGTCTAGTGGTCAGAAGGTGGGTTAGGGAAGTGTTCGTATTCGGGGTCTTGGAATGTAATGGATACTCGGGCCGATGACCGCTTTGGATTCACAATGGAGCGGCTCCGTTGGTGGTCCACGAGTGACGGGACGTGAAGGAAGTATTTGCGTTTCTGAATCCTGAACATCTCCGCCATCATTGAGTCGTCAGCGGTGGGATGCGATTCGTAAAACGGAGCCCATGCCGGGGACCAATAGAACTCGATGAGTTGCCGAGACACCTCCGCCGGAAGGTAAACGCATTGGTTCATCAGGTAGGTCGAGCCGAGACAATACCGGGAACCCACGGTTAGATCGGCTTTCCTCATGGAAAAGAACTGGATTACGTCCTCGGGGTGCTCTGCGATTACCCGTTCAACTTTGGCCGTAAAGTCTTTAGTAAGGATGATGTCGTCTTGGAGACGGATTACTGGTTCATTACCCGCCATTTGACAGGCCGTCAGAAACGTATCCATTAGTGAACGCTTCTGGTCCCAACAGACTTCCAAGTGGGGAATGTGGTGTTGAAGGTACTCGACCGTTGCGGCCCGCTCGGGAACGGCGGTAACGATGGTTCTAGTCATTGAGCCATCTCCCGCTCTTTGCCACGTCTGTCCTTTGGCGGTTAATGACGTAGTTGTCGGACGGGTCAAAGTGCTGTTGCCAGTCCGGGAGCAACCACTTGGGCATTATCCAATAGGTGTATCCATCCGGAGCATCGAGATACTTCCAAACCTGATTTGACTTGTAAAACGGTCGAATCACTCCATAATCACGGGTTGCTAATCGGACCCGATGCCAAACGGCGAGGCCGTCCGGAATGGATTTGCTCATTAAATACTCGTGAGGCGGGTCATACGCCTTCGTCGGTCTAAACGGGAGCACCGATAGTTGAGCAAATAGATCTTCGAGCGGGTCGGTCATCATTTCACCACGTTGGCGAACCGCCCCACGTCCCCGAACCCGGCCTAAAGAACTCGGGTTCAACGTAGGACAACATTCCGCCTGTGGCGGCGGCGAACGGGTCCCCAAGGTACATCGTCTCGGCGGCCTTTTTCCATGAGCCAATCACCGCATGACATTGGTAGCACTTGTTCGCTTGCGGGAACGGGGTTGAAGCGTGACGGGAGTGCTGAGCCAATACGGTCTTAATGACCTTCTCGGCCCGTTCCGCAATCCATTCCGGAGCCTCGTGGACACACTCCCGCCAAAACGTTTCCTCCCACGATTCGCCCAACATCCGGCGAGGGGTCACCGCCCGGCGGCCAAACTGGGCCACGGTTCGAACACCCGGGAGACGTTGCTCTAACTTGTCGAACCATTGGGGCCATGCCGTTCGAGCGATGGCGAGATTCGAAGCCCCGTGGATGTTCATGGTCGGCGGGCCGATTCGCAACTGGCCGGGCTTTACCCCGTGGCGGTGGAGAACGTCATAGGCCGAGTTGTAATCCCATTGGTTTTCGAGGATGGCCTTCCACACGTCGCCATCTTCCCAATCGTAAATCGGACGGATGCGGCGCACCCCGTACTTCTGCGGCTTTGTAATGTGCCCCTTGGAGGCGAACAGGCCACGTCTCCGGGAGAACGATTCAGAAATGCGGAGTCCGATCACCGAATACAGTTCCTTACCTTCGGCGGGTGGGAAGCGGGCCGGGGTGACCATCGAGTCAATGTTCTTTTCCGGGATTTCGTAAGCGATGTCCGGTGGTTGGCGGAGCCAGTCGGAGGGGTCGAGCAACGGGTCGAATACCCAAAAGTACGGTTGGCGACGGTTAAAGCAGTTAATGACCGGTTGCCGGGCGTAAATCCAATGGAAGTCGATTTCGGGTCGAGCGGCGATGCGTTCGGCGTATTCGTAAGAGCCGGGGAACATCACTTCCTCGTCTCTCATGATCACTTCGACGGGCAGGCGGTTGGTGATCGTGGCCGCAATCACGGCGAGTTCAATACACACTCCGGAGTCTTTGCCGGTTGAGAATGAGACAACGACCCGATGTCCCTGTTCGTACACTTCTACAAGCCGGTTGATGGCCTCGTTAAAGACGTCTGTTCCAAGGTCCCGGCGGCGGGTCGGTGCGTTCACGGTTTCCTCCCAATGACTACGGCATGGTAATGATAACGGGCCGGGATGAGCCTTGTCGCCCGCATGAGTCGAGAAATCACCTTTTCGGGGAGGACCCTGCTCAACCAGTCGGGAACCGCATTACAACCGATCACCCGGACCCCTTGGAAACCTGCCCGTTTCATGGCCTCTTTCATGGCCTGAGCCGTACAAAGCGGGTTGTAATCGTCGGTCACGTTGCCGGTGGCTCCCGGAGCCCGGAATCGTCGGAGCGGAAGATTTCCGTGGAGAAGGGCATACCCGTTTTCGGTCAGGATGTCGAAGGCCATGTTGTAGACGGCTTGATCGTGGAAGGCGTGGAGGGCCCAAAGAGCGGTAACGGTTTCAGCAGAACCGAGATAGGTGGAGTATTCAACGACCCGCTGGCGGCCTTCGAAAGTGTTTAAGTCGGCCTCGACTTGGGAAACATGGCCCGGTTCAATGCGGGAGGATGACGACACAAGGTCCGACATCATTTGCGACGATTCATCGACGGCAACGTAAATGAACGGTTCGCAAAGGTGTTTGATGAGTCCAGTCCCGGCACCAAGATCAACGACAACCGCCGATCTTGCGAACGGACGAAAGATGGACCTGATTACCTTGTCCTCGGACCGCCCAATCTTTGTGTCATAGAAGGCGTCATAGGTTTCCGCTACTTGCTTCCCGTATCCGTTCACCATTCTGTTCCTCCCAAACGGCTATTGCCCACCTTACAACGTCCGAGACGGTCACGCCGTCAAAGGCGGCCACCCGATTCAGAATGTCACGGTCGATTTGTGAAACACGGACGGCGATTACAACCGTCTGCTCCGGGTTAATGCCACGCTTTTTCATGTTGGGCCGCCGGTTTGCCAACGGTGCCCGCACTCCGGGCATCGGTGAGTGAACGGGGTCGGTTCAGCAAAGTCTGGTGGCACTCGATTAGCGGAGCGAAGCAGGGCGTCGATGTCATCCCCGTCGTAACCTGTTCCATCGAGGTTCCCTGTTAGGGCCATGTCTTTCAGCAAATCGCCTAACGTTTCGACGTCATAGGTGGCGAGGTCCGAAGTGCGGTTGTCTGCCAACAGGATGCGTTTCGCTGTGGAGTCGTCGCAATCGACCCAATAGACGGGAACACTCTTGAATCCGAGAAGCCGGGCCGCTTCAAGCCGATGGTTTCCGGCGAGAACATGGCCAGTCGAGCGTTGCGCCACAACCGTTCCAAACCATCCGTTCATTTGGATGCTCTCCGCAATCGCCCCAATGTCACCCTCTCGGGGGTTCAAGGGGTGGCGGGTGAGATCACCAACATTTACGTCCTCGATCATCCTGCGTTCCTCCGGTCGGTAATGTACCGTTCTATTGTGGACCGAATAGATTATGAGTTCCCGGAGCCTCCGCCGCCGTTGGGCCCGTGGATTGCTGAAGCGGTCTGCTCGGGAATGGACATCTCCCTGTTTTATCCCCCTTCGGGGCACCGGCCAATCGAGGCTTTAGAAGCCTGCTCCCGGTGTCCGGTCCGTCAAGAGTGTCTCGATTATGCCATCGACAATCACCAACATTGGGGCGTTTGGGGTGGCCTGACGGAACGTCAGCGGTTCACTTACAAACGGAAACGGCGGTTGTCCCGGGAATCAGTCGAGTTGAGCAACACGGTGCTCATCCGTTTCGACAATCCTTAACGCCGTGAAACACGGGTCCCCTTCGGCATCGACTTGATCGAACTCGTCGGGGAAAAGACCGATTCCGTGAGTGAGGCAGAACGATTTAACCCATCCCCGATTCAAGCCGAGTTGAAGCCACGCCTGACGTTCAGCAGTTTCGGAATCGAGCGGTTCGGTCATTTCATGAACGATAGGTGTAGAAGTCGTCGGTGATCTTGGTCATTCGAACTCGCTTGTCCACCTTCACCAAGTCCCCAATGAAACTTCGGGCGTGGTCGAGGGTGCGGAACGCCCACACCCCAACAGGCTTGTTGGTGGCGATCTCGTCGTTCTGAACGGTGTGGTTGGCCTGAACGAGCCATCCTCCGCCGGGCTTTTCGGTCTTTCGGACTTCGAAAATCATCGTGTTGCTCCTTGTCGGTGTCGGTCGGTCGAGACGACGGTTAGAACCCTATCACCGTTAAACCGGGTCATCCACTCATTATGGGAATCTTTCCATTCGATGAGGGAGCCGGGTTGAACCCGGGAACGGTATCGGCGGAGCAGGGGCATGGCCCTCTCGATGAACTGTTCGAGTGTTAGGTCAGACTCGAATCCGGCGATAGTTCCGTCATCGAGCAGTAGGGGTTCAAGTCCGGCGGTTTGGAAGTCGTCGAGCACCTTTCGGAAATCTGCTTCTCCTTGGAGCCGGTGGAGTCGGAAGTGTTGGCGGGTGATCATTTGAGACGTCCCGCAAGAGTGGAGTCAGCACGAAGGGCATTAACGAGAGTCCATGCTTCGATGTTCGGCAGTTGAACCCGGCCCATGATTTCGAGCAACATGGCGACGGTTTCCGTCAGTTCCTTGATTTCGGCATGAGCAAGGTCGAGTTCTTTCTCTCGGAGCCGGAGCAGGTTTTCGCTGTCCCACGTTTCCGAATAGGACTCATCGAGCGGGTTAGAGGTTTGGGGCATTGTGGATTTCCTTAATGAGTTTGATCGTGGCCTTTCGGCTTTTCGGATGTTCATGGCCGAGAACGCACAAATGGTTTAGGAAGTGTTCCCAAGCGTCCCGGAGTGGCCTGTATTTCGGTCCCTTAGACGTGGCAACGACGTGAGAGTGTGCGAGTCGGATGGCCCCAAGGATGCCCTCGTTGGCATACGTTTGGTGAAGATCGAGGGAGTCCACGAAGATCGTTCCGGCAGGCAACTTTGCTCGGACTGCTTCAAGCCACCAAAAGAACCCGGCTTCCGGGTTTATGGGGTGAAACACCGGCTCGTCCGTTATCACGATTGCGGAAGCCTCGTGGCACGTTGGCGAGTCGGACAGGCCAACAGCGGGCCCGGTTGGGTAGCCCCGTGACGGCGGCACCATTCACCAATGGCGGCCCCGCACGATGGGCAGGGGACCGAAGCGGGGGACGTTGCGGGGTGACTCATGCCGCCGATTCGCTTTCGGCGGCGGGTGTCGGATTGTCCAACGCCGGGCCCATCGGCGTTTCGAGAAAGTTCGAGACAAGACAGAACGATTCGATGCGGAGTCGGTCGGTCAAACGCTCCAAGGTCATCGAGAGGTCCCGGTACGCTTCCAACATCCGTTGCTTTACGAGAGCGGACGGATTGCTTTCCCGGTCGTGTTCGTCGCCAACCAGTTTCATCAGTTGAGCGATGTCGATGGCCAGTTTGACCGTTTGGTCCGCTTGGGACCGGCATTGTTCCAATCGGTCGGCGTTGGTCGGTGTTCGGTATGTCATGGTTTGCCTTTCATTGTTGGGAGGGGGTGCCGCTCCGGAGCATTTGGGGGGTTGGCCCCGGAGCGGCGAACGGGTCGGCTTGCCACGGTGCGGGCGGTGCCGAAGATCAGTCGGTCGGTCATGGTCTAAGTATGCCCCAAGGATTGCCCATAGTCAAGCCCTATCCGCAAGATTTCTAAATAAATCATGAATGGGGTGCGTTGGCCCTGCTACCCGGACGCAAAGCCCTTCGGTGCCGATGACTTCGGGAGTCATGAACACGAGGCCGATGAGATGCTTTGGTGAATCGTTAGGAATGACTCCCGCATCGACGATTCCGTCAATAGCGGCTTTTACCGTCGGGTAACAGGCGGCCACGTCAGGCATCGAGCGGCGGTCTTTCCGGAACGGTTGAGCGATCACCACTATTCGGTCGAGGGGCGGAACCTCCGCTTGGCGGGCGAGGTAATAGAACCGGGTTCGGCAGGCTTTGACTTCGGCGGCTCGTTTGTAATGATGCCAAGTCCTTTCAGCGTTTGCGGTCCACGGTTTCGTCGAGTCGAACAGGGTCCAAAGATCAGTTGTCATAGTTCGACCTTAGAAGCCCGATGTCCTTTGCCGCCGCCGGATGTTGGTGAATCCAGTCGTGACAGGCCCGGCATACCGCCAAGGCGTTGTCAGGGTCGAGGATGCTTCCACCTCGGGCCCGGGTCAGCGGTTCGTGAACATCGACCGGCGTGATTTGGCAACGGTGCTCCGGATGGTTGCGGACGATCAGCAAACCGGCTTCGCAACGGAGTCGCCGTTCCATGATGTCTTTCACAAACGCACTTCGCAAACGTTGTTCTTTAGCCCGCTTTGCGGACTGCTTTCGAATCGGCGTTCGCCGGAGCGGAGTCGTGGAACGTTTTAGTGGTGATCGTTTCATGGGCGGCATGGGCAGGCGTAGGCCCGTTCGAATCCGTCTTGATCGACTTTGATAATCCACCCGTCCCGGCAACCGCCTTTGCGGCAGGGCTCCCATTTGGGTCGGACTTGGACCGCTTCTTTGGCTCGATGTTGAGCCCGTAGGTCCCGGAACCGTTCGATGTTGGCCGAGTCCCGGAGGATGAGCGTCAAGTCGTTGTAGACGGTTCCCCGCTCGTTTTCCCCGGCGTGGAATGGCGAGTGTTTCCATCCTTCGACGGCCTCGATCACCTCATTGACCGGATAGGTCTTAAGGGCATCGACAATCTTTCGACGTCGTTTGTCGTCGAGTCTCGTCCGCCCCGGGTCTTTGCCGGTGGCCGCTACCCATGCTTCAAACACTTTCACCACTTCGCTCTTGGTAGGTGGGTCTAGGTCAATGGGTATCGTTTGGGCCGCATCCTTGCGGCTACCCTTGGCCGTACCGTTGCGGCTAGGGGTGGCCGCATCCTTACGGCTACCCGCATCTTGGCGGCCTACCGGAGCGGTGCGAATGACCCGATAAAGGTTCGTGATGTTTCGGACGTTCCCGGTCTGCCCGGTGCGAATACGTCTCTCGATCAGCAGACACTTGGCCGCAACGAGTTCGGCGGCCCATCGGTCCACGGTGTCGGTAGAACATCGAAGCCTGTTAGCAAGAGTCTGTCGGCTTGGGAAAGCGGTTCCATCATTCCAATCGGCGTACCGTGAAAGGACGGCGTAGAGGCGGAACGCCCCTGTTGATACATCGAGGTCAATGACCCATTCAGGTATTAGGGCAAAGGGCCCGATGTCGCTCGTAACGGTGATCTCGGCGTTCATAGTGGTCGATTTGGCCCGTGATACGGTTGGGCCATGAACAGCCCCCTCCCTGTTCATCGGTGTTAGTGGTGGCGGTGGAGTCCGCCACCCTACACCGTCATTCGCTAAGTGTCTCGACACCCGAGAAAGCATCCTTAAGGTGGTCGAGGGCTTGTTCAACGAGAGTCAGATTCGTCACCACGTCGATTTCCTCGCCGTCTGCGGGCTCCGAAGGTGCCGGGATGACCGTAGGTGCCTCGGGCTCGGGTTCGACGATTTCGGCGTCGATTACGGTGTCGTCTTGGTCAATCTGTCGAACGATGGCTTCAAGTTGTGACAGGGTAATCGGGTTGCTCCCTCGATCACCCCAATACCGGCGGGCCTTGTCCTTGTCCCCGTCGCAAGCCTCGATCAGCAACTTCTTTGCTTCGGCAGACCGAAGGAGAGGGTCGTCAAGCGGGTCATCGTCGGCAGGGATTTCGACGGCCATCGTTTCGCCGCCGAGTTCCTCCGGAACGTATCCGGCCCCTAGCACCACGTCGGGGAACAGGACCCGGCAAAGAGATGAAACGGCCCGCCATTGGAGCATGGCCGCTTCATACTGCTTCCAGTTGTTCTTTCCAAGGAGATTAGCGGCTTTGGCGTCGTCGGTGGAGAACGTGGCGGTGTGTTCGTCGCCGGTATCTTTGCGGATTCCGGTCGCCATCGCAATCCGTTTGCCGGTTTGACCCGGCAGGTCCTCCACGGAGATTTGAACCG
>Ga0315903_10005321_pt1 | contig 16840 bp, 31 predicted proteins | sample LakEriMetagenome_7_FD_203524 | JGI IMG/M metagenome (GOLD analysis project Ga0315903, IMG submission 203524) | Freshwater fungal communities from buoy surface, Lake Erie, Ohio, United States - Buoy 2 MA119 | ecosystem: Environmental > Aquatic > Freshwater > Lake | place: USA: Lake Erie, Ohio...
AAGAAGGGTGGGTAGATCATCACTATGATATGCCTCGATTGATAGAACCATTAAAAGGAAGTGAGTTAAAGAAAGATGGGTATTATAGCACAGATGAACAGACGCTTAGAAGTCTTAGGGCTACAGGCGTTTCTAAAGGAGTTATTGAACTTATCCTTAAACGGAGTGGACTTGAAAAGCGTAGAGGAACTTACTATTCAGGACTCCCTGAACTCCGAGAAAGTCAAGGTTGGTCTAAAGGTACACTACATGGTCAACTCAACCAATGCGTCGCTAGAACTGGTCGCCTTAGTTCCTCAAAACCGAATCTACAAAATTTTGACGGAGAAATAAAAGAATTATTCTATTCACGATACTAGGAGAAAATTATGGCAGATGAATTTGATACAGTAATGGAACAACAACAGAATGAAGAACAAGCTCACTTCTATTGGACTTTAGCAGAGTTCGGAGATTTAATTAGACGCTATGGTGCTAGAGAAGTGTTTAAACAACTCGACCAAGATGTCATTGAAGCTATTGTAAAAGAGTTAGAATAATGTTAATCCAAGGTGATGCGTCAGCACTAGAGTGGAGATGTGCAGCCTTTTTAAGTAAAGATGAGGTAGCTTATGAAGAAATCTGGAACAATGTCGATCAGCATACTGATAATCAAACTCGTTTTGGTTTACCTAGTCGTCTTATCGCTAAAACTTTTGTTTTTCGGCTTATTTACGGAGGTTCCGCTTATAGTTACGCTAACGATCCTAATTTCAGCGATGTCTCTAAATCGGAAAAGTTTTGGCAAAAAATCATTGATGAATTTTATAGCAAATATAAAGGGCTTCATAAATGGCATATTAAACTTATGCAAGAAGCAACAACTACTAAAAAGGTAGTCCTTCCTACTGGAAGAGTTTATCAGTTCGAACCTGAATTAAGACGAGGGGAGAAGGTGTTCCCTCGCACCACAATCTTAAACTACCCTGTTCAGGGGTTAGGTGCAGATTTAATGACAATAGCAAGAGTGTCACTATTTAACAGAATGAGGAGATTAAATTATGAAAAAGCGAGACTGGTTAATACAGTTCATGATTCCATTATTATCGATTGTGATAGTAGTCATACTGATTCTTTAGCTAAGACTATGCTAGATGTATTTGAAGATGTACCTAAAAACTTTCAGAAGATGTTTGGCACAGAGTTCAATCTTCCAATGAAAGCAGAAGTACAGGTAGGAAATAATTGGAAAGATATGGAGGTATGGAATGGGTAAATATGTTGTTATATTTTTTATATTCCTTGCTGGGTGTACTCAGTTTGCAGCATCAGTATCAGGGACATTTGTAGGAAATATAGCGTCAGAAAAAGTACTTCAACAGATGGATAAAAAGGTTGACAAGTAGTATAGATATGGTATAATATAGATATAACTCTGATTTATATGAGTTAATTTTAAGGAGATAATATGATTGTAGAAATTATTGATGTAGGAGCACCCCAATCAGTGAAAACTGGTAAGGGACAATATCAAACATTAGAAGTTAGCTATCGTAACGAACAAGGACAAGTGCAAGGTAAGAAGCTAATGTCCTTCAGTAACCCAGCAGTCTTTAAAGATATTCAAGGCTATGCAAAAGGTGATCGAGTAGATGTAGCTACTGTTAAAGATGATGCTGGCTACTGGCAGTGGAAAGCAATTGTTAAAGAAGGTGAAGCTCTTCCTAAAGTAGAGGGTGCTAAACCTGCTGCTGGTGGTGGCAAAGTTATTGGTAGTAACTATGAGACAGCAGAAGAAAGAGCTAAACGACAAGTGTATATCATTCGTCAATCTTCTCTATCTACAGCTGTTGAACTACTAGGTCAAGGTAAATCTGTAGAAGATGTAATTGCTACAGCTAAGAAGTTTGAGGAGTATGTATTCTCTAATCAAGGTAACGATTAGGAATGGAAGCGTTACTAGACGGAGATATATTCGCATTTCGTGTAGCTTGTACTACAGAAAATGACAACGAGGCTATAGCCGTCTATCGTGTCAACGAGATGATTGAGAATACTTTAGCTGAAGTAGAAGCTACGGAGTATAAATTATTCTTGACATCTCCTGACAATTTCAGGAAGCAAATCTATCCTGAATACAAGGCTAATCGTACTGCAACCAAGCCTAAGCACCTACAATTTCTTCGAGACTATCTTGTAGAGAGTTGGCAAGGAACAGTGGCTTCTGGAATGGAAGCAGACGATTATCTTGGTATCCATCAAAATGAATCTAGCATTATCTGTTCTATAGATAAAGACTTGTTGCAAGTGCCTGGAAAGCACTACAACATAGTTAAAAAAGAATTCTATGAAGTAGATGAAATAACTGGATTTAGAAACTTTTATACTCAACTTTTAACAGGTGATACTTCTGACAACATAAAAGGTATAGCAGGTATTGGTCCAGTTAAAGCTAAGAAAGCTTTAGCTGAGGCAACTAATGAATATGAAATGTTTTGTATAGTTCGAGATATGTATAAGAATGATGATTGGCTAATTATGAATGGTCAATGCCTATGGATACTTCGATCAATGGAAGATTCGTTTAAACATCATTTTGAAAGATTAACCCATGGCGAATAAAGAATGGACAGAAGGTCGCCTAAAATCATTTATAACTTCCACCCTAAGAGGTGGTTTTAGAAAGTACCCTCCTAAATATGAATCTCTCAAAGAAGCTCAAGTTGGTAAGAAAATTAACGAAAAATCTCAACGCTTGGCTATGCACTATGAATGTAATAAATGCAAAGGGCATTTCCCTAATAAAGAGGTACAAGTGGATCATATCCTTCCTGTGGTCTGCCCTAAGAAAGGATTCGAGTCGTGGGATATATTTATTACACGCCTCTTTTGTTCATCGGATAACTTACAAGTACTCTGCAAAGGTTGTCATGAGATCAAAACAAAAAAAGAAAGGGTAAAGCGTGCTAGTAAAAGGACTACAGCCTGATGGCTCTTTCGAGAGTGTAGAGATAGGTGAACAAGAAGAAGAAATACTTTTAAAGATTGTAGCAAACTATGTAGTAAGAAATTGTGTATTAGAACAAACGGAAGATGGTCATGAGATACACTTGCACTACCTTCCTGATTGGGTATTTGAAGGAAAGATACAATGAGTAAAAATGATATAACAGGTGATTCAATTAGAAGTAAAGGTTTCTTTAGTGAACAAGGTGAAAAGAACTTTGACCTTATCTTTGGTAAAAAGAAATCTCGCATGGATGTAGTGGGTCAGAATGGAAATGATGGCGATCACTACGAGTATGAGTTAAATAAGTCTACTGGTGATGTAGAGAAGCGTTTTAAAGATGGTGTAGGTAAACCTAATGGAGAACAGTTTGATGAGTAAAATACTGCTATTAGATATAGAAATGGCACCAAATGTAGCTCATGTATGGGGTATATGGGATCAGAACATTGGTCTTAACCAACTGCGTGAGAGTTCTTATGTCATGTGCTATGCAGCCAAATGGCTTGGTGATAAGAAAATGATGTTTGACTCTGTAAAGAAAAGTGGAGATAAGAAGATGTTAGCTGGCATTCATAAGCTTCTTGATGAAGCTGATGCTGTCATCCACTACAATGGGAAACGATTCGATATTCCATCACTCAATAAGGAGTTCTTATTGCATGGGATGTTTCCTCCAGCTCCTTTTAAAGAGATTGACTTACTGACTGTAGCTAAAGGTAGATTTAGGTTTGTATCTAACAAACTAGATTATGTAGCACAGTCATTAGGTTTAGGTAAGAAAACTGAACATAGTGGTCATGAGTTATGGGTACAATGTATGGCAGGTATCCCTAAAGCATGGAAGACTATGGAAGAGTATAATAAGAATGATGTTATCTTACTTGAGAAGGTTTATGAACGCTTTAAACCATGGATTAAGAATCACCTCAATCGTAACTTAGTTGAAGGTACGGACTTATGTTGTCCTACTTGCTCTTCTAAGAATTTCCAGCGAAGAGGGTATAACTTAACTTCGGCAGGCAAATATCAACGATATCAATGCCGTAGCTGTGGTAATTGGTTTAGAGATACAAAGAATTTGAAACAGAAAGGAGAAACTAAATTTGTCAATGTCTAATTCAGCATTAAAGAAACAAGTAGAAGGAGATCATTATAAGAAATACACTATACAACCTATAGAGTTTATAACTAAAAATAATATACCTTTTATCGAGGGAAACATAATTAAATACATCTGCAGATGGAAAGACAAAGGTGGTAGTAAAGACCTAGATAAAGTCATTCACTATGTAGAGTTGCTAAAAGAACTGAAAACATGATAACATTAACAGAATTACAAGAAAAGATTATTGAACAAGTTTCAGAGGTAGATTTAATTGATCTTCTCGGACTTACTACTGAGGATTTAGTCTATGCCTTCCAAGACAAAATTGAAGATAGGTTCGACAAGTTGGTCAATGAATTGGAACTTGGAGATAACACTTCCTCCGATTAATTTATATAACTACGCTATAAGAAAGAAAATAATGGATAAAAGTCAAAAGATATTAAGTGACATAACCATATTTAATAAATATGCTAAGTATGTCCCTGAAGCTCAACGCAGAGAAACTTGGGAAGAGCTTGTTAGTCGTAACATGGTTATGCACATTAAGAAATACCCACAATTGAAAGAGGAAATTAAAGATGTTTACAAATATGTTTACAATCGTCAAGTATTGCCTTCTATGCGTAGTCTTCAATTTGGAGGTACTCCTATTGAACTTAGCAATAATCGTATGTTCAATTGTGCTTATTCCCCTGTCGATCATCCTGCAGTTTTCAGCGAGACCATGTTTAACCTACTTGGCGGAAGTGGCGTGGGCTTCAGCGTTCAACGCAGACACACAGATCGACTCCCTACTATCATTGGTCCATCCGCTAAACAACGACGATTCTTGGTAGGAGATTCCATTGAGGGTTGGGCTGACTCTGTTAAAGTGTTAATTAAAGCCTACACTCTTGGTAAGTCAGACCCTGTATTTGACTTTAGAGATATTAGACCAAAAGGTGCAAGACTCATTACCTCAGGTGGTAAAGCCCCTGGACCTGATCCATTACGAATCTGTTTAGATAAACTCCGTAGTGTTCTTAACAATGCTATTGGTCGTAAACTAGAACCTATTGAAGTGCATGATATGATATGCCATATTGCTGATGCTGTGCTATCAGGTGGTATTCGTCGTGCTGCTCTTATCTCTCTATTCGATAAAGATGACATGGATATGATGTCAGCTAAAAGTGGGGATTGGTGGGAACTAAACCCTCAACGAGGTCGTGCTAATAACTCTGTTGTATTAAACAGAGAAGAGATTACAGAAGAAGAATGGGTCTCTATTTGGAAACGAGTAGAGCAATCAGGAGCAGGTGAACCTGGAGTATTTTGGACTAATAACTATGATGTGGGTACTAACCCATGTGCTGAGATTAGTTTAAGACCTAACTCCTACTGTAACCTAGTTGAAGTTAATGTATCAGATGTAACCACTCAAGACACATTAAATGCTCGTGTGAGAGCTGCATCATTCATTGGTACACTACAAGCTGGATACACTGACTTCCATTACTTACGAAATGTATGGAAAGAAACTTCAGAAGAAGATGCACTACTTGGTGTTTCTATGACTGGTATTGCTTCAGGTGGAGTTCTTAAACTTAATTTAGCGGAGGCTGCAGGTGAAGCGAAAGAAGAAAACAAACGAGTTGCAAAGATCATCGGTATTAAAGAATCTGCCAGAATTACTACAGTTAAGCCTGCTGGTACTACTTCTCTTGTACTCGGTAGCAGTAGTGGCATTCATGCTTGGCACAATGATTATTATATCCGCAGGATGAGGGTAGGTAAGAATGAGCCATTGTATACTTACATGACTTCTACTGTACCTGCTCTTATAGAAGATTGTGTGTTTAAACCACACTTAGAAGCTGTGATGAGTTTCCCTCAGAAAGCTCCTGAAGGTTCTATTCTACGCACTGAAAGCTATAAAGATATTCTTGAGAGAGTTAAGAAGTTTAACTTACAATGGGTAGCTTATGGTCATGATAGAGGTGATAATAAGCATAATGTTTCTTGTACTATCTCATTGAAAGATAATGAGTGGGAAGAATGTGGTAAATGGATGTGGGAGAATCGTTATAACTACACTGGTATCTCTGTACTTCCTTACAATGGTGGCACCTATCAACAAGCTCCATTTGAAGATTGTACTAAAGAAACCTTTGAAGAAATGTTTAAACATCTTCAAGAGATAGACTTAACGAAAGTAATTGAACATGACGACCATACAGAAGCTAAAGATAATCTAGCTTGTGCTGGCGGAACTTGCGAGGTGAACTAATGTTTTATTTTGGATCAGAATTTATCAGTGGCGTTAATGTAGGATTTGAACACATGAGTTATAAACAGATTGGTAGGAAAGGGAAGGGGTGGATACTCCTTCTTGATCTTCTAATTATTAGAGTTATGATAGAATGGGATGAAGAAGGTGAATAAAACAAATGAGTCATATACTAATTATTATTACAGGACTTATTTATTCATATATTAGTGCTGAGCAATTCTATCTTGGTAATAATGGAATGAGTCTTTGTTATTTTGGATATGCGTTAGCAAATGTTGGATTATATATGATGGCTAAATAATTAAGGGGCTTAACGCCCCTTTTTTATTACATCGGCATTACTCTAGTGGCTTCTGCACCTAGTAGACCTAGAATAGAATCTTTTAATAAAACAGCCCCTACAGCACCTGCTTTAGCACCAGCAGATTTATATTCAGCTATGTTTCTTTTAACTTTTGTTAAGTCTTCTAGAGGCATAACTTTAGATTTACGAATAACTGGTTCAAGACGATTAAACTCAGCTACTAAATCCTTTTCAGGAATAACTTTAAGATAGGTAGCTAATCCTTTTCTAAAGTCTTCTACACCTTGTTTACTCTTAGATAGATTTGTAAGAGCTTGATCTACATCATCACCCTTAAATCCTTTTTGGATTAATACAGGGAGGCTATCACGAGCTTGTGCTATATATTTATCTTCTTCTACTTTCTTTAAAAGACCATATAATGGCTTACCAGTAGTTGATGTAAAATAGTCATCCATAGCAGTAGTAAGAAGCTTTTGAGCTGTCTTATCTAAGTTATATACTTTATAACCAGTAGTCTCACTTTGTTGTGCTAAGTTTAATATTGTAGTTTTAAACTTGTCAGCATTTAATGGAGATTTCTGACTTCCAATAACTTTAGTAATAATCTTTAATTCTTGTGGATCAACAAGACCATCTCTAATACTTTGAGCCAAGTCTCCTTGTAATTTTTGATATTGTGGGCTATCTACGAAACCTTTACCTTGTTTATACAAGTCATCAATGTTTGTCTTAACAAAGTTACGAACAGCATTATCAGCTGTCTCAGCTTGAGTAAATGGGATATTATTTTGTGTTAAGAATCTTCTTTGAGCTTCTTCATTACCTCTAGTAAATACATCTGTAGAAGTTCCTGGTTTAACTCTCTTAGCAAACCCTGTATCAGTCTTACCAAGTTTAGATTCTTTTAAAATAAACTCAGACTCTGTTTCTCCACCTAGTAAAGATTTTAATGGCTTACCAATATATCTTGTAAGGGTATCCCCTGGAAATAAACTTGTAATAGCTGTAGGAAGTCTTGAGATAACTTCACGAGTAATTGTTGGAGCTGCTCCTGCAGCTAACTCAATACCCATAGCAGTTACATCATTCTCAAAGTTTTCAGGTCTTCCTGCTTTATAATATTCACCAGCAGCAGAAGATACAGCTCCTGAAGCTGCCCCACCTAAAATTCGTTTACCTAGTTCAATACCTACTCTACCCACTCTATATGGACCACCAATAGCAGGAATTAAACTTAAACCAGCACCAATAGCACCAGCAACACCAATATTTTGTGGATTAAACTCATAGTAGTTTTGTGGGTTCTCAACAGCAGATTGTACTGTTCCTGGTGTAGCCTCTAAAGAAGGTTGTTCAGGTGCAGGTGTTTCTGTAGGAGTTACACTCACTGTAGGTGTATATATATCCCCTAAACGAGTTACATAGTTAATAGTTTCACTAGGAAGAATAGATGGGTCTTTAGATGCAGCAAATCTATCTGCTACCCCTGGACCTGCATTATAAGCAATACTTGTAAGGTATGGATCTTTATACTTCTCAAAGTTTTGTTTAATGTATGATACTCCACCTTTAATGTTTTCATCTACATTATTAGGATCAACATTTAATTCTTTAGCAGTGGTAGGCATAAGTTGCATAACACCAATAGCACCTTTAGGTGACTTTGCAGAAGGATTAAAGCCACTTTCAATATTAGCCATACTTAATGCTAAATTCTCATCCACACCTTGTTTCTGAGCTTCTAGCACTACTTTCTCAGCTATATCAAGCTGCTCTTGAGATAGTTTAGACCAATCAATATTCATGATTATCCTTTTTTATAACTTCTAATAATATCTAGTACACTTCCACCAGCTGGCGATGTTGTAGCAGGTGCTCCTGAAGAAGGAGCTTTAGTTGTAGTAGGTTGTTTTTCAGATAAAGACTCACTAAGAGCTTTTTGAAGTCTAGCATAAGATGCTTTAATTTCAGCTAAGTTTTTAGCTAGTTCTTGTTGTGTTAAACCTTGATCTAATGAAGCAATAGTTTGTTGTAAGAATTCAATTTCCTTAACAGCAACTTGACCTAGTGCACCACCAGTTGGTGAAGCATCTCTCATAGCTTGTAACTTATCAAAGCCTAGATTTGCAACAATGGTGTTAAGTGTTGTTTTAAGCGTATAAGCATCTGTACCAGGAATCTTAGAAGCACCAACCCCTACGAGACCTGTAGTTTTAGGAGAAAGTTGACCTAGGGCTTTATCAATAGTCTTATCAACAAGATTGACAGAAGCTAGTTGATTATTAATCTTAGTAACTTCTCTCTTTTCTTTGTCGGTTGCTTTTTCCTCTGCAGGAGTACCTGGAATAGGTCTGTATTGACCTGTAACAGGGTCTTTTTCATATTGACCCATACCTTGTGCTTTAATTGGATAAAGTCTATCAATAGTTGCTTGAGCAATTGCCTTTTGTTCTTTTGTAGCATTTGGATTATTCAATGTAGCATTTGCTTCAGCATATTGAGCATCTGTAGATTGTTTCTCTGTAGAAAGTTTCTCTACCTCTCCACCAAAAGCTTGAACTCTTCTTTTTAATCCTTCATTGGTAGGATCTGCTTCAAGAGCTGTTTGAGCTTGCTCTAAGTTAGTAAGAGCTTTATCTAAAGGAGATAGTTTAGCTTCTTTTTCAGTGAGAGCTTTTTTAATCTCTACTTGTGTCTTAGCTTCAGTAAGACCTAAGTCAGCCTTCTGAGAAATAGCATATTGACCTAATTGAAGAGCTTCTTCAGGTAAGTCATAAGCTTTAAAAGTTTCAATAAGTTTTGGATAAAGAACATTAGGATTTTGTAAATCTTCAGGAGTTAAATCTCTTTGTGCATCAGAAAGAGCTTGTCTAACTTTTTTAGCTCTAGTTAATGCTGGATCTTCAATACCAAATAATGATCCTAACTCTCTAGCACCTCTAGATACCATTGTTCTAAATAAAGGAGCTCGTCCTTCTTGAAGAGAAAGTTGTTGTTGAATTTCTTCAGGAGATGGTCCTAGGATGTCACCAAATAAACTTTTAACTACATTTGCCATAATAAATCCCTTAAATAATTACCCTAGTAAACTTCCCCAAAAACCAAGATTTTGACCATAACCTTGTTGCTGTGCTCCAACAATACTAGCACCAGCTTGAGCACCTGCTTGTCCTAATTGGATAGATGGTGTAATATAAGGATTAGCCATACCAAGAATGTTAGTACCATAACCAAGTATATTAGCTGATGTAGCATAAGGAGTAGCCGTTAATTCTTGCCCAGTACCATACAATCCTAAAGCTTGTTTAATTTTATCTTGTTGAATTTGTCTTGCTCTATCTTCAGCTGATAAATAAAGTTGTTGATTTTGACCTTCACGAGCTTTTAATAAAGCAAATTGTTCAGGGTTTACATAACCACCTGTAACACCAGTAGCGGCACCAGTTCTACCTGTTTTAAATAGAGTGTTAGCTAATCTAGACTCTTCTTCAGCTCTTTGTGGTTCTAATCCAGCCAATACTCTATTATAATAATCAGAAGTCATTTTTTGAGTATCAAGACCCATAGCTTGTTGAAATAATCCTTGACCATACTGACTAACTTGATTAGCAAATGCTTGTTGCTCTGCTGATGGAAGAGCACCAGTAGCACCAGCTAAATATTGTTGAAATAGTTGTTGTAGTTCAGGAGCAAGAGTAACTGTACCAGTTTGTCCTTCATAGGTGATACCACCTGCTGGTCCTGTAATATTATATGGTTGAAACTCTGCCTGACTATAATCAGGTTGATCACCACCAAATAAATCTGATATAAAACTCATATTAAACCTCTGTCTTTATAAAATTAATAATGTTCTCATTCCTACTTACTTCCTTAAACCCAAGTCTTTCTACAAACTCTTTTGTTTCAGGAAAAGTAGATGTCTCAGCTCTTCCATATTTTAAGACTATATTCTTAATTAGTCTTTTATACATTTTCATTGGAAACCACTTTCCTTTATATTCAGGAAGGCATCCACAGTGTATTCTATTACCTTTTACTACAAATAAAGCAACTGTCTCGTTATTACGATAAACTGGGTAGTATTCCCAAGTTAAAGCTTCTTCTAAAAACTTTCTTTTATTTTCTTTAGGACTTCCATAAATCCTATATAACAAATTTGCGTATTCTACTTTAAGCATTCAATTTGTAAAATACAATTAACTACAATTCGTGTGTCATGTTCTTTTGGAGGTGTAGCATTATGAAATTGATTAGATTTAAACCAAAAACATTGTCCTGCTTTTGGAGAAGCTCTCTCTATAATTTCAGTCTTGTCACTATTATACACTACTGTATCACCATCAGAATCATTTACATAATATATAAAAGAAACAAAATCTTCTTCATTTAAACTAACATCAGTATGTGTTGCTAACTTATTAACACTTTCAGGTATATCTTGTTTAGTAAGAAGATTAACTTTCATCCTACGAATACCCTTTATTTTTAATCCTGTGTGCATTTCAAAAAAGTATATCAATGGTTTAATCTTATCATACTCAGGACTTAAATATCCTTGTTCATTTACTACAACATTAACAAATTGAAAAATACCATCATTACCTTCAATAGTACAATTTTTATTAAAATGCCACTTAAAATCTGTACTATTTATTAAATTCTGTAAAAACTCTTTAAATGTTTCAGGTATAAAATCTTTTATTACCATTAATTATACTTTCATAATGTAACAAAGAGCATAATATGGTGGTAAATTAGCATTAGTACCACTTACACCTGTTGTAGCAACAGTAATTCCTGTTGTTACAGATGTTGTTGTGTATGTATTACTTCCTGGAACTGCAATAGTACCACCACCTGATACAGAACCATTAACACCACCTTGGTTTCCTACTGTAACTGTATGATTATGACCTGGGTCTGTTATACTATGAGTATGGCTTACCACAACAGCATCTGCACTACCACCAGTAGCTGCCACTGCATAAGTAGAACCAGCACCAATAACAAATTTATCTCTTAAATCAGGAGTACCACTTGTACCATTACATAATACCCAACCACTAGGAATAGTAGCTGAAGAACCCGACCAAATAGCAATTAAACCACTAGGAACACCTCCAGCTGTTATGGCTGTGGTTACAAACTCTGTGGTAGCAATTTGTGTAGTATTAGTTGCAGCAGACGCTGTAGGAGCAGTTGGAGTACCAGTAAGAGCAGGAGAGATACTATTTGCTTTACTATTCACTGCTGTTTGTAGAGCATTAAACTCTACATCAAATTCAGACCCTTTAATAATCTTACCTGGATCTCCTGAAGCCAAAGAATCTTTTGCTAAGAAATTGGTTGCTTTGGTGTAATTTGCCATTATATCATTTTCCCTGTTTGTAAATAAACATCTATTTTCTGAATAGACACTGGATTGTCATTAATTTCAGATTCAACTCCAAATTGTATTACTTTACCTGATCCACCTAAAGGCACTGCAATTGTATTAACACCAATACCAATAGAAGAATACTTTGCTATGTTATATTCAAAAGTAGTGTTAAATGTAGAATAAATAGCTGAACCTAAACTTCTATTAATAGGTTGTGCTGTAGGATTTAAGGTATAGTCATAACCATACTTAAATACAAAGTCTTGATCTCCACTACCTATCACAACTAAAGAAGCTTTCTTTAGCATCTTATTTGTTGTAGCACTTCCTAAATCAGAATTAGATGTAAAGTATTGCATTGTATAAGGATCTGTACCATCTAGATAACCATTATATTTAACAATCTTTCCTGGAAGTCCTATAAGGAGTTCTCTATCTTCTGTAGAACAAAAAGCAGTGTAGTTTGTACCTGCATTATTATTCCATAAAGTTGTTCTAGCTGCACCATTTTGTAATACTTGTCTCAAGTCAAAATATACCATTACTTTAGAACCAGGGAATGTAAGTAAGTAAAACGCATCCCTTTCAAAGTAAGCACTTCTAATGTTATTAAGTGTTTCTACAGCTAAGTAGCCAACTAAGTCATCTCTAATGTTTAGAGAGAGTTCTCTTAATGGCATTGTATTTTCTTGTACAGTTCTATTAAAGCTTCTTACACCACTCTTTGATAAGAATATTAAATCAGTACCAGTAGCTTGTACAGAATCTCTTGCAATACATCCTACACCTACAACAACATCAGCGAGTGTCATAGTGGATGGATCATCTGCACCTTGATATACTACAATGTGATTCTTGCAGAATATCACTAAATATTTATTATGATAAGCTAGTGCTGTAATTTCATCATTATTACCAATGACAGAGCTTATATCTAACATTCCTGAACCAGTGCCAGTGAATGCTGCACCATCTAATAATCGACTATAATAAACATTTACTTTATTACTTGTAAGTCTTGCTGTCCATATTCTACCAAATGCTGATAATACACAGTCAGGGTCAAAGGTAGAAACACCTGTAGGTTTAGTTCCATAATCCCCTACTCGTTGGAATATAAATGCACCTACATGAGATGTTTTTCTCCATACAAGAAAAGGTACACCCATCTGTGCTGCAAAGCCATAAGAAGAAGCTGTAATGCCACTTCCTTCAGGTAGTGCTGCAAATTGAAACCTGTCATCTGGAGGACTAATAGGTGAGTTAGTTGTTTGGTCAGCTGCTTTAGGAATCTGTTCTACTAAGGTTTCTGTACCTGTAAATAACTTACCACCACCAGCAGATAGATAGGTAATAGTACCATCTACCTCTTTAAATTCAAATATACTACCAATAGGTTGGTCATCATTTAATGTACCATTATTTGTAGTAAGAGCATCCCATCCTTTTCTAGCACCTAATCTACCAAACTTGTCAATGACACAATTAGTAGCAATAGAAGCATAACCGCTTTCAAGCGTAACAGCTGAATCTTGGGTGTTTAAACCCATGAATCCAGGAGCTTGGATAGAAGTAGTTTTTAATTGTCCAGCCATTATTTAGGATACCAAGTAGTTTCTTCAGGTCTTGTTCCAGCTTCAATTGCAATTAAATCAGCTAACATATTTCTGTAACGCATCTCTTGATCCTGATTACCACCATCTTCACCTCGTTCAGCAATAGCTCTAGCAAGAGTACCTTCAACAAGAAGTTGATAAGGTATTTTTACTTTCTCAGCATCTGTAGTAAGCTCATCTTGAGGCATAACCACATTAAAACGAATAGTATAAGATGTATCAGGAACAGGAAATACATCTACCTGTGTATCACCATATTCTGTAACACCATTAAAGTTATAGTATAATGGACTACCTTTTTGTACAGGAACCATAAGTAAATTGGTTTCAAACCATCTACTATCTCTAGGTTTTAGAAATAAATTATCAGTGTCATTAACAACATTGATAACTCTAAAACGAGTTCCAGCACCAACAAGGATGTAGTTAAAAAGGTCAGGAGCAGTCGTTGCTGTAAGAGTAATTCTTAAAGCAGACCAATCCCAAGCATCTTCGATTTCTCGTTTAGCTACATTGACAAGTTCACCTATGAGTGTACTGTATGAATTTTCAGTGACAGACGCTACTGTAGGTTCCCTTAATCTTTTTAAAACCTTATTGACAATTTCTAAATAAGTCATTATAATATTCCTATATATACAACAATTATACCATAAGAATGGCTATTTGTCAACTACTTTATTACCATTTAACTTTGTCTGCCCAATAGGCAGCTGACATCTTACCTTTTGCTATGTTCTTAGCGTGTCTTGCTTTAAAAGACTTTTGCCTTGCTTTCTCAGAAGCTGTTTTAGGGGAAGATCCTGCACCACTTACACCTTGCTGACCGAATCTAATTAGTTTTTCTGTTGTACCTACTTTAGCTAATACAGCATGACTCTTTTTGGGATGACCAGGAGTTCTTTTAGGTTTGTTATAACCAGAGAATGTTTCTTTACCTTTTTTAATCATTTCTTTTTAGCCGTCTTTGCAGATTGTTTAAACGCTTTAACAGTAGGAGCACCTTTTGCCCCTACCTTTCGCATCTTTTCACCAGACCCTGCTTTTATTCGTGCTCGTTTAGCATGAATGTTAGCATATAGACCCTTAGTAGCCACGCTTTGCACCTTTTTTCATAGGCTTTGCTGCTACTTTCTTACCTGACTTCTTTGCGTATTCTTTAGCTTCTTTCTTACCTTTTTCTGTGTAAGCAAACTTTTTCATTCCGACCATTGGCATAATTATTTCCCTTTCTTTTTAGACATACCAGCTTGTGAGAGTGCAATTGCTATCGCTTGTTTTTTACTTTTAACCACAGGTCCTTTTTTAGAACCTGTATTAAGGGTACCAGCCTTAAATTCTCGCATTACTTTAGAAATCTTTTTCATCTTTCCTGCTTTAGTGGTTGGAACTTTTTTCATTTAAACTCCCTCTTTCCTTTATTGTCTATAATTAAAGCTTGCTTTCTAGGTTTAAGTTCTTTAGTATTAGGTATTGAAATATGCACCCAACTATCAAATTCTAGTATAACCTGATCGTAAGGGACATTATCATCGACAATGGCTCTAACCACAGCACTAGGAGACATTCCCTTGACATTAAAGTCAGCTGCACATCCTTCACAATGTTGTGAGGTTTTACTTCCACCCACTGCTTCATTGACTTCCCTCGATCTATACCCTGAACTAATCAGGAGTGGTTTATTAAAAAGTTTACGAATTTGTTCTAGAAAGAATGCAAGTCTTTCCAAGTTATCTTTTACTTTAGGAGGAGGAGTATTATCTAATCCTCTTCTACTTGCTACCTGACTAAATGTAAGTTCTTCTAAACTAAAATTAGGACTTAACTTCATTTCTTCTTAATATAGAACAAACTGCGTTCTCCAAATAAATAGAATCCCACAGCACTAGCAAAGTTATCTACCTCTATTGTAGCAATTCCTTGTAAGTGCATAGTAGCCCATGTTGCTAATACAAGTAAACCAATAACTGGTCTCATAAGTCTTACAATACCTTCTACCCATGGGTATGATGGATTACCACCACCAGCTTCATTCATTACTTTAAAGAACTCTAGGTCAATTTGTTTCATCTGAGCATATTGTTCTATAGTAGCAGGTTTAAATTGGTCAGGTGCTACAAAACGATTGATAAGTGATTTACCTAAGTCTACTGCTAAAGGTCCTAATGCAGCTAATATTGTGATTGGATCCATTATTTAATCTCCACAGGGTAAAATCTATCTACAGGAAACTCACTAAAGTCTCCACCTTCCCACTTAATGTTAATCATTTTATTATTGTAAGACCAACAAGCTTTCATAATTTGTTTATCTATTCTTTGAGCTACAGCTCTAAATCCTTCTGTAGGGCATTTCTCATTAGAAAGAACAATACGAACATTCTCGTTATATTGCATTACTAAGTATTCTTCTGCTTCTACATGATGAATATAAAATAAAGTAATTAATACTAGAAGTAAATATATTAAATGTTTCATAATGTTTTCCTATCAAAACCAAAGACACTTCCTATTTGGTTGGTTAACTCTTTAAATTCTTTGGTGTGTCTATGGTATCCTTTAACACCATCTTTATGTAACTTTAAATGAGCCATTTCATGTGCCATTGTAGTTACTAAAGTAATAAAGTGTTCATGGTGATTGATACCTATGGTAATTTTATAAGGAGAAACTTGTAACTCTCCCATACATGAAAACTTATCTTTTACTGCAAATTTTATATGCTTATCTGAAGGAAGACCCCATGTATTAAATGGAGGGAGCTTCTTTAACAAAACATAAACTGCCCTTATAGAGTCAGCTGTAATAAGGGGATTATTTAATAGTCCAGCCATGCGACGCAGCCCACATATAAACTAATGCCGCAAGAGCTATGGCTCCAATGCTACGAAGAGACCATCTACCAAACTTAGTAAATTGTTTATCTAACCACTCTTCTAAAGCCTCCTTAATGGCTTGTTTATGTTCTTCTGGTGTCATCATTATTCAGTCCATTTTTGATTATTTAAAACTTCCATAAGTTCTTCTACTGTAGTAACACCAGTAATAGCTGCTTCTAAACGATCAGATTCAGCAATAGTGTTAGCTCTTTTTGTTACTACATCAGCTGGTACATCCACATTTCTTTCTGCTTTACGGATAATATACCAGTCTGTTTGTGCTAATA
>Ga0315903_10005322_pt1 | contig 16832 bp, 19 predicted proteins | sample LakEriMetagenome_7_FD_203524 | JGI IMG/M metagenome (GOLD analysis project Ga0315903, IMG submission 203524) | Freshwater fungal communities from buoy surface, Lake Erie, Ohio, United States - Buoy 2 MA119 | ecosystem: Environmental > Aquatic > Freshwater > Lake | place: USA: Lake Erie, Ohio...
AGATAATTACCTTTGCATCACTCAGTGTTACGCCACCGCCCTTTGACTCACCAGAGTCACGGCTGAGAATACGTACAACTGTGTCACTCGCCTCAAGTGTTGGTTGGAATTCAGAGACAGTTGCAGCCCCGCCATTTGCAGACTCTGGTTCTGTTGAGAATGGAAATATTGATGCAATCAAAAGTGGTGAGTGCACATTTGCTTCTTCAATCAGATTTCCTGCCCAGCGCGCACGTTGTACAACGTGTGGTGTGCCGAGTGTGATTGATGAACAATCAGATGCCATTGGAGCATCTAAAAATGCTGCAAGGTGTGCCAACTGTTCATTTCCACGTGGACTTCCGGCTGCAATGACAGCTGCAGGATTTGTCTTTTCTACAAGGTCCTTAAGCGCGCGGCCAGATGCTTGCGGTGTGTAATCAGTAATGTCTGCATGAGTTGCAACGTGTAAAACCTTTGCCCCGTATTCGCCGACAGTTCCTGCAAGTCCTGCGCCATCTTTTCCAATGACAACAGCTTCAACGTCTTGTCCGAGTTTGCGTGCAGCAGTAAGTGCGCGCAGTGACAATGGATCTAACTCTCCGCGATCGTGATCTACTAGTACCAGAATCATTAGAGCGCTCCGATCTTCTTTAGGACTTCAACTAAGGCAGGTACGGCGTCTGCGCCATTGCCCAAAATTTCTGCTCCTGTTGATTTACTTGGAGCAATTGTGAGATTGAGTTTTTCTAACTTTGGAACGCGTGGATCAGCTTTCTTCATATCCACTGGCTTCTTGCGTGCTTGCATACGACCAGGCACTGATGGATAACGAGGAATGTTTAATCCATCTCGCACAGTCACGATTGCAGGAAGTGGTGCTTCATAGTGTTCGCGGCCTGTTGCGACAACACGTTCACATGATGCGACTCCATTTTCAATCTTCATCGCCTTGACGTTTGTAACTATTGGACGATTAAGAGCGTGTGCTACGCGCACGTGAATTTGGTATCCAGCGCTATCAACAGATTCTGCACCGAAAATAATGAGATCAAACTTTGTCTCTTCGGCGTTGATCGCATCCACTAGTGCAGCAGCAGTTCCTTGTGGGTCCCACTCTTGTCCATCAGTTTCTAGAAGAACCGCGCGTGTTGCACCGATTGCCAACTGTGCTCGTAATTGTTCTTCAGCATCTGATGGTCCAAGGGTTAGCAAAGTTAGCGTTCCACCCATTTGCTCTACTAGTTGTACGCCAGCTTCTACGGCGTTCTCTTCGTGCGGACTGATTCCAAAACCAAGATGCTTGGTTTCAATATCTTTTGCATCCGGTGTAAGAATTAACGTTCCACCTGCGAGAGGTACTCGCTTTAAACAGACTAAAACATCCATTACGACAAAATCCTCTCATTGGATGGATCAAACACTGATGTAGCGCCTACTTCAGCAATCGAACATGGATAGTGCTCACCAAGGTATTCCACGATGAATTTATTGCCAGCAACTGCAAGCTCTGTTGGCAAGTAAGACATCAGAATGTGCTTTCCAAGTGATGGAGCAGAACCAGCACTAGTCACATATGAACGACGTCCATGTGAGTCAGTGATTGGTTGCTTATCAAGAGTAAGAATTGGTTCGTTACCCATCATGTAGCGCTTTTCTCCAGTAGATGATGTGTGGTCATCAACGAATAACGTACAGAGCATTGCAGCAGGCTTTTCACTGCGATGCTTTACGTGAGCTTCTTTACCTACGAAGTCAGCATCCTTTAGTTTCGGTGTCTGCATTCCAGCTTCAACAACTGTGTATTCAGTCTCTAGTTCTGGACCGTATGCGCGGTAACACTTTTCTAGACGACCAGTTGTTCCGTACACACCAATTCCAACAGGAATCATTCCGTGATTCTTGCCAGATTCCCAGAGCGCATCCCACAACGCAGGACCATCAGCCATTGGTACATAGAATTCCCAACCAAGGTCACCAACGTATGAAATACGTGATGCAAGAACTTTTACGCCCTTGATATCGATTTCTTTGCATGTACTGAACTTAAATGCTTCATTGCTCATGTCAGCAGATGTAACTTCCTGAACAATCTTGCGTGCATTAGGTCCCCACACACCAAGAGTTGTGTAGTCAGAAGTAATGTCTTTGATTGTTGCTGAGCCATCTGTTGGCAACAAGTCAGCAAACCACTTCTTATCTGCCATACCGTGCGCTCCACCTGTAACCACACGGAAGTGTGATTCACCGAGACGCATAATTGTTAAGTCAGATTTGAATCCACCATTTGGTCCAAGTACTGGCGTATAAACAACGCGACCAACCGCTACATCCATCTGACGCAGTGCGGCCTTTTGTACAACAGCAAGTGCTGATGGACCAGTGATATCAAAGTAAGCGAATGCTGTGAGATCTACGATGCCAGCAGTTTCGCGCATTTGTAAGTGCTCAGCATTGATAATTGGTGACCACCAACGTGATTCCCATTCAGCAGTACGTGGCATAACTTTGTCGCCAAACTTTGCTACGAGATCCTTATTGCACTCATACCAGAATGGACGTTCCCATCCTGCTGTCTCATAAAAGACCGCACCAAGCTTTGCTTCGCGATCGTAATAAGGTGACAAACGAACTTTACGATTTGATTCGTATTGCTCGAGTGGGTGAACAATTCCGTAAGTCTTGTTAAATGACTCTGCAACGCGAGCTTTAACGTGCTTGTCATCTTTGTGGTGCTCATGGAAGCGAGCGATATTTGATGCGTGAAGATCAATCTTGGAATCTCCCAAGACCATCCACTCTGCAACAGATTTCGCTGTTCCTGGACCTTCTTTAATCCACACAGCTGCAACAGACCAGAGTCCCTTTACTTCAGGTGTTTCACCCAAGATAGGCATTCCATCCGGTGTGTAAGAAAGAATTCCGTTACATGCATACTTTTCGCGAACGTTTTCATCGCCAACGATAGATGGCATCAATTCATATGAGTGCTCATCTTGGATATCAAAGTCGACCTGTGTGAATGCAAACTCTGTTGGTGAAAGTGTTGCAGTTGCATTTGAAGGTAGATCTTCTGCGTTATAAAGAATTGGACGGTGCGCATAAGAACCAATTTCAAGACCTGTACCGTGTTGGCGCTCGTACATGAATGTGTCCATGTCACGAATAATTGGCCACTCGATATCACCCTTTGCTCCAGCGAAGAATGGAACTGGTCCGATGTCTTTCATCTGGTGTACAGCTGGTGTCAATGGAATGTGTGCACCTGCCATTGCTGCAAGCTTTGGTGACCAGCAACCTGTTGCGATTACAACGTAATCAGCTTCGATCGTTCCTTGATCAGTAACAACTGCCTTAACACGACCATTTTCAACAGTGATGTCTTGAACTTCAACGTTTGCAAATGATTGCGCTGCGCCCATCTCTGCTGCCTTTTCGCGCATCAATGTTCCTGTACGAAGTGAGTCAACAACGCCCACCGTAGGTTGGTAATAACCACCAAGGATTACCGATTCATCTACGTATGGAACTAACTTCTTAACTTCTTCTGGGGAAATAATTCGACCACCATCGACGCCCCATGATTTTGCAGAAGTAATGCGACGAGCAAGCTCTTGCATACGCTCTGGAGTACGAGCTACTTCGATTCCACCAGATTCGGTGAATGTTCCAAACTCTTTGTATTGACGCATGCTCTCTGCAGTAATTGCAGTCATTTCCTTGGAGTGATCAACAGGGAAAATAAAGTTAGATGCGTGACCAGTTGAGCCACCAGGATTTGGTAGCGGTCCCTTATCAATCTGGACGATGTCTTTCCATCCAAGCTTTGCAAGGTGATACACCATGCCATTGCCGACGATTCCTGCGCCAATAACGACGCACTTTGCCTTACTTGGTAACTTGCTGCTCATGATTTTCCCCGTTTATTTGGTGGTGGTTGGTGGTTAGAGATTCTTTCGAATTGTTGTTTCGAAACCTTCGACGTGATCGCGCATTGCCTTTGCTGCCGCTTTTCCATCATTTGCGGCTATTGCTTCGAGCAGTGCGCGGTGCTCGATAATGGCAGCCGATAGTTCTTCTACTTGATCTAGGGCCATAAACCAGATTCGAAGAGCGTGGGCATAGTAATTATCTAAAGATGATGCCAAGAATTCATTGTGGGTGCACTCATATATATGGTGGTGAATTCTTTGATCGAGTTGAATCAATGTGCGCATCTCTGGCTTGCCTTTGATTAAGTCAATCTCTTTAATCAATTCAAGTGTGATGGCGCGATCAGACTTGGTTGAACGTACTGCAGCTAGCTCGGCGGCTTTAATCTCAAGGACTGCGCGGACTTCTGAGACCGCTGCTAAGTTTTCAACATCTACATTTGATACAAACATGCCACGACGTGGGAAAACTTCTACGAGTTTTTCATTTGCCAATAAACGCAGAGCTTCACGAATTGGTGTGCGACCAAAATTTAGTTTGGCCATCAACGTGGCTTCAGAGATAAGTGAGCCAGGTTCTAATTCAAGCGTGATGATTTTTGAGCGAATAGCTGCATACGCTTCTTCGGCACGCGAAGTGCCTTCGGGTCCTCGAGTGAGGATCTCTTGGGAGGCGATGCTGCTCATGTCCGGAATCGTATATCAGTTGTATACGAATGAATAGGTGGCTAGAAGAGGTATTTATCGAAGAGCCAGAGGCTCGCCCCGAGCCCGGTGACCAGGACTAACGCTTTATAGAAGTTCGGATGCATCACCGTGGCCCAGCGTCCCCCCAAGGTTCCGCCCACCATTGCCCCCAACAGAAGGGCGAGTGCATAAGGCCAGTTAACGAGTCCACTAAATATATAAATGATGTTTGAAACAATACTGGTGCAGCCAACGATTAAATTCTTGGCAGTGTTTAGGACGGCAGGATCCCGACGCGCATCTCGCGCCAGTACAGCAATAACCATTACACCTTGGCCGGGACCAAAGTATCCGCAGTACACCCCACTGGCAGCGATTCCTGCATTTTCGAAAGATTGATGGCGCTTGCCGCGATGCGGCTTAACTTTTATTAGAAGCGTCAGTGTTGCGCCGAGTAATAAAAATGGCACAAGCTTTTCGAATACACGTGGTGGAAGAGTGAGCAATGCAATAGAGCCAAAGACTGCACCTACTGTTGAAATCACAATCAGTGATGCATACTCTCGCGCAAGCTCTTTAATTCGGTGTCTAATTGCGATGAGTGCAAAAAAATTAGCTGGTGTGACACCAACAGCATTTGTTACAGCAGCACTTACTGGAGAAATTCCCGTGGCAAGTAATACAGGGAAAGAAATAACTGAGGCCCCGCCAGCCATTGCATTAATCACGCCCACAAGTAGGCCAACTGCAGCAATCGCTATGTATTCAAGCATCTGCCAACCCTATACTCGGTATATGGCATCCGTACAGGTCCGACTCTTTGCAGTTGCGCGTGCAAAAGCTGGTGTCGAAATAATTTCGTGCCAACCAGGCTCACTTGCTTCAATTATTGAAAATCTTGGCGCTCACGGTGAATTAGCAAGCGTCTTGCCTCAGTGTTCATATCTTGTCGATGGAGTTGCGTCATCTGATGTAAATCAAAAAATTAGCGCAGGAAGCACTATTGATGTATTGCCACGCTTTGCCGGTGGTGCTTAACCGCCGATTGCTGACATAGGTCGCTGTGGTTGAATAAATTTTGGATCATTTATTCCGTGTCCAGGTAATTTTCCTGCAACAGTTTTCCTAAAGCGCTGAGCAATATCTTCATCACTTGCTCCATTGCGCATTGCTGTACGAAGATCCATCTCTTCAAGTGAGAATAAACAAGAGCGAAGTTGGCCATCAGATGTCAGGCGAAGGCGATCACAAGCACCACAAAATGGGCGTGTAACACTTCCAATAATGCCTACCGTTGCTGGTCCGCCATTAACAAAGAACTCTTCGGCGGGAGATGATCCGCGTCCATCACATGGTGTTAGTTGATAACGAGTGGATAAATCTGCATAAATATCATCAGCTGTAACGAGTGCGGAGCGTTCCCAAATTCCACCAGCATCAAGTGGCATCTGCTCTATAAAACGCAAAGCTAAGTTATTGGCAAGTGCCCATTCCAGAAGTGCTGGTGCTTCATCGGCGTTAACGCCTTTGAGCAGTACTGCATTGATCTTTATCGGATTAATGCCAGCTGCTTGCGCCGCTTTGATGCCTGCAAATACGTCATCTATTCGATCGCGATGAGTCATTAATTTAAATCGGTCTCTATCTAATGTATCCAAGCTGATGTTGATACGAGTTAATCCTGCATCCACTAATGGCTTGGCAACTTTTTCCAGTGTTAATGCATTAGTCGTCATCGTCAAAGTTGGTGCATTTTTAATTGCGTTGATGCGCGAAACAATTTCTACAATATCCGGGCGAAGAAGTGGCTCTCCCCCAGTTAAACGAACTTCATTGATTCCTTCGCTAACTGCAATTTCAATAACACGTACTAGCTCATCAGTTGTGAGTTGATGTTCAGATGGTAACCACGCAGCAAAGTCATTTGGCATGCAATATGTGCAGCGAAGGTTGCAGCGATCGGTCAGAGAAACACGCAGATTGCGATGCACACGACCGTAGGTATCAATTAATGTATTCATGCGAAGTTAACCCACTGATCGCTGCCATCTGCAAATACTTGGTGCTTCCAGATTGGTAATTTTTCTTTGACAGTATTGACGAGCGCACTGCACGCATCGAAAGCAGCTTCTCGGTGATCAGCGCTTACGGCGACAGCAAAGGCGCACTCACCGATTGCGATATCTCCATATCGATGGGCCACAGCGACATCGTTAATTGCAAAACGTCCACTCACATCAGTAACTATCGTTTTCAGAACTTCCTGCGCACTTGGATGGATTTCATAGGTAAGCTTTGTTACATCTTTACCATCGTCATGATTGCGAACATCTCCGCTAAAGCTAACTACTGCGCCAGATTTATCACCGCTGACAAGTTTTGCTAAGTCGGCTGCTGAAATAACCTGGTCAGTAACAAAGACCTTATCCATGGTCTTTACCGCGCAATTGCTCGTGAATGTGTCCAGCCAAACGTTCAATGATTACTAATCCATCTGTGACAGCCCCTGGTGAACCAGGAAGATTGATGATGAGCGTTGAAGAATTCGTGCCCGCAACTCCGCGCGACAAATCAGATGTCGGAACTTTCTCACGTGAGTATGCACGTAGCGCTTCTGGGATTCCGGGCAATAGTTTTTGAATGTGTGGCGCTGTCGCCTCCGGTGTCACATCAGTAGGAGAAATTCCTGTTCCACCAGTTGTGACAATCAGATCTACGTGTGCAGCAAGGGCCACAGAAATTGCATCTGAAATTTGCTTTACATCATCAGGGACAATCACAACATCGGATACTTCGTAACCCAACGCCTTTAAACCACTCTTTAAAATCTCACCGCTTGTATCTTCATAAACTCCAGCTGAAGCCCGTGCACTTGCAGTAATGATTGCTGCTTTCACGGACGCTTCCACGATCCGTTTCGTCCGCCATCTTTGCTATCGACCTGAACATGCGAAATTGCAGCTGTTGGATCAACGGCTTTAACCATGTCAATAATTGTTAACGCGGCAACGCTGACAGCAGTGAGTGCTTCCATCTCAACGCCTGTGCGATCTGCTGTCTTTACCTTTGCAACGATTGCTACCCCTGAATTATCTATTTCGCACTCAACGGTCACAGAATGCAGGGCAATTGGATGACAGAGTGGAATTAAATCTGGCGTGCGCTTTGCTCCCATAACTCCTGCAATACGCGCAGTTGCTAAGACATCACCTTTAGGAACTCTCTTATCTCGAAGCATTGTGAGCACTTCGGCAGAAAGTGAGACGTGACCACTCGCTTGTGCGGTACGCACAGTGACATCACGATCGCTGACATCAACCATATGTGATTGTCCATCAGCGTCTAGATGGGTCAATTTCTTCTCGCTCATAATCCCGTAAGTCTAGGGCTGGAGTGGGCACTTATTAAATCCTCAGGCGTATCAATATCTATCAGCGCATGAGCATCGACTGGCACTTCATCAATTGCCAGAAAATCACAGACGGCGCGCATTGATTGACCATGCGGGTCACCAAGTTTTTTTATTGCAGATAAGAGCGCAACACGGCGATAGATTCCACATAGTGGTTGCTTAAATCCATCAGCATCTATTGGCATTGCAGCATCTGCAGAAATTGCACTGAGTAATTGTGAAAAGAGTGCGGATCCATAGGGCATATCAACAGCTGCAATTGCAACGTATTCGGTATCGATTTCGTCTAATCCACGAGCAATACCTGCAACTGGTCCACCTAGCGGCGGTTCTTCAAAGACGTCTTTGCCTACGATGACAGTTTTGATTTCTTTGGGGATGAAACTCAGTACATGATCTAAAAGAGTGACGCCGTGCAACAATGCGGCAGATTTATCAGAACCAAAACGCTTATTTGTACCGCCAGATAAAACAATGGCGCTCCACGTTTTCATATTCAAATTATCTACTGAGTCGCTGTAATTGATGAACAATTACGCCAGCAATTAGCCCCCAGAAGGGCGAACCAACACCCAACGCCGAAACTCCTGAGATTGTGACGAGGAATGTAACGACGGCTGAATCTCGATAATCCTTGATCTCCATTGCATCTACCAGTGAAGTTGTAATTATCGGAAGCAAAGCGATACCAGCTAAGACTGCTGTGAGTTCGCCAGGAAATGATCCGAAGAGAGTTGAAAATACTCCTGCGAAAATCGCAGCGACACAATATGCAAGGCCCGCGACTACGCCAGCAAAGTATCTAGTCTCTGGATTTGGATCACTCTCTTCTGTAATTGCAATGCTTGCTGTAATCGATGAAAGGTTTACACCAGATCCGCCAACTCCCGCACCGAGTAAAGATAAAAAACCACCAAAGTGCACAATGGTGTTTATCGGTGGTGTGTAACCAACAGCTTTAAGAAGAGCAATGCCTGGTGCATTCTGCGATGTCATCACCAATAAAACGATTGGAATAGTAAGTGTGAAAAATGCACCAATTGGAAAGGTTGGGTTGGTCCACACAGGAGTTGCAATTGAAAGCTTGATTTCGGGGATATTTATCTTCGATTGCAGAGCCACAACCACAACTCCAACAGCGAACGCTAGTACAACTGGAGCGCGGAATTTAATGGCTTTTGCTGCGAAGAAGACCAACAGCATGGAAATACCAAGTATCGGGTTAATTCGCGTTGATGAGAAAATCTTGACTCCGAAAGTCAGCAATACACCTGCGAGCATCGCCATAATCACAGCGTGAGGAATTGTTTGCATAAGCCTGCTGAAAATACCTGTGTAACCAATAACCATAAGAATTATCGAAGCGACAAAGTAAGCACCAATAACTTCACTAAATGGGTGATCAACTAATCCCGTAATCAATAGAGCAGTTGTTGTAGATGCCCATGATCCAATAATTGGAATCCCGAATCTCAGGCTCATGAGTAGTGCAAAGAGTCCAGATCCCATGAAAATTGCCAGTAACCATGAATTGGTGATTTCAACTGAGAGGTTGGCTGCTTGTGCCGCCTGATACAAAATTGCTATCGGTCCTGTTAATGAAACAAAGACAACTAAGAGACCGGAGAAGAAACCTGACCACGATGCAGCGTTAGGTAAGTTTGCAATATTTTTACTTAACGCTTTTAAAGTGGAAATATTTAAACCTTTCTCGTGCGCAAATAAAGTAGCCCCGAAGGGATTCGAACCCTCGTAGCTGGCTTGAGAAGCCAGAGTCCTAGGCCGCTAGACGACGGGGCCCTAGTACTAACATTTTCAAAAATGATCGCCTTCGGCTTTCATTATCTTATTTCGCTGGGGTACCAGGACTCGAACCTAGACTTACTGAACCAGAATCAGCAGGGCTGCCAATTACCCCATACCCCAAAGTAGGCAGTGCAAAGAATACCGCACCAACTAGAGCGTTAGTGCCGCTGCAATTCGGGCCAGCGAAGCCTCTTTACCAAGAAGTTCCATTGATTCAAATAGTGGTGGCGAAATTGTGCTGCCTGTTGTTGCAATGCGAACTGAGCCAAATGCAATGCGTGGCTTAAGTCCCATCTCCTCAATCAAACACGCACGTAGTGCAGCTTCAATACTGTCGTGGTTCCATGTTGTTAGTGGTTCTAACTCTTTGAGTGAACGCTTCAAAACATCTTTAGATACATCATCTGTAATTTTAGAAATGCTATCTGCTTCAACAGCAAATTCTTTAACAAATAAGAACTTAAGCATCTGTGGAACTTCATTGAGCTTTACAATGCGCTCTTGAATGATTGGTAGTGCAGCTTTTACGAGTGCAATCTCGCTATCTGTGCCAGTGATAACTCCAGCCTTAGTCAGGAATGGCAGTGACCACTTCAAGAATTCATCGAGTGTAAGAGCGCGAATCTTGTCTCCATTGATTGCCTCAAGCTTTTTCATATCAAAGCGGGCAGGAGATGAGTGAACCTTTTCAACTGTAAATAATTCGCAGAGCTCTTTCATTGTGATGTTTTCACGATCATCACCAGGTGACCAACCGAGCAGCGCCAAATAATTACAGATGGCTTCAGGTAAATATCCTTGTTCGCGATACCAAGCAATAGAAACTTCACCATTTCGCTTCGACAACTTAGTGTTGTCTTGACCCATAACGAATGGCAAGTGTGCAAAGACTGGATAATCCTCAGGCTTAACACCCATTGCTTGATAGACGCGAATCTGACGTGGAGTGGACGAGAGTAAATCTTCTCCGCGCAGAACATGAGTGACCTTCATCAAAACATCATCGACAGCAACTGCCAATGTATAAAGCGGTGAGCCATCTGCGCGTACTAGAACAAAGTCAGGTACGAACTTGTGATCAAAGGAGACTTCTCCGCGAATTTCATCTACAAATGTTGTTGATCCATCTGGCATACGCATACGAACGACTGCTTCGCGGCCTTCTGCCTTGTATGCAGCGATTTGTTCTGCAGATAAATTGCGACACTTTCCGTCATACCCAGGTGCAACATTTGCTGCGCGTTGTGCTTCACGCGTTGCTTCTAACTCAGCTGGCGTGCAATAGCAGTGATAAGCATCCTTTTGATCTAAGAACTTCTGTGCCCACTCTGCATAAATATCGAGACGTTGTGATTGAAGGTATGGGCCGTTTTCGCCACCAACTTCAGGACCTTCATCCCAATTAAGTCCGAGCCACTTCAACGTATCTATTGCGGCTTGAATGTACTCATCTGTAACACGAGTGGTATCTGTGTCTTCGATGCGAAATAGGAATGTTCCGCCAGTGTGACGCGCATACGCCCAATCAAATAAAGCGGTGCGAATATTTCCTACGTGTAGATCACCTGTTGGAGATGGCGCAAAGCGAACCTTAACTTTTTTACCCATGCGCACTTACTCGATTCATTAATTCGCCTAAACCTTCGATGGCAACAGTAACTGTGCCTTGTGCTTGTAGTGGCCCAATACCTGCTGGTGTTCCGGTGAGAATTACATCTCCAGGCAAAAGTGTCATTACTTGTGAAACAAATTGAACAATTTCTGGGACTCCAAAGATCATCTGATTAAGGCGAGCATCTTGCTTTTGCTCATCATTTACTTTGGCGCTAATTCTTTGATTGCCTGGTACAAAGTCTGTATCAATCCATGGACCAATTGGGCAGAAAGTGTCGAAACCTTTAGCGCGGCTCCACTGCCCATCTTTTTTCTGTAAATCGCGTGCGGTGACATCATTTGCAATTGTGTAACCAAAAATTACATCGTTGACTCGCTCGCGTGGAACATCTTTGCAAATACGTCCAATCACAATTGCTAACTCAGCTTCGTGATCTACGCGCTCCGACATTGAAGGCCAGACGATTGTGTCCATTGGTCCGATGACAGATGTGTTTGGCTTTAGGAAAATAATTGGCTCTGTTGGCACTTCTGAATTCATTTCAGCAGCATGGTCTGCGTAATTCTTTCCTATGCAGACAACTTTGCTACGAGGAATAACAGGAGCCAATAGGCGAACATCAGATAATTGGGTGACCGCACCAGTTTTACTGACGCCCGCGTAAATTGGATCTCCAGCGATTACTGAGATGTTTGTTCCATCATCTTCGAGAAGGCCAAAGAGTGGATCAGTGCCTAATCCAGAGTTTGGTCCAGGAGAAAATCGAACAATGCGCATTGCTTAATTGTATCGGGGCAATTCGCCAATGGCTAAAGCGTAGAAATTTCCCCGTTATCTGCGCAATAAAAGACAGTGGCACTAGCAGAAAAATCACGGAGAGCGCCAGCCTTACTTGGTTTATCTCCAACTATAACAACGCTTTCAATTCCAGAAATTCCAGAAGCCATGGCCACAGTGAATACAGAGTCGCATGCATCTAGTGTCAGCGATGGAGTTGAAATGTTTACGGCAACGTATGTGCGGCCAGTATTATCGCGAAGAGCTGCAGCTTGTTTTGCACCGCTGCGCTTAAGAGTTGCACTTGCAAGCGTTGCTAACTTTTGATCTTCGGCGTTACTAAAGGTTGTCATCGCCAGCGCTTTCTTTCTCGATTAATACGCTGCTAATTCTACGACGGCGACCAACAGGACGCTCGGATGTAATTAAGTATTGGCCCATCGTAATTGTGCTGCCTGCAATTGGTACACGGCCAAGCTTTTGTGCCATCAAGCCACCAATTGTGTCTACGTCTTCAAAGTCTTCTTCAGAAATTTCGATTCCAAGTTCGTCTGCTAAATCTTCGATGTGCAGTGTTGCCTTAGCGCGAGCTTTGCCCTCTGAAATCCATGTAAATGCTTCAACGCCATCATCGAACTCATCAGCGATTTCACCGACGATTTCTTCAAGAATGTCTTCGATTGTGATGATGCCTGCTGTTCCACCGTATTCATCAACAACGATTGCAAGGTGAATTTGATCTCGCTGCATCTCTTTAAGTAAATCCGCGGCAATCTTGCTTTCAGGAACGAATGTTGCCGGACGCATATGTTGTTCAACACGCTCTGTAGTTTCAGATTCGTGATGATCCAATGTGCGCTTTGCTAAGTCTTTGACGTAGGCGATTCCGATGATTTGATCCAGGCTCTCACCAATTACTGGTACACGAGAAAAACCAGAACGAAGAGCAAGTGAAAGTGCTTGGCGAAGTGACTTATCTTTTTCAATCCAGACCATGTCTGTTCGTGGAACCATCAATTCGCGCACCAATGTGTCACCGAGTTCGAACACAGAGTGAATCATTTCGTGTTCATCAGATTCTACGAGTCCACGTTCGTGTGCTTGATCAACTAAATCGCGAAGTTCTGCTTCATTTGTAAATGGTCCGGTTCTAAAGCCAACACCAGGTGTAATTGCATTTCCGATAGCTATAAGCAGTTTTGTTACTGGACCCAAGATAAATGCAAGAAAGAATGCTACGCCGATACCAGCACGCGCCCACGTGTGTGGGTGTTGTTTACCAATTGTGCGGGGACCAACCCCAACAACAACGTAGGAAACAATCACCATTATCAAAACAGTCAGCGACATTGCTTGTGCGGATGGGTAATTTCGAAGCAATATTGATGCCAGCAATACAGTTGCCGTTAATTCACAGGTTTTACGAACCAACAAAATTACGTTGAGATACTTAGCTGGCTGCAAACTAAATTTGCGGAGCAGTTCTCCCCCACGCTTGCTTTCAAGCTCTTCGATAAGAACTCGAGAAATCGATGTCAGAGCAGACTCTGTTGCAGCAAGAAATCCGGCAAAACCTAAGAGCAGAATGATTGCTGCAATTGCATAAGGACTCATTGCATCTCCTCCCATTCACTGACGATTGCTTCTTGAAGTGCAAACATGACTTTTTCATCATCTAAATCTTCGTGGTCATATCCAAGTATGTGAAGCAAGCCGTGAGTAGCAAGAATAAAGATTTCATGGTTTGTACTGTGTCCAGCTTTTGCCGCTTGATCTTCTGCAAAGCGTGGTGAAATAACAATGTCACCAAGTGTGACTGCCTCACCATCTTCTGGCATATCCATAGGAAATGAGAGAACATCCGTGCTGCCTGGCAGATCCATCCACTTGATGTGAAGCTCTTCCATCTCTTTGTCATCAATAAAAGTGAGGTTGAGCTCGCATTCTGGGTGCAGCTCTAATTTGCCGAATGCAAAATTAAGCAGGGAGAGACATTTATCGCTAGGGACTAATTGTCCGGAGCGATTGTTAATTTCTATTGTCATGTGTTTCGAATAGGCCTTGGGACTTGCTTGGTTTCATCAAATGTTGCGTACGCCGTAACAATGTCACCAATTAGACGGTGGCGAACAACATCTTCTGCTGTTAAATCTAAGAATGCAATGTCATCAACATCATTGAGGATGTTGCGAACTACACGCAATCCAGAGTGAGCAGAGTTGGGTAGATCAACTTGGGTTACATCGCCCGTAATAACCATCTTGGAACCAAATCCCAGACGAGTCAAAAACATCTTCATCTGCTCAGGCGTTGTGTTCTGTGCTTCATCCAAAATAACAAAGGCGTCATTGAGGGTTCGACCACGCATATATGCAAGTGGTGCAACTTCAATAATTCCAGATTGCATAAGGCGCGGAATTGAATCTGGATCAATCATGTCGTGAAGCGCATCAAAAAGCGGGCGCAGATATGGATCAATTTTTTCACTTAGTGTTCCTGGCAAGAATCCAAGGTGTTCGCCTGCTTCTACGGCAGGGCGAGTAAGAATAATTCTGTTTACTTTCTTATTCTGAAGAGCGGAAACTGCTTTCGCCATCGCTAGGTAAGTCTTTCCTGTACCTGCTGGGCCAATTCCAAAAGTAATTGTGTTCTCTTCAATTGCTTCTACATAACGCTTCTGGTTGGCAGTCTTTGGACGAATTGTGCGGCCGCGATTGCTAACAATATTGAGAGATAAAACTTCAGCTGGATGATCCTGCGGTTCTTGTGAAAGCATCGCGATTGAACGCGTGACCGCGTCCGTCGTTAACGCTTGTCCGGAACGAATTACGACTAATAACTCTGCAATTAACTTCTCTACTTGGTCACAATCTGCATGTGGGCCGCGTAATGTAATTTCATTTCCGCGTACTGTGATTGCTACGGACGGGAAAGCTGCTTCTACGATTCGTAGGTTGTCATCATGCGTGCCGATTAAGGCCACCATTGAAATGGCTGGAGGTACAGTGACTAGAGTGCGCTGCATATTGGGCGAAATACTACTTTTAACCAGGGGGCCATGCGAGTCCACGCCCGCCTAAGAGATGCATGTGAGCGTGAAAAACACTCTGACCTGCCTCTGCTCCAGTGTTAAAAACAGTGCGATAACCCTTTAAACCTTGCTGCTCGGCAATCTCTGCGGCGGCAGTAAAGAGTGCAGCTGTGATAGTTCCCGAAATCTTTGCAAGCCCTGCTGCATTTTCAGTGTGCACCGTAGGAATTACCAATACATGTGTTGGTGCTTGCGGATTGATGTCATTGAATGCAACGACATTCTCATTTCTAAAAACTATGTCGGCAGGAATTTCACCCTCGATGATCTTGCAGAACAAGCACTGCGGATCTAACGCCATGGATTCACCATACTTTAATGAGTGCATTTACGGCGCTCATTGCAGCAAGACCCGCGTGAGCACTACGCAAAATTGGGCGCCCCATGAGAGCAACCTTGGCTCCAGCGGACTTAAAGATTTCAAGTTCTTCATTGGTAATGCCACCTTCTGGCCCAATGATGATCATGACGCTTTGGGATTCAAAGTATTTTCTAGTAACAATTTCAGAGACTTTATTTGAAGCGCTCTCATGAAATACCAAGACAAGATCATGTTGAGCAATTAGTTCGACAACATTTGATGTATTGGCAACATCTGTAACTTCTGGAATAAAGAATCTACGAGATTGCTTGCTTGCTTCTCGAGCTGTTACTTGAAGTTTTTCGACGCCTTTTTCTGCTTTGCCAATTGAGCGTTGCGCAGACCACGGAATAATTGTGTCAACGCCACCTTCGGTTAATAACTCAATGCACTCCTTTAAGCGATCTCCTTTGGGCAGCGCTTGGACCACCGTAAATGAAATATCTAAAGGATCTTGAATTCCTGTTTCCATTACTTCTACTTCGAGTGATTTCTTCTTAACTGCAAATATCTTTACTTTCGACCACTTGCCCTGGCCATCAGAGAGCATAAAAACTTCACCCGCGCTCATGCGCAGTACGCGAATAGCATGCTGGGCATCATCTGAATCGAATTCGTAACTTGATCCAACTTTTCGGGGCAGGTCATCAACAAAAAATAGAGTCAGCATAATTATCGGTGAAACGCTCCCCTGAGTTTTCCAAAGACTCCGCCTTCGCGGTTGCTCAAATGTATCTCGCCATCTTTTTCGCCACGTGCATCTGCGAACTTTTTAAGTAACTCTTCTTGTTCGCGATTGAGCTTCGTAGGCGTCTGAACTTCGACATGAACGATTAAATCACCCCGTGATGTACTGCGAAGATGTGTCACACCTTTTCCTTTAAGAACAACAGTGGCGCCACTCTGTGTTCCGGCCTTTATATCAACATCAAGTGTTCCATCGAGGCCTTCTACTTGAACATGTGTACCGAGTGCTGCATGCGCCATTGAAATGCCTATTTGAATATGTAAGTTATCGCCTTCGCGCACTAAGTATTCGTGTGCGCGTTCAACTATTTCGACGTAAAGATCACCTGCTGGTCCACCACCAGGTCCAACTTCGCCGCGACCAGACATCTGAATTCGATTTCCTGTTTCAACGCCGGCCGGAATTTTGATGTTAATGCTCTGGC